>Ga0315272_10000389_pt1 | contig 21709 bp, 20 predicted proteins | sample C3_middle_MG_FD_203918 | JGI IMG/M metagenome (GOLD analysis project Ga0315272, IMG submission 203918) | Sediment microbial communities from Yellowstone Lake, YNP, Wyoming, USA - C3_middle | ecosystem: Environmental > Aquatic > Freshwater > Lake > Sediment | place: USA: Wyoming | collected...
CAATGCTTGTGCAGATTGCGCCTGTTCTTGTCGCAAAACCGTCATGGTTCGCGGCTATGCTCTGCCCTGCCCTATAACTTGAAGGAGATCGCATGAAATTGAAACTAGCAGCCGCTGCGCTAGCGGCATCTTTTGCTCTGTCGGCCCAGGCACAAACCGAAGTTCAATGGTGGCACTCGATGACCGCCGTCAACGGCGAATGGGTCAATGACCTGGCCAAGGACTTCAACGCCAGCCAGAAAGACTACAAGATCATCCCCACTTTCAAGGGCACTTACGACGAGTCCATGACCGCCGCCATCGCCGCGTTCCGGGCCGGCAATGCGCCCAATATACTGCAAGTGTTTGAGGTCGGCACCGCCACCATGATGGCCAGCAAGGGTGCTATCGTGCCGGTAGCTCAGGTCATGAAAGATGCCGGTTACAAATTTGACCCGACGGCTTATGTTTCAGCAGTGGCGGGCTACTACACCGCGCCCAACGGCCAGATGCTGAGCATGCCGTTCAACAGTTCAACCACCATTTTCTACATCAACAAGGATGCCTTCAAAGCGGCTGGCATCGACACCACCAAAGCGCCCACCACCTGGCCCGAAGTGGCGCTCGCCGCTGCCAAACTCAAAGCCAGTGGCCACAAATGCCCGCTCACCATCGCCTGGCAGGGCTGGACGCAGTTGGAGAGCTTCTCGGCCTGGCACAACGTCGAATTCGCCAGCAAGTCGAACGGCCTGGCCGGCATGGATGCGCGCCTGAAAGTGGATTCGCCACTGCATGTGCGCCATATCGAAAACCTCGCCAACATGGCCAAGCAAGGCTTGTTTATATACAAGGGCCGTGCCAATGTGCCGGAAGCCAGCTTTGTCTCGGGTGAATGCGCGATGATCACCACCTCGGCCGGCTTTTACGGCAACGTCGCCAAAAACGCCAAGTTCGCTTATGGTTTGGCTACCTTGCCTTACTACCCGGATGTGCCCGGCGCGCCGCAAAACACGGTTATTGGCGGCGCCAGTCTGTGGGTGATGGCGGGCAAGAAGCCGGCCGAGTACAAAGGCGTGGCGGCATTCTTTAACTACATCTCCAGCCCCGAGGTTCAATCGGCCAGCCACAAACGCACCGGCTACCTGCCGATCACCACTGCAGCCTACCAGTTGACTGAAAAATCGGGTTTCTACAAAGAGAAGCCAGGTACCGACATCGCGGTTCAACAGATGATCCGCAAGGTCACCGACAAGAGCCGCGGCATTCGTCTGGGCAACTACGTGCAGATTCGTCAGGTGGAAGACGAAGAGCTTGAGCAGGTTTGGAGTGGCAAGAAGTCAGCCAAGGAAGCGCTGCAGGCGATTGTGAAACGCGGCAACGAGCATCTGGAGCGTTTTGAGAAGGCCAACAAGTAATGGTCCCAGGGTCACCAAGCTTTTAAAAAGTGGAAAAACGCGTTCAATTCCGGTCGCCCTGGTTGCCATGGCTGTTGCTGGCACCCCAGGTAACCGTGATTGGTGTGTTTTTCTTTTGGCCAGCGGCCCAGGCGCTGCTACAGTCGTTTCAGGTGCAGGATGCCTTTGGCATTTCGACCCAGTGGGTCGGTCTGGAAAATTTCAATCGCCTGTGGAACGATGCCAGCTATCTGGCATCGTTTAAAACCACGGCAACGTTTTCCCTGCTGGTGGCCGTTTTGGGAATCGGCCTGTCGCTGATGCTGGCCATTTTTGCCGACCGTATCATCAAGGCTGCGATGTTCTACAAAACCTTGCTCATCGTGCCTTATGCCGTGGCACCCGCAGTCGCCGGCGTGCTATGGATTTTCATGTTCTCTCCCTCTTTGGGTGTGGTGTCTTATGGTCTGGGGCAATTGGGCATCAACTGGAACCACTTGCTCAACGAAGGCCACGCCATGACACTGATTGTGATGGCCGCGGTCTGGAAGCAAATCTCCTACAACTTCCTGTTCTTCCTGGCCGGCCTGCAGTCGATTCCCAAGTCCCTGATTGAAGCCGCCGCCATCGATGGCGCCAAGCCATGGCGGCGCTTCTGGACCATCCAGTTCCCGCTGTTGTCGCCGACCACCTTCTTTTTGCTGGTCATCAACATGGTGTATGCCTTCTTCGACACCTTTGCCATTGTTGACGCTACCACTCACGGTGGTCCGGGGCAAGCCACCTCGATTCTGGTTTACAAGGTTTACTATGACGGCTTCAAAGCCATGGACCTGGGCGGCTCGGCCGCGCAGTCAGTGGTCCTGATGACGATCGTGATTGCGCTCACGGTAGTGCAGTTCCGCTTTGTCGAGAAAAAGGTGAACTACTGAAATGGTTGAGCGCAGTCCATTTTTGACCTTGCTGGCCCATTTGGTGATGATTCTTGGCGTCGTCATCGTCGCCTTTCCGCTCTACCTGGCCTTTGTTGCATCAACCCACACAGCACAGGAAATTGTGCAGGCACCGATGCCGCTTTTGCCCGGTGGCAACCTGTGGGAGACCTACCGCAAGGCACTGCTGGGTGGTGGCGCCGGCGCCGGTTCTACGGCACCGGTGGCGCACATGATGTGGGTCAGCCTGGTCACTGCGTTGGTCATTACGTTTGGCAAGATTGCGATCTCGCTGCTGTCGGCTTTTGCCATTGTCTATTTCCGCTTTCCGTTCAAGAATTTTTTCTTCTGGGCCATTTTTGTGACGCTGATGCTGCCGGTCGAAGTGCGCATTGGCCCCACCTACAAAGTGGTGTCAGACCTCGGTATGCTCAATTCCTATGCGGGCTTGACGATACCGCTGATCGCGTCGGCAACAGCCACCTTTTTGTTTCGACAATTCTTCATGTCGGTGCCGGACGAACTGGTGGAAGCGGCACGCATGGACGGTGCCAGCCCGATGCGCTTTTTCATGGACATCCTGTTGCCGCTGTCCAAAACTTCGATTGCGGCGCTGTTTGTAATTCAGTTCATTTACGGCTGGAACCAGTACCTGTGGCCGCTGCTGGCTACCACCTCGGAAAACATGTACCCGGTCGTCGTGGGCATCAAGATGATGGTGGCCGGTGGTGATTCACAAAACGAGTGGAACGTGGTCATGGCCACCGCCATCCTGGCCATGCTGCCGCCGGCGTTGGTGGTCATGCTGATGCAGAAGTGGTTCGTAAAAGGTCTTGTGGATACCGAAAAATGAAAGCAGAACAGCTTTACCACCGCACCGTCATTGCGAGGAGCGCAGCGACGCGGCAATCCATGCAGCGCCGGCACCCCAGCATGGATCGCCACGGCCTACGGCCTCGCGATGACGGTACCGGTTCATGGTTCACGTGCAGTTCTGGCACAGCACAGACGACTCACGCTGACGGAAACTTCTATGGCCTCCATCACATTTAAAAATATCGTCAAACGCTACGGCCGCGGCAAAACTGTCAACCAGGTCATCCACGGCGTGACGGCTGACATACTTGACGGCGAGTTCGTGGTGATCGTCGGACCCTCGGGTTGCGGCAAGTCCACCTTGCTGCGCATGGTGGCCGGACTGGAAGAGATCACCGAGGGTGAAATCTCCATCGGCAAGCGCGTCGTCAACGACCTCGAACCGGCCGAGCGCGACATTGCCATGGTGTTCCAGAACTACGCGCTGTACCCGCACATGAGCGTGTTCGACAACATGGCCTATGGCTTGAAGATCGCCAAGGTGCCCGTGGCGGAAATCAAAGCCCGGGTCGATAAGGCCGCCAAGATTCTGGAAATCGGCTCCTTCCTGCAACGCAAGCCACGCGAACTCTCTGGCGGCCAGCGCCAGCGCGTCGCGATGGGGCGCGCCATCGTGCGTCAACCGCAGGTCTTTTTGTTTGACGAGCCGCTCTCGAACCTGGACGCCAAGCTGCGCGCCCAGACCCGCCTCGAAATCCAGAAACTGCACCGCGAACTGGGCATCACATCGCTCTTCGTCACCCACGACCAGGTCGAAGCCATGACCCTGGCACAGCGCATGCTCGTCATGAACGCGGGCGTGGTCGAGCAGTTTGGCACGCCCGAGGAGGTGTACTCGCAACCGGCCAGCACGTTTGTGGCCGGCTTCATTGGCTCACCACCGATGAACCTGTTGAAAAATGCGCCTGGCGCGCCGGCGCAAACCATCACCGGCATCCGGCCCGAACATCTGGACATCACGCCCACCGGCTGGCCGCTCCAGGTGGAAGCGGTTGAAATGCTGGGCGCCGAACGCCTGGTCTATGGCCGCTGGGCCCACGGTCCGGGCGACGAGCTGGTCATCATCCGCACGGAAGAAGCGCACGCGGTACCGGGCCTGGGCAGCACCCTGCACGTCACGCCGCACGCCGGTAAACTGCACTGGTTTGATGCCAGCACCGGCAAGCGCAAGGAAGTCGCCCCATGATGCAGGTCAGCCCTGCGCATTGGCCTTACCCGCGCTGGGTGGCGCACCGGGGTGCGGGCAAACTGGCGCCGGAGAACACGCTGGCCGCCTTTCGTGTTGGCGCCGGCTTTGGCTACCGCATGTTCGAATGCGATGTCAAACTGAGCCAGGACGGCGTGCCTTTTTTGCTGCATGACAACACCTTGGCGCGCAGCACCAATGCGCTTGAACTCTGGGATGCGCAAGCCAGCGCGGTGGGCGGCGAGCATCCCTGGGGCAGCCTGTCGCAGCTCGACGCCGGTGGCTGGCATTCGCGCGCCTTTGCCGGCGAGCCGCTGCCGAGTTTTGAAGCCATTGCACGCTTTTGCCTGCGCAACGGCTATTTTTTGAATATCGAGATCAAACCGACCACGGGGTTGGAGCGCGAAACCGGCACGGTGGTGGCACAACACGCTGAGCGGCTCTGGCACAACGCAGCGACACCGCCGCTGCTGAGTTCGTTTTACCCGGACGCCTTGGCCGCAGCGCGTGAGGCCGCGCCCGCACTGCCGCGCGCGCTACTGCTTGACACGCTCTGGAGCGGCTGGCTGGAGACGGCCCTCGCGCTGGGGTGCGTGGCGCTGGTTTGCAACCATGCACTGTGGGACAAGTCGAGCGTAAGCCAAGCCAAAAGCGCCGGTTTTCGCTGCCTGAGCTACACCGTCAACGATGAATGGGCGGCCCAGCGCCTGATCGACCTCGGCACCGATGCCCTCATCACCGACCGCCTTGACCTGTTTTCGCCGGCACGCTAGGCGCGCCAGCCGCGCTGCATGAGCCACTGGCTGGTGGCGCCAAGCAGCACCATGCCAATGTAGGTCGCCATCTTGCCGTCGTGGCCGAAATACCATAAACCCAGCCCAAGCGCCACCGCGGCAACCAAAAAATGAACCGCGGACTGCGCCAGCAGGGAGAAACTTGCCGACCTCTTTTTCATCAACAACCGCGCCAGCAGCGGCAACAGCAGCGCCAGCCAAAAAGCCGGGGCAAAAAAATTCAACAAGTGATTCAGAAGGTCAAGCGCGCTCATTAACAGCAATAAAAAAGTGGTTGGGTTTCGGGTCGCCCCAGCTGATTTTATAATCGCCACATGGCAGTCTGGGCTTTAGGCATTAATCACACGACCGCGCCGCTCGATCTGCGCGGCCGTTTTGCGTTCGCCATCGATCAGGTGGCGCCCACTTTACGCGTTTTGCGCCAGACGCTGGCGCACCAGCCCGAAGCGGCGCTGATCTCGACCTGCAACCGCACCGAGGTGTATTGCGCTGGCGAAAAACCCCAACTGGAACACACGCTGGACTGGCTGGCCCAAACGGGCGGCGTCTCGGCGACGTTGCTGCGCTCCCACATCTACGCACTGGAAGACGGATTTGCCGCACGCCACGCCTTTCGCGTGGCCAGCGGCCTGGACTCCATGGTGCTGGGCGAGACGCAAATCCTGGGTCAATTCAAAAACGCGGTGCGCGCCGCCGAAGATGCCGGCGCCCTGGGCAACACGCTCAGCCAAATGTTTCAGCGCTCCTTTGCCGTCGCCAAAGAGGTGCGCAGTTCCACCGAAATCGGTGCCCACTCGATCAGCATGGCCGCCGCCGCCGTGCGGCTGGCCGGCCAGTTGTTTGAAGACCTGAGCCAGGTGAAAATTTTGTTCGTCGGCGCCGGCGAGATGATTGAACTCTGCGCCACGCACTTCGCCGCCAAGTCGCCCAAAAGCATGGCGATTGCCAACCGCACGCTGGAGCGCGGCGAAAAACTCGCCAGCCGCTTTGGCGGCGAGGTTATGCATTTGGCGGATTTGCCCGACCGTCTGCATGAGTTTGATGCCGTCATCAGTTGCACCGCCAGCACCTTGCCCATCATTGGCCTGGGCGCGGTCGAGCGGGCTTTGAAACGGCGCAAGCACCGTCCCATGTTCATGGTCGATCTGGCGGTGCCGCGCGATATTGAAATGGAAGTCAAGGCACTCCAGGACATCTACCTCTACACCGTGGACGACCTGGCCGGTGTGGTGCAAACGGCGCAGGCCAGCCGTCAGGCGGCGGTGGCGCAAGCCGAAGCCATTGTCGATGCCGGTGTGCAGAGCTTCATGCACTGGATAGACCAGCGCGGCTCGGTGCCTTTGATTCAACAACTCAACGCCCAGGCCGACCAGTGGCGCGCCGCAGAAATTGGCCGCGCCCGCAAGCTGCTGGCCAAAGGCGATGACGTGGAAGCGGTGCTGGACGCACTCGCCAAAGGTTTGACCCAAAAAATGCTGCACGGCGCCATGGCCGAGCTGCATGCCGGCGATGCCGCGGCCCGCGAACGCGCCAGCAGCGCCATTCAACATTTCTTCCTGCGCAAAGAACGCTAGCGGCGTTGGCACAAGAACACGTCCCGTCATCGCGAGGAGCGCAGCGACGTGGCGATCCAGGAAGTCCGGGGCCATGGATTGCCGCGCTGCGCTCGCAATGACGAAAATAGGTCCTCGCAATGACAACCACTAATGCACCCTTGGCCTGCCTTGCTCCACTCAACTTTGCCTGCTCCTTGCTGTTCAACCCATGAAACTCTTCCTCCGCCAACAACTCGCACGCTACGCTGAACGCCTGGGCGAGCTTGAGTTTTTGCTTTCGCGCGAGGACATCATGAAGGACATGGCGCAATTTCTGCTGCTCTCGCGCGAGCACACCGAAGTCGCTGCCGTGGCGAGTCGCTGGCAGCGTTACCAGCAGCGCGAAGCCGACCTGACGGCGGCGCAGGAGTTGCTGGCCAGCGCCGGCGACGATGCCGATATGGCGGCCATGGCGCAGGAAGAAACCGAAGAGGCCAGCGTCGAGATCGACCAGTTGGCGACCGAATTGCAGCGCATGCTGCTGCCCAAAGACCCGGACGACGCACGCAACGCCTTCATGGAAATCCGCGCCGGCACCGGTGGCGACGAATCGGCCCTGTTTGCGGCCGATTTGCTGCGCATGTACACCCGCTACTGCGAGCGGCGCGGCTGGAAGGCCGAGATCATGAGTGAATCCGTGAGCGAGCTGGGCGGCTACAAGGAAGTCGTCCTGAGGATTGAAGGGGACCACGTCTATGGCGCCCTCAAATTCGAGTCCGGCGGCCACCGCGTGCAGCGCGTGCCGGTGACCGAAACCCAGGGTCGCATCCACACCAGCGCCTGCACAGTAGCGGTGCTGGCCGAGCCCGACGAGGCGGTCGCGGTGCAGATCAACCCGGCTGATTTGCGCATAGACACCTACCGCGCCAGCGGCGCCGGTGGCCAGCACATCAACAAAACCGACTCGGCGGTACGCATCACGCACTTGCCGACAGGCATTGTGGCCGAGTGCCAGGACGGGCGCAGCCAGTACAGCAACAAGGCGCAGGCGCTCAAGGTACTCACCGCCCGCATCCATGAAAAAGATCGCAGCGAGCGCGCGGCCAAAGACGCCGCCGAGCGCAAAGGCCTGATAGGCACCGGCGACCGCAGCGACCGCATCCGTACCTACAACTTCCCGCAAGGCCGCCTGACGGACCACCGCATCAACCTCACGCTGTACAAATTGCTCAGCATCATGGAAGGCGACCTCGATGATGTCATCCAGGCGTTGCAAGCCTATGAGGCAGCGCAGCAGCTCGCCGCGCTGGAAGTGGGTACGGGTGCCTGATTTGCTTTTGCCTACGCCCATGCCAGGCACCGGTGGCGAGCGCACGGTCGCCCAGACGCTATCGGCCTTGCAGACGCAGGGCCTGGACCTGCTGGACGCACAACTGCTGCTGCTGCACAGCCTGAACCAAGCCGCCCACGACCGCGCCTGGCTGCTGGCGCACGACACCGACCGGGTCGATACGGCGGCCTGGCAGCGGCTTGATAACCTGGCCAGACGGCGCCAGCAGGGCGAGCCGCTGGCCTACCTCACCGGCCACAAGGAGTTTTTCGGCCTGGATCTTCTGGTGGACGCCCGCGTGCTGGTGCCCCGCCCTGACACCGAAACGCTGGTGCAATGGGCGCTGGAAGTGTTACCGCCCTCGAACGCCATGTCGGTGCTGGACCTTGGCACCGGCAGCGGCGCCATCGCCCTGGCGCTCAAGGCAACACGGCCCGATCTGCAAATCAGGGCGATCGACGCCAGCCAGGACGCGCTCGCAGTGGCCTGCACCAACGCCCGACGGCTGCAACTGGATGTCCAGTTCAGCCAGGGCGCGTGGTTTGCGGGCTGGCCCGACGCAGGGCTGCGTTTTCACGCCATCGTCTCCAACCCGCCCTACATTGCCGCGCAAGACCCGCATCTGAGCGCGCTCACCTTTGAGCCGCTGCAAGCTTTGGTCAGCGGCGCCGACGGCCTCGATGATCTGCGCCGCATCATCACCCAGGCCCCGGCGCATCTGCTGGCTGGCGGTTGGCTGCTGCTAGAACACGGCTATGACCAGGCGCAGCCGCTGCGCACCTTGCTGCAACAGGCGGGCTTCGAACAGGTGCAATCACGACGCGATCTGGCCGGGCTAGAGCGCTGTAGCGGCGGACGCCTGGCCTAGTACTCAGACAGAGAAATATCGAAACATGAAAGCGCGTCTTCGCACCCATGCCGTCGTTGCAAATCTTCGCCATAGCCACCGCTATGTCTGCGGTTTACGCCTAGGCCTGAGCGCGAATCCATCACTTTCATTTTGTTCCGATATTTCTCTGTCTGAGCACCAGGATTAATTCCAGCGCTATGCCGCTTGACGATTTTCCGCTGCATAACGCAATGCGACATCCAGCGCAGCCATGAATTCAGAAACCTTGATAGGCTTGGTCAAATAGCTGAAGAATCCAGCCTGCATCCCCTTTTCGATGTCTCGCGGGATGGCGTTGGCCGACAGCGCCATGATCGGGATGTGGGCGGTGGCGGGGTCTTCGCGCAAAATTTCCAAAGCGCCGAAACCCGTGATACCGGGCATTTTTATATCCATCAAAATCACGTCCGGCTGGTAGGCGCGCGCAAACTGGATGCCCACATGACCGTCGATGGCGGTCAACAATTTCAAATCGCGGCGCAGCGCGATCAATTGTTCGACCAAGGTCAAATTGGCCGGATTGTCCTCGACATAGAGCAACGTGCGCTGGGACGAGGATGGATACGCTGCCAGCTGGTCTGGTTCATCCGCACCCGCCTCACCGAGGCTGCCAGCCAGTCGCTTGGGCGCGCTCGATGCCGCCAATTCGAACCAAAATACGCTGCCGACACCGACGCTGCTTTCAAAACCGATAACGCCGCCCATCAACTCGACCAGCTGCTTGGTGACGACCAGGCCGATGCCGGTGCCCTCTTCGGTGCCTCTCTCCTGCCCAAGACGATTGAACGGCTGGAACAGTTGCGCCAGTTGTTCCGGCGCCAGACCAACGCCGGTGTCCTTGACGCTGATGCGCAACCGGTTGGCGCCGCTCATCGCACACCCGACCACGACAGCACCGCCGACGCGGTTGTATTTGATCGCGTTGGACAGCAGGTTGATCAACACTTGTTTGATTTTGGTCTGATCGGCGTGGACATAAAGAGGCTCGTCAAGATGGGGAAACGTCACCTCGATCCCGTGCTGCTGCGCCTGCGGCTCTATCATGGATTGACAGTCTTGCAGCACTTCAGAGAGCGATATGGATTCTTGCGACATCGTCACTTTGCCCAATTCGATCTTCGCCAGATCGAGGATTTCGTTGATCAGGCTCAGCAAATGCCAACCGGCCTTCAAGATCTGGTCGATCGACAGTTTCTGCGCCGCCGAAGGCGGTGGGGTCTGGCATTCCATCAACTGCGCGAACCCGAGCACCGCATTGAGCGGCGATCGCAGTTCATGGCTCATGCTGGACAAAAATTCCGATTTCGCCAAATTGGCTTTTTCGGCGGCCGCCTTCGCTCGCTCCAATTCGAGGTTGGTTTCTTGGAGCCTTTGTTCGGCCTGCTTGCGCTCGGTCAGGTCACGTAAATTGACCATGATGAGTTGCCGTCCACCCGTCTCGACCAGACCAACATTGACTTCAACCGCCACCGGAACACCGTCTTTCTTGCGCAAATTGCACTCACGTACCAGGGGCAATTTGTTGTGCAGGATGCGCCGCACGATTTCCGCTGCGCTTTGCAGATCCGCATCCAACAACTCGCTGTATTTCATCCCCAACAATTCCTCGCGTTCATAGCCCAGCATGTGACAAATCCTGGGGTTGACCTCCCGGATGCGCAAATCCTCGGGTTCGAACAGAAGCACGCCGTCGGACGATTGCTGCAACACGGCGCTGAAAAAATCGCGCTCGGTTTGGAGTTGCGCCTCGTGCTCTCCCAGCGTCGCCAGCATTTGGTTGAAACCGCCAACCAGCAGGCCGATCTCGTCCTGCTTGGCGATCGGCAACGGTTGCAGCGGTTTGTTCGCCTCGGACATGCCAGCCAGGCTTTGGACAGCGGCATGCAGCGGCGCAAATTGGCGGCGCAACAGCCACCATGAAATCGCACCGGCGATCAAGGTCAACAAAATTGCCGCGAACATGATGCGCCGCTGCATCGTACGGATCGGCGCAAACGCCTCCTCGGTGGGCAGCGTGGCAATCACCAGCCAGCCCGCCACCGGAATGCGACTGGCCGATGACAGCACTTCCACACCCAGGGAATTGACGCCGATCGCCGAATCAAAAAAACCCTGCCGTCGCTTGTCGCTCATGACATTGGTTCCGGGCGCGGGCAGGGGTTGCAGAACGCGGCTCTTGTCAGTGGCCGTGACAATAATGCCGTGCTGTTGGTCGTGAACCAGGTAGCCGCCGCTCTTGCCGTAACGCTGTTCCCCGACGCGATCCAGAAAATTGGGCCTGACGAGATTGATCACGCCGAACAATGCGCCTATCACCCTGCCATGGCCGTCCCAGATTGGCACGTTGATGTTGAACAAGGGTTCTTTCAAGACTCGTCCCACGAGCGGGCGGCCAATCACCGATTTGCCCTCGGTCAGCGCAGTGTACGTCGCAACATTGCTGGCATAACTCGTGCCCCGGCGTCCGGCGACGACCGGCACATCAGCAATGGCAATGCCGTCTTGCGAGACCGCAACCACACCCGAGTTGAACATGCCTTGAAGAATCAAGCGGTTTTCGAGCATCTTCTGCAGCGCAGCCGGCTGCGCCAGCAGCGCCGGGTCAATCGAGCGCGCCACTTTTTCCAGGGCACGAACCCGTTCCTCGAGCGAATCGTTAAGTTCGCCGGCAACATAAGACACCGTTGAAGACTGCTGGTCGGCCAGCAAGCGCTCCATGTCTTCGCGCAGCATCCGGCTGGCGTAATACGACAACGCCCAGATACTGACAAGAAAGATCAGTAACGTGGTAAAGGTGATGCGCCGCCTAAGCGAATATCGTGCATGCCTTTCTTCGGTCATCGCGTGCCTCCAAGAGGTAACTCAACCAATTCTGATCCAGTATCCTGGGTGCATTCTAAAGCCCGGCTTGGCCGTTGAACGATCAGAATTCACCCTGGTTGCCACTGTGAGTCAACAAAAGTGAAATAATCTGGCCATCTTTTTCCAAGGACTATTGACATGAGCGACACACAACAACGCATAGCCGAACTGGTGAAATCCAACGAGGTCGTGCTGTTCATGAAGGGCAGCGCCAGTTTCCCCCAGTGCGGTTTTTCCGGTCGCGCCATCCAGGTTTTGCAAGCCTGTGGCGTGGACACTAAAACCCTCAAAACCGTCAACGTGCTGGAAGACGAGGGTATTCGATCCGGCATCAAGGAATACAGCAACTGGCCCACCATCCCGCAGCTCTACATCAAAGGCGAGTTCATCGGCGGCTCCGACATCATGATGGAGATGTACGAGAACGGTGAACTACAGCAGGCGCTGGCGGCTTCTAAATAGCTCAGCGCCAGTCCCAAAGCCGCTTGGCCGCCAGCACCGCATTCGGATAGGGGGCCAGGCCGCGCGAGCCGTTGTAGCGGCCCAAGGCCAGGAACAGGTTCCCCTTTTCCAGCTCCAGGTAGTGGCGCAGGATGACACAACCAAAGCGCAGATTGGTCTGCATGCGAAAGAGCTTGCTGGCGTCGCCTTCGCCCAACAGGCGTGTCCAGAACGGCATCACTTGCATGTAACCGCGGGCGCCCGTCTGGCTCACCGCAAATTTTCTGAAATTGCTTTCAACTTGCACCAAGCCCAGCACGAGTGCCGGCTCCAGGCCAGCACGGTGGCTCTCGTACCAAAGCGTTTGCAGAAACTCCCGGCGCACGTTCCAATCCGGTTTTTTCTTTTTCAGTCTTTCGCTCATGCCGCCGAGCCAGCGCAGGTATTTCAGACGCGCCTCGGTGCCGTCAAACTCCGGCACCGGCGGGGCATTGTTGGCCACCGTCGAGCTTAAAGCGCTGCGCACCGAGTCTGCCAGCGGCTCTTCCAACTGACCACCCGCCACGGCACGCTCATGGATTGACAGCAAGCCAAGCCCTGAAATCAGGCATAACAAGCTTGATCGCCTGGATGTCATCGGCTTATGGACGGGTGCTTCTACACATTCGTCCTTGCGAGCGCAGCGCGGCAATCCAGGGTCTGTGGATTGCCGCGCTGCGCTCGCAATGACGAAACGGGGGTTTATATAAGTACCTCTTCTAGGCCTTCAGCCTGTTTTGAAGCAGGCTGAAAATTTCACTCACACCCACCGGCGTGGCCGCTGCGTCACGGCGATGCTGGTACTCCACCTCAGCCGCTTTCAGGCCGCGCTCGCTGATCGTCACGCGGTGCGGCACACCAATCAGTTCCCAGTCGGCAAACATGACGCCGGGGCGCTCGCCGCGGTCGTCCAGGATCACATCGACACCGGCGACCGTCAACGCATCATAAAGCTGGTCAGAAGCCGCTTTGACGGCGGGGAAACGCTCCGGACTGATGGGACACAGCACCACGGTAAAGGGCGCCAGCGCGTCGGGCCAGATGATGCCGCGCTCGTCGTGATTCTGCTCGATGGCGGCAGCCGGCAAGCGCGTGATGCCGATGCCGTAACAGCCCATTTCCATGAACTGCGGCTTGCCGTTGACATCCAGAAAAGTGGCGTTCATGGGTTTGCTGTATTTGGTGCCCAGTACAAAAATGTGACCAATTTCGATGCCGCGCTCAATCGCCAGCAAACCCTTGCCGTCCGGCGATAGATCACCTTCGACCACATTGCGCAGGTCGGCCACGAACGTTGGTTCAGGCAGGTCGCGACCCCAGTTGACACCGGTCATGTGGAAATCGACTTCGTTGGCACCGCAAATCCAGTCATTCATCACCGCCACCTCGCGGTCAACCACGATCTGAACCGGCTTCTTCAACCCTAGCGGTCCCAAATAACCGGGCTTGCAGCCAAAGTGATCTTCAATTTCAGGCACAGTGGCAAAGCGGAACATCGTCAGGCCCGGCAACTTGCCGACCTTGACTTCATTCATGTCATGGTCGCCACGCAGCAGCAGCAGCCAAATGTCAGTTTTAACAATCTCACCCGCCGCATTGGTGCTGTCGGTTGCCAGCACCAGTGATTTGACGGTATGTTGCAGCGGTACACCCAGAAATTCGGCCACGTCGGCGCAGGTGCTTTTGTCCGGCGTCGCGGTTTTGGTCAGCGCCTGCTTGGGAGCCGAGCGGGTCTGCGTCGGTGCCAGCGCCTGGGCTTTTTCCATGTTGGCCGCATAGCTGCTGGTCGGGCAATAGACGATGGCGTCTTCACCGGTGGCGGCGATCACCTGGAATTCCTCGTTCACATCACCGCCAATGGCTCCGCTGTCGGCGGCCACCGCCCGGTAGCGCAGACCAAACCGATCAAATATTCGACGATAGGCCACGGCCATCACCTGATAACTCGCTTTCGCCGCATCCAGGTCACGGTCAAAGCTGTAAGCGTCTTTCATGATGAATTCACGTCCGCGCATCAAACCGAAGCGGGGGCGACGCTCGTCGCGAAACTTGGTCTGGATTTGGTAAAAATTCCTGGGCAGTTGTTTGTAACTTTTGATTTCCTGGCGCGCGATGTCGGTCACCACTTCTTCGCTGGTGGGTTGAATCACAAAATCACGATCATGGCGATCCTTCAGGCGCAGCAACTCGGGACCATTCGTCTCAAAACGCCCGGTTTCCTGCCAAAGCTCGGCCGGTTGCACCACCGGCATGGCAAGCTCCACCACGCCGGCGCGGTTCATTTCCTCACGCACAATGGCCTCAACCTTGCGCACCACGCGCAGGCCCATGGGCATGAGCGTGTAAATACCGGCACCCAGTTTTTTGATCATGCCCGCACGTATCATCAATTGGTGACTGACCACCTCGGCATCGGCCGGGGCTTCCTTGAGGGTGGAAATAAAGAATTGAGATGCTTTCATGGCAGGGCTTTTGAAATAACTAGGGATGCCACTCTTGATGTGCAGCGCTTGCTGTGCATAATGGACACAGTTTAAAAATTGGGGTTTGATTATGCTTGACCGCGAAGGCTTTAGGCCAAACGTCGGCATCATTCTGCTCAACCAGAAAAATCAGGTGTTTTGGGGCAAGCGAATTCGTACGCACTCCTGGCAGTTTCCGCAAGGTGGCATCGACCGTGGAGAAACCCCGGAACAGGCCATGGTGAGGGAACTGCACGAAGAAGTGGGACTCCAGCGGGAGCATATTCGCATTGTGGCCCGCACCCGTGACTGGTTGCGCTACGAGGTGCCGGACCGCTACATCCGCCGCGATGCGCGTGGCCACTACAAAGGCCAGAAACAAATCTGGTTCCTGCTGCAACTGGTGGGCCACGACTGGGACTTGAACTTGCGTGCCACCGACCATCCGGAGTTCGATGCCTGGCGCTGGAACGACTACTGGGTGCCGCTGGACGCGGTGGTGGAATTCAAGCGCGGCGTGTATGAAGTCGCGCTGACCGAGCTGGCCCGTTATGTGCCTCGCAACGAATACCGCAACCGCTTCTTGCGCCAGGGCATGCGCCCGCTCGAGCAGGATACGGCGTTTGAGATGATGCCGGCAATCAACTTTGAATTGCCTCCCGATGCCACGTTGGAACCCGCGGCGCCAACGAGCGCTGTCAGTGACAAGCCCAAGAGGACCGATGAGGCTTGACAATTTGTAAGGGCAATTACCGCGCCAGTACCAGGTTGTCCCGGTGCACCATTTCCGGCTCGGCCGCATAGCCCAGCAGTTTCTCAAATTCGCTGGACGGCTTGCGACAAATGAGCCGCGCCTCGGCGCTGGCGTAATTGGCCAGCCCACGCGCAATTTCTGCCCCCTGTGCATCGCGGATGGCGATTACCTCGCCGCGCGAAAAATCACCCTCCACGCCGGTCATGCCGATGGGCAGCAAACTGGTGCCGGCGTCGCGCAGCTTATGCACGGCACCGACATCCACTGTCACCGAGCCACGCAACTGCAGGTGGTCGGCAATCCACTGTTTGCGCGCCTGCGTTTTGTGCGTCTGCGCCACCAGCAAGGTGCCGATCTGCTCGCCCTGGCTCAAGCGCAGCAAAACGTCAGGCTCACGCCCCCAGGCGATCACCGTCGAGGCGCCTGAACCGGCAGCGCGCTTGGCCGCCAGCAATTTGGTAATCATGCCGCCGCGCCCCAGGCTCGATCCGACGCCGCCGGCCATGGCTTCCAGTGCGGTGTCACCGGCCTTGGCAAGCTGCACCAACCGGGCCTCGGCATGCTGGCGTGGATCGGCTGTGTAAAGCCCTTTTTGATCCGTCAAAATGACCAGCGCATCGGCCTCCACCAGGTTGGCCACCAGCGCGCCCAGGGTGTCGTTATCGCCAAATTTGATCTCGTCATTGACGACGGTGTCGTTCTCGTTGATGACGGGCACCACGCCCAGTTTCAGCAACGTGAGCAGCGTCGAGCGCGCATTGAGGTAACGCTCGCGATCGGCCAGATCTGCGTGCGTGAGCAGCACCTGCGCGCTGCCCAGGCCGTTTTCACGCAGCTTGGTTTCGTACATCTGCGCCAGCCCCATTTGGCCGACTGCGGCAGCGGCCTGGAGTTCATGGATTTGGTGCGGCCGCACATTCCAACCCAGGCGCTTCATACCCTCGGCAATGGCTCCGCTGGAGACCATGATCAATTCACGCCCGCCGCGCACCAGCAACGACAACTGGCGGCACCATTCGCCAATTGCCGCTTGATCGAGCCCGCGCCCTTCATTGGTGACCAGGCTGGAGCCAACCTTGACGACAATGCGCCGGGCATCACGCAACACCAACGAAACAGCTTCTGTCATCATTTCGCCGCCCAAGCCCGTCAATCAGGTGTAAAACGCGGATCCACCGCTTCGGGTGTCTGCTCGGCCTTTTGCTGCGCTTTCACGTGCTGGTAAATGATTTTGATCATGGCTTCACAGCCTTCACGGGTCAGCGCGGAAATCTCGAACACCGGGCCCTTGAACTTGAGGCGCTTGACAAAGTCTTTCACCAGTGCCGCACGTTGCTCAAGCGGGATCATGTCAAGCTTGTTGAGCACCAGCCAACGCGGTTTGGCATAAAGCTTGGGGTCGTATTTCTTAAGCTCGTTGACAATGGCCTTGGCCTGTGCCACGGTATCAACCGCCTCGTCAAACGGTGCCATATCGATCACGTGCAGCAGCAAACGCGTGCGCTGCAAATGGCGCAGAAACTGGTGGCCCAAGCCCGCGCCCTCGGATGCGCCTTCGATCAGCCCCGGCAGATCAGCCACCACAAAGCTCTGTTCGGGTGCGACCCGCACCACGCCCAGATTAGGATGCAGCGTGGTGAACGGGTAGTCGGCGATGCGCGGCCGCGCGTTCGAGATCGCGGTGATCAAGGTTGATTTGCCGGCGTTGGGCATCCCCAGCAAACCGACATCGGCCAGCACCTTGAGTTCGAGCTTGAGGTTGCGTTTCTCACCCGGCCAGCCCGGTGTTTTTTGACGCGGTGCGCGGTTGATGGCGCTCTTGAAACGCAGGTTGCCAAAACCGCCATCACCGCCTTTGGCTATGGTGATCACTTCACCGGGCGTCAACAATTCAAACAGCACTTCGCCGGTTTCGGCATCCGAGATGATGGTGCCGACCGGCATTTTGAGGGTGATGTCGTCGCCGGCCGCACCGAACATGTCGGAGCCCATGCCGTGCTCGCCGCGCTTGGCATCGTGGCGGCGCGAGAAACGATAGTCCACCAGCGTATTGAGGTTGATGTCTGCCACCGCAAAGACGTGACCGCCGCGGCCGCCGTCGCCACCATTGGGGCCACCGAACTCTTTGTATTTTTCATGCCGAAACGAGACGCAGCCGGCGCCACCATCTCCGGCAGAGATGTCAATATAGGCTTCGTCAACGAACTTCATATCTAATCAGTTGGGGACAGAGCAAAGTTCACTTCGTGTAACTCTTGGTCTGTCCCACAAGGTCTCAAAATTAAAAACCCCGCGCCGCGCGCAGGGTTTGACTTGGGAGCGTCCAGCGGATTATGCCGTGGTAACGCTCACCGTTGATTTGTTGAGTGCGCCTTTGGTACCGAACGATACCTGGCCATCAACCAGTGCGAACAGCGTGTGATCCTTGCCGATCCCGACATTGGTACCGGGATGGAACTGGGTGCCGCGTTGGCGCACGATGATCGCGCCGGCAGTGATGGATTCACCACCGTAAGCCTTCACGCCAAGCATTTTTGGCTTGGAATCACGCCCGTTGTGCGTAGAGCCGCCGCCCTTTTTATGTGCCATGACCTTTTTCCTTAATCAGCTGGGGACAGCGCTAACGGCCTGTCCCGCAATGTTATTTCTAAACCGAAACAATATTCACCAACAGCTCGGTGAACTGCTGACGATGCCCTTGGCGTTTTTGGTAATGCTTGCGACGGCGCATTTTAAAAATGCTGACCTTGTCGTGCTGACCATGTGCCACGACCGTGACACTCACCGTTGCGCCGGACACCAAGGGCGTGCCAACCTTCAGTTCTGCGCCGTCGCCGACTGCCAGAACCTGATCGAACACAATCTCTTGGCCTACGTCCGCAGCAATCTGTTCTACTTTAATTTTTTGGCCGGCAGCAACTCTATATTGTTTGCCACCAGTTTTTATGACCGCGTACATGTTGACCTCTTGAATTTAACTCTGCAAACGGATTTTCGCAGAGCCCGGTACTATAACATAGCATGGCAGTCGCAAGCACCGCCCGGCCCCAAACAACTCTGGCCGCCCTGCCCTTTCTATAATCCGCACACACAACTGGCCATCTGCTTTGCAAGTTAATCCACCCAGCCCCTCTCCTTCCTTGTCAATCATCGCGCAAGACATGCGTGAGCTTGACAAGGTCATCGCCCGCCGTCTCGACTCCGCCGTGCCTTTGGTCGGCCAGGTGGCGCACTACATCATCAGCGCCGGTGGCAAACGGCTCAGACCCGCCCTGCTGCTGCTGACCTGCGGTGCGTTGGGCTACCGTGACGAGCAGCGCTTCAATCTGGCCGCCGTGGTTGAATTCATCCACACCGCAACGCTGCTGCACGACGATGTGGTGGACGATTCGGCCTTGCGCCGGGGCAACGCCACCGCCAACGAAACCTTTGGCAACCCGGCCAGCGTGCTGGTCGGAGATTTCCTCTACTCGCGCGCCTTCCAGATGATGGTCAACGCCCAGAACATGCGCATCATGCAAGTGCTGGCCGATGCCACCAACGTGATTGCCGAAGGCGAAGTGCAGCAACTCATGAACATGCACAACGCTGCGCTGGACGAAGCGGGCTACCTGCAAGTCATTCGCTCCAAGACCGCCAAATTGTTTGAGGCCAGTGCCCGGGTTGGCGCCATCCTCTCGGACAGTTCGCCCGCCATGGAGGAAATCTGCGCCGAATATGGTCAGGCGCTGGGCACCGCTTTTCAGGTCATTGACGACGTGCTTGACTACACCGGCGATGCCGCCGTGATGGGCAAAAACCTGGGTGACGACCTGCGCGAAGGCAAAACCACATTGCCGTTGATTGCCGCCATGCAGCGCGGCACAGCCAGCGAGTGCGCCCTCATCAAAACCGCGATTGAAAGCGGCGGCGTGGCAATGCTTGATCAGGTGGTCAACATCGTCAGGGCAACGGGCGCCATCGATGTTGCGCGGCTGGTCGCCACACAAGAAGCGCAGCGCGCGATCACGGCCGCCCAGCAGCTTCCCGTCGGAGCCCACACCGACTGTTTGATACAATTGGCGGCTCAGTTGCTGACGCGGCAGTCTTGAATAGGCATGCCAGCGGCAACTCAACTGTAGAAATTTCGGAATGTGGCGCAGCCTGGTAGCGCACTTCGTTCGGGACGAAGGGGTCGGAGGTTCGAATCCTCTCATTCCGACCAAATTTCTTCAATGAAATCAACGGCTTAGAGAAAACTGGCGCAAGCCAAGCTTGCGAAAATACGCGAAAAGGGGCGAATTGCGCCAATTTTGCGACAGTTGGGTCTGCGCCCGGTTTCGCTCCCCTGCTCCTTTCTTCGTTCAAGGCACTGCATGTGGCGCCCCACCGCGCGTGCTCTGCCGAGTCAGTTACTGAGACTTTCACTTCTTTTTGAAGCGACTTTAGACAGGCTGACCCCAAATTTTTATTGATTGCCTACACGGGTTCTCAGTAACTTTTTGGAGAACCACACGTGGCCACCATTACCAACCGTTCAGCCTTCATCGTCAGCGTCGCCCGTCACTCAGCCCTCGCACGCACCTTTGCCCACGACGCCCTGGCCGACATCACAGCGTACGTCAAGGAACTCGGCGAGCAGGGCTACAAGCCATCCATCAAACAGCTCGAGGACCAAATGCACGTGCGCATTCGCCGCGTAGGCTATCCCGAGCAGACCCTGACCTTCAAGTCAGCCGAGCTGGCCGACGGCTTCGTCAAGAAAGTCGAGTCCGACCAGGTGCAAGGGCTTTTTATCGACTACACCGCCGCAGCCAAAGTCTCGTTTGCCTCCCTGATTCAGAGGTACATCACCGAGGTCTGCCCAACGCTCAAAGGTGGTGGCGAAACCACCATCTACATGTTGAACGCCTTGCTTGATGACAGCACCAACGGCCTGAAGAAGCGCATTGAAATGCGCAAGCAGGAAATGCTGGCCACCGGCAAGGCCGTGACCAAGCTGAACGCCAACCGCGAGCCGATGGGCGCACTGGAGTGGGTGCAGTTACCGCTGAGTCAAATCAAGTCCGAGCATGTTGAGGACTTCATCGCTGACCGGGTTCAGTATGTCGAGCCGTCCAGCGTCGACCGCCAACTCGACCTGATGTCAGCCATCTTCAACCTGGCCACCGGCTCTTGGGGCTACCACCTGGAGCGCAACCCCATGACCGGTGTGCGCCGCCCGCGCTACTTCAACGAGCGCGACCGCCGCCTGCAAGACGGGGAGGAAGTCCGTCTGCTGGACGCCGCGCGCCGCGAAGACCAACTGCGTTCCATGGAGCTCAAGGTCAAAGAGCTCGTGGCAGCAGAACTGGCGCGCGCGGGGAAGCTGCCGACGCACTACGCCCGCAATGAAGCCCGTAAAGGGGCGTACGAGGCAGCGCGGCGCCAGGCCATCGCGGAAGGCTTTACGCACGTTCCTTTCTACGAGGCATTTACCCAGTTTCAGATTGCAACGGCGGCGCGCCGCGGCGAAACCCTGGGCCTCTTCTGGGAGCGGCTGAACTTCAACAAGAAGTCGGCGTTTCTGCCCACTTCCAAGAACGGTCGACCACGGCACTTGGCCGTTCGTCAAGACATCCTGGACCTCATCAAGCAGTTGCCACGCAGTTCCGACCTCGTGTTTGACATGGGCCTTGCGGAACTGGTCAACGCGTGGAAGCGGATTTGCGAGCAAGCCGGCTTGGAGGACCTGCACATTCACGACTTACGCCACGAGGGCATCAGCCGCGCCGCCGAGTCTGGTTTGTTCCCGACCGTCATCGACCTGCAGGCCTATAGCGGCCACAGAGACGTGCGCAGTTTGTCCCGGTATGCGCACTTGAACACGACAGTGCTGGCCAACCGACTTGAGCAAGCAGAAGAAAAGCGACTCGAAGGCCTGGACCACAAAGGCCGTGCAAGGCTCAAGACAAGCGAACTGCATTGGCTCGGCAACGTGCCAAGTGATAGCACCGATGCCAATGTGGCACCTCAGCCTGCACCCACAATCGAGCCGAGTGCGCCAGAGAGTGAGCTCAAAGCCGGCAACGTCGTTTTGTTCAAACCACGCTTCACCCGTGCAGCAGTCTGAGCACTTTGCCCGCTCACCATTGGTTGCGACAGACAGTAGCGGCATAGCGGACGGTCAGTCAGGGGGCGCCACGCAGCCCCTGCAATAGCGATATTCAGTGGCGTTGACGCGGTCAATGTCAGCCAGGAAGCGGCGACCCTTGTAG
>Ga0315272_10000390_pt1 | contig 21708 bp, 21 predicted proteins | sample C3_middle_MG_FD_203918 | JGI IMG/M metagenome (GOLD analysis project Ga0315272, IMG submission 203918) | Sediment microbial communities from Yellowstone Lake, YNP, Wyoming, USA - C3_middle | ecosystem: Environmental > Aquatic > Freshwater > Lake > Sediment | place: USA: Wyoming | collected...
CGCAGCTCAGCTCTTGGTCAATAAAGGAACCGCCGCGTGGTGGGCATGCGCGTGGTGGGACAGGCCTTCAGCCTGCGGACCGGCTTCAGCCGGTCCTTCCGGAGCGGGGCTGAAAGCCCCGCGCAGCCTGAAAGTCTGCCCACGACAACCCGTCCGCAGACTGAGAGTCCGCCCCAGTACACCGGCGGGTTGCTTCTCTTGACGAGTTCTCAGCCAGATTTTCCGCAAAGCAGACGAGCCCAGGCCGCGAAGTTCACCAGATTGCCGCAGAACAATTTTATCCTGGTATAATACTTATACCCAGGTAATTATGCCATGAAATCATCCGTAAAAAGCCCGCCATCGGGCGAGCGCGCGCCAGCAACTTGCACTGCGTTCGAAGGCACCCGCCGCATCGCTTCCGGCGCGCTCAGCCACGTTGTGCTCAAGGTGAAAGAGGTCCTGGAACGCGGCGAACGTGGGCCTGTACTGATCTTCGACGACGCGACGAGCGAGATCGTCGAGGTCGATTTCCGGGGCACGGCGGAGGAGGTCGCGACGCGACTGGCCGCAACGATGGCCCCAAACGCGCCTGAGGCTCCCGCGGCCTGGCTCGAGCCCGAAGCGCCACGCAAACCGGGTCGTCCCAGGTTGGGCGTAGTGGCGCATGAGGTGACTCTGCTGCCGAGGCATTGGGACTGGCTGAACCTTCAACCCGGTGGCGCGTCCGTGACGCTGAGAAGACTGGTGGAACAGGCCCGGCGCGGGTCCGATTCCAAAGACCGCGTGCGGCGCGCACAAGAGGCCGCCTACCGCTTCATGTCGGCCCTGGCAGGCAACGAAGCGGGCTTTGAGGAGGCGCTGCGAAGTTTGTTCGCGGGGGACAAGGCGCGCTTCGACTCGCTCGTCGATTCGTGGCCCATCGATGTCCGGGATCACGCCCGCAAGCTGTCCGCCGACGCCTTCCCGAGCGAGCACTGAAGACCGCGGAGAGACCATCATGCTAACGAGCGAAGAACGAAAAGCCGCGATTAAGGCTTACAAGGCGCGCAAGCCGCGTCCGGGCATCTATGCCGTGCGGTTAAGGGCCACCGGCCGCTGCTGGGTAGGCTCGGCACCCAACCTCGATACGACGAAGAACGGCCTTTGGGGCACCTTGAACTCGGGTCGGCACCTGGACCGAACGCTGCAGGCGGAATGGAACAGACTCGGCGAGGTGGCCTTCGAATACCTGATCCTCGAACCGTTGAAGGAAGACGTGCTGCCGCTCGCGGTAAAGGATCTCCTAAAAGAGAAGAAGCGCTTCTGGGCCGAAAAGCTGGCCACGTAAGAACCCCGTGTAGCGGTCCCGCGTAAGGTCTATGATGAGGACCATGCGCCTCGTCTGCCGGGCCATCCAGAGCGAAAACGCGAGAACCGGCGCAAGTCTTGCCCGGATCAGCCCGGCAACATCGCCAGCCGCCCCGCACCGTTTCGTGTGCCGGCCCAGGGGCCCGTTCCAGCGCTCAGCCTGTGGAGCAGGCGCCACATGTTAACCCGCCGCCAATGGATCGGGACCTCGCTGCTGGCGACCGCCTCCGGCTGCGCCCGCAATAAACCGCCGCAAGGTTGGCCCGCCGCCTGGGACCGCATTCTGCTCGAAAAGGCCGCTTCGGCCGAGGCTCCGCGTTTCGACGAGAGAGAAGCCCTGGTCACACGCCTCTTCGGCCCCGGCTATCGTTACCACACAAAGTTCCGCCAGGGCCGCGTTCACGACTTGCGCGCCTCCTGCGACTACGCCTTGACGCTGCTGGAGCTTCGCGCCCCGGCCGGCCTCGTCCGGGCACAGCAGATACTGAATCGCGTCTGCGCGCTGCAGAATACCGATCACGCGAGCAAATGGTACGGCCTGTGGGGCTACTATCTCGAGGAGCCGCCCGACAAGATGCAGGAGGCCGACTGGAACTGGGCCGATTTCCTGGGCGGCACGCTACTGCTGATCGACATTCGCCACGGGGACAGGCTGGAGGCAGGCCTGCATGCGCGGATCCGGCACGCCATCTACCATGCGGCGCTGTCGGTCGAACGCCGGGATGTCGCGCCGGACTATACCAACATCGCAGTGAAGGGCACGTTCGTCTGCGCCGCCGCGGGCGCGCGCCTGGGCTCACCGGAACTCTCGGACTATGCCGCGCAGCGCATAGCCCGCTTTGAGTCGTTCATCGGAGAGAGCGGCAGTTTTGCCGAGTACAACAGTCCGGTTTACGCGCGCGTGACGCTGACCGACTTGACGCGCATGAGGATGTATCTGCCGCCCGGGCCCGTGCGCGACGCCGCCGCGAGGATCGAGCGCCGTCTGTGGCTGCACCTCGCCCGCCATTGGGATGGGTATCGAAAACAGTTCGCCGGCCCCATGTCGCGCTGTTATGAGACCGATCTGGGCGAGCCGTTCTGGCTGGAGAAATCGCTGGGCGGCAGGCTGGGCCTGGCCGATCCGGCGCAGCGGGGCCAGTACGGCGACCTCGATACCGCGATCCACGATTTCCATTGCCCGGACAGTCTGGCTAACGCGTTTTTGAAGCCGTCGGCCTATCTGCACCGCGAGATGTTCCGCGCGGCCGAAGCGCCGTTGCGCCCGGTGCAAGGGACGACCTTTGTGGACCCGGGTTTCTCGCTCGGCACCGTCAACCAGGGCGATTTCTGGGTGCAAAGCCGTCCGCTGCTGGCTTATTTCGGCAGGCCGGAGCGTCCGGCGCGCATAATCCGTTTGAGGGTCGTCAAAGATGGCTACGATTTTGCCTCGGCGCTGTTGTGGACGGTCCAGTCGAATGGAAACGTGCTCGGTCTCGTGAATTTCCGCTCACCCGGAGGCGACCGCCATCCGAGCCTCGATCCAATCAAGAATGGCGAGTTCTCGTGCGGCCGCCTGTTCCTCGAACTCAGCTTCGAAGGACTGGAGGGAGACTTTTCCTTCAGCAAAGAAGACGACGCGGGCCGTATTGCAGCCACCGGCGTTCACGCCGCGTTCCGCTTGCACGGAGGACGTTTCGAGACGCGCGCTCTTCATCTCGAAGGGTCGAAGACAAGCCGCGCGGCTACCTTCACGGTCGATTTCAAGCCGCCGGAGCGGCCGGGTCCCGTACGCTGGGCAACCACCCGGGAGGCCTGGGCCGTCTTCACCCTGGAGCTGTCGGACAAGGCGCTCGACCCGCAGGAATGGCCCTGCCAGATAGAACAGACCGGCGACGGAATCCGCGCGAAATGGGACACGCCATCCGGCTCACTGGAATTGGCTGGTCTTTCGAAAATCGCCGCGCTGAGTGAGCACGCGAAGTCGTTTGGTGAGAAAATCAACAGCCAGAACGTACCGATCATTCGCCTTGAGGAGTCAAAACCATGACGTTTTCCAATGCCCCAACCCGGCGCCAGTTTCTTTACGCCGCAGGCGCGGCCGCGGCAATGCCGCTGTTCGCGGCCAAATCGAAGCTCAAACTGGGCGTGACCGACTGGAATCTCAATATGTCCGGCAAGACGGAGGCGGTCGCACTCGCTGCGTCGCTCGGATTCGCGGGCGTCGAGATCAGCCTGGGCAGAAAGCCCGAAAGCGACAAGCTGCCACTGGCGGATGAGGGCATCCAGCAGAAGTATCTCGACGAGTTGAAGAAGCACAAGATCGTCGCGGCCGGGACCTGCCTCGACATCCTGCACACGAATTACCTGAAGAGCGACAAACTCGGGCAGAAGTGGGTAGCCGATTCAATCCCCATCACACGCAAGCTGAATGCGAAGGTCGTGCTGCTGCCTTTCTTCGGCCGAGGCGCGCTCAAGACGCATGAGGAGATGGATTACGTCGGCGATTTCCTGCGCGACATCGGCCCCGAAGCCGCCAGGAACCAGGTCACGCTCGGCCTGGAAAACACCATCTCGGCCGAGGATAACGTCCGCATTCTGGACCGCGCCAAGAGCGATCACGTGAAGGTCTACTACGATGTCGGCAACTCGACTCAGGCCGGCTTCGACGTGGTGAAGGAAATGACCTGGCTCGGCGCAAAACGGATCTGCCAGATTCACCTCAAAGACAACCCGCACTATCTTGGCGAAGGCAAGATCGACTTCGCGGCCGTAATGCGCACGATCGGCGTTCTCGGGTTCTCCGGATTCGCCAATCTTGAGACCGATTCACCGTCTCACTCCGTGCCCGACGACATGAAGCGCAACCTGGCCTTCATACGCGCTTTCATGAACAAATCGTAAGAATGAACAGAAGATCGAGAGATAGCCAGGTATTGTAGCACCTAACTCGCGTGTTATCTTATGATCCTAAGGATTTAGAAGTCCGAAATCGGCTTCCGCGGGTTCGAGCAGCGGGACTGACATTAAGTGATTATAATGCTGAAAAGAAACAGCTTGACGGTTTGACCAGAACGCACCACAATGAATTCAGTTTGCGCGACGATTCATCAGAAATGAATAATTCGTGCAACTGCTTAAAAGTGTAACGAGGTCCGTGCATGACCTTTCAAGTTGGCGAAAAAGTGGTGTATCCCAACCACGGTGTAGGCACGATCGAGAACATCAGTTCCCGTTCGTTCGGCGTTCAGTCGGAACGTTTCTATCTGTTACGGCTCTCATATAACAGCCTCACCGTGATGGTTCCCTTCTCCCACGTTGAGCAGGTGGGACTTAGGAAGGTTACACGAAACGGTGAAATTGCCCGGATGCTGGGATTCCTGGCTTGCGGCGAGTGCAAGTGCAGCTCGGACTGGAAGGATCGTTTCAAGGAGAACTCCGCCAAGATGCAGAGTGGCAGTCTCCTGGAAATCGCCGAAGTGCTGAAGTCTCTTTCGGCCATCCAGTCGCACAAATCCCTATCCTTCCGGGAAAAGAAGATGTTGGACCGGGCCCGGGTCATGATCGTCGCGGAACTGGCGACGTCACGGGGTGTAAAAGAGCCCGAAGCGGTGGGAATCCTGTCGAAGGCCATCGCCAAATCAAACCTGCGTTTCCCTGAGCCGCTTTAGGGATCCGGCGGTCGACAATCCGTTCCGATGGGGGCCAGCTACGGCCCCCTTTTCGCGTCTCTGGTACTCTGTCTTTCGTGAATCTGCTCTACCTCATCCGCCATGGACAGGCGGGAACCCGCGACGAATACGACCGTCTGTCGAGCCTCGGCGAGACACAGGCGCGCGCGTTGGGGGTCTGGCTGGCCCGGCAAGGCATCGGCTTCGACGCGGTATGGAGCGGCGGACTGCGCCGCCAGCAGGAGACCGCCGCGCTCGTTCTCGGCACGATGGCGGACGCGGGTTCACCGCAGCCGCAGCCGCGCCGGGACCAGCGCTGGAACGAGTTCGACCTGGACGCGGTCTACGCCTCCGTAGCACCGCAGATGGCCGCCCAGGATCCCGCCTTTCGCGACCGTTTCGAGGCCCTGCAACAGGCCATAAACTCAGGCGATGCGAAGATTCATCGCACCTGGACGCCGACGGATACCGCCGTCGTGCGCACCTGGGTTGCGGGCCGCTACCCGTATGAGGGCGAGTCCTGGAACGATTTCGTAGCGCGCGTTCAATCCGCGGCCCGGGAACTGCTTGTCGAGGCTGGTTCGGGCCGGCGCGTGGCGGTATTTACGTCGGCAACGCCCGTCGCGATCAGCATGGGTCTGGCGCTGCCGCTGCAGGCCGGTGACATGATGCGGCTCGCGGGAGCATCCATCAACTCCAATGTCACGATTCTGAATGTCAATGAGGGCCAGCCTCAGCTCTTCGCGTTCAATTGGGCTGGCCATCTGGAGGACCCCGAGCACCGGACCTTCCGCTGAAAGAGTTCTCGCGAGGATTCGGGCATGGACCCGTAACTTAAAGCAATGATTGGACTTGAATTGAATCTTCCGCGCGAAATGACAACCCGCTCTGGGATTAGGACCGCAGCAGGACCGGCAGCAACAACAGGATCGCCGCGGCTCGCGCCAGGCAAGACACGCAGATGCACACACTCCATCTCATCGAACGCCGCCTTGGTGAACTCGCCTTTATTTAACGCCGGTTGCATTTCGGATGCAATGGTCCTTTGGTTTGCGGTCCGAACGGCTCGTCAAATCGGTCCCGGCGCCGGAGTGGGTGAAGCCGTCCGGACGCGCCGCTGCGACAGCCGCGGGATTGGTGCTGCCGGATGAGACCGAAGAGGGCCGCATGGACATTCTGATTCTGGGCTGCGGCTTTACCGGCCGCCGCGTGGCCTCCTCTCTCGCGCAGGCGGGTCACTTGGTATGGGCGACGTCGCGCCACCCGGAACGGCTGGCGCTGCAGGACGTGCGTTGTCTGCGCCTGGACCTCGACGATCCGGCGTCCTTGGCCGCTACCGGAGCCGCTGTGCCGGAGGGCATCCGCGTGTTGCTCTCGATCCCTCTCCTGGAAGAAAGCGCCGGATGCTGGACCGATCCAACGCCGCGCCTGCTCGACGCACTCGGGTCAAAGCCCGCGCGCGTGGTCTATCTCTCGACGACAGGCGTCTACGGCGCTCAGGAATGCGTGAACGAACTCTCGCTGCCGGCGCCGCGCAGTCCCCGCGAGACGCTGCGCGTGGACGCCGAGCGCGCAGTGCAGCAGGGTCCCTGCAGTTCGATGATCCTGCGTCCGGCCGCCATCTACGGCCCTCATCGTGGTGTGCACGCGTCGATGCGGCGGGGTACGTTCCGCCTGCCGGGAGACGGCTCCCGTTTCATCAGCCGCATCCATGTCGACGACCTGGCGGCTCTGGCCGGCGCGGCTCTGCTGTCAAACCACAGTGGCACCTGGCCCGCTGCCGACGAGCAGCCCTGCACGAGTCTCGAAATCTGCCGCTTCATCTCGGAGCTGACCGGGCTGCCCATGCCGCCGCCGGCTGCGGAGGGCTCGGTCAGCCATACGCTTCGCAACAACCGCCGCGTCGACGGACGCGCCGTGGTCCGCCTGCTGGGCGTCAGTCTGCGATATGCTTCCTACCGGACTGGAATCCCGGCCTGCCTGAGCGCGGAAGCGAGCGCGGAATCCGGCGTGGAGCCTGACGCGTAAGCAGCGCCGCGGGACCAGTAAACGCTGGAGGTGTTTGATGAATCGCCGCAGCTTCTTGCGGAGCGCGCCGCTCGCCGCCGCCGCACCCGCCCTGGCGCAGACGCCCGCCGGACGGTCGCCCACTGCTGCATCCGACCGCGTCCGGGTTGCCGTCATCGGTTGCGGTGGCATGGGCCGCAACGACTTGCAGGACTTCCAACGCCAACCCGACGCCGAGGTGGTGGCCGTTTGTGACGTTTACACGCCCAGCGCCGAACTCGCCCGCAAACTCACCGGGGGCAAGGCTCAGATCTATGGGGACTACCGCCGCATTCTGGACCGCAAGGATATCGACGCGGTTGTCGTGGCCACGCCCGATCACTGGCATGCGCTGATGGAGATCGGCGCCTGCAACGCGGGTAAGGACGTCTACACAGAAAAGCCGCTTTCGCACAGTGTGCGCGAGGGCCGGCTGATGGTGGAGGCCGCGCGGCGTAACAACCGGGTCGTTCAGGTCGGCATCCAGCAGCGCTCCGGAGCGCACTTCCAGCGCGCGGCGAAGGCCGTGCAGGAGGGACGCATCGGCAAAGTTCACTTCGCGCAATGCTGGAACCACAACTCCTCGCCCGACTCGAATGGCATGGGCTTTCCCGCCGACTCCGCGCCGCCTCCCGAACTCGATTGGGAGATGTGGCTCGGCCCCGCGCCGAAGATTCCCTACAATCCCGCCCGACGCAACTTCCGCGCCTTCTGGGACTACGCGGGGGGCGAGTTGACCAACTGGTGCGTCCACCTGCTCGACGTAGTCCACTGGGCCACGGGAGAGGACACGCCGCTGACCGTCGCCAGTTCGGGAGGCAAGTGGTATTTCAACGATTGCCGCGAGTGCGCCGACACACAGGAAGTCGTCTGGGAATACCCAAACCACCTGCTGGTGCGCTATTCGACGCTCGCGCATAACAGTTTCGGCCCGAATGGCCATCCGGGCAACAAGAGCTTCGGCAGCTACGGCGTCATGCTGCAAGGCACGAAGGGCACGCTGTTCATCGATCGCGCGGGTTACGAGATCACGCCGCAGATGAACATGCACCGCGAGGCCGTTTCTCAGACCGACCGCGAAGCCTACGACGACCTGCAAGGCGCGGGCCTGTACTTCACCACCGATACCGCGGCCGAGCGCGGAGCCACGTCGGTCCAGCACATGCCGCACGTGCGCAACTTCCTCGATTGTTTGAAGAGCCGCCAGCGGCCCATCGGCGATGTCGAAATTGGTCACAAGAGCACGGCGCCGTGCCTGATCGGCAACATCGCGTTGCGCACGGGCCTGAAGCTCGAATGGGATGGCAAGGCCGAACGCTTCACCAACAGTGAGGAGGCCAACCGGATGCTGCTGCGCCCGTACCGCGCGCCGTGGAAGCTACCTGAAGCGTAGCCGGAGCCACAACCTGGAGACGGAAGCCGCGACCGTGAGGGAGTCGAAAGTCATTCCCAAACGCTGCCGCTCGCGCGGCAATGAGTGCCGATCTGGAGATCGGCGTTTCCAGGTCCCGTCCGCCGCTCATCGAAGGTCATGCGGGGACTTTCCCTGCGATTTCACGCGCCTGCGGGTCCATGGGCACTCCCTCACCTTCGCGGCTCCGTTGAGCATGTAAAGTTAAGCATGTAAACGTATGCTCCGGCCGCGAAACTCTGCGTGCCGCGGCGCATCATTCAGTATTGGTCGATCCTCGTTTGGCAGGAAGTTTTGGAAGAAGTCAGCATGAAAACGAATCGCCGGGAACTGATTCTTACCTCGCTCGCGGCGGCGCCGTCGGTCGCAGCCTCCAAAGCGGCCGGCAGCGGTCCTCTCCTCCCGTGTATCAATCAGGTCACCACGCTCGAAGCGCCATTCGCGAGCGACGTCGAGGCTTACGCGGCGGCCGGATTCCGCCACATCGAGCTCTGGCTCCCGAAGCTCGACAAACTAGGGCTGAAGCCGCCCGCCGTCACAGCAGCCCTGAAGAACGCCGGACTCACCGTGGCTGGCGCGTGCGCCAGCGACGCCGGGTTCAACGCTCCGGAGGGCCGCGTCCTCGACGACCTGAAGCGCAACCTCGAAATTGCCCAGGCGCTCGGAGCGCCACGCTATGTCGTCTTCTCCGGAGCCGGAGCGGCAAAGCCGGACGAGTATAAGGCCGCCTCGGCGCGGCTCACCCGCTATGCCGAAGCCGCGGAGCCGTTCGGGGTGAAGATCGCCTTCGAGTTCATCGCCGGCGCACGCCTTGCAGGCTCGTTCCGCACGGCGCTCGAAATGGTGCGCGCGGCCGATCATCCCAACCTGGGCGTTTGCGTGGACACCTTCCACCTCTATGCGGGCGTCAGCAAAGTGGAGGATCTGCTGCTCGCCAAACCCGGCGAAATCGCCCACGTTCACTTCCACGACGCGCCGGCTTCCCTGCCCCGCGAACTCTGGCGCGACGCCGACCGCCTGCCGCCGGGCGAGGGCTGCATGCCGATTCATGACATCGCCAAAGCGCTGAAGCGCACGGGCTATCAGGGCGCGCTGAGCGTCGAACTGTTTGGCGCGAGCTACCAGTCAGGCGATACGCGCGAAGTCGCCGCCCGCTGTTATCGCGCCGTGAAGCAGTACTGCTGAACCCGCTTTCAGCGGCCCGGGCGCGCGAGCCCGCGTGCGCGCAATAAGTGCCATCACACCGTCCCGCGAAACGCTCCTGCCGAATAAAGCGGCAGCCACTCCCAATTTGTGCGAGTACTCGCCTATGATCGTGTAATAACACCCGTGCGAGCGGCCGGGACGACACGTGGGAGAAACGGATCAGGTTGGGACGTCAAGTGCAGCGCGGGTTGTGGCCGGTAGACTGGCTGATGCTGTCTTATCTCCTGGTGATTGGTCTATCGATCGCCCGCTTCAGCCAGAGAATTGACAACGCAGGAATGCTGCTCGCCGTGCATGGCGCCGCAATCCTGCTGATTCTCGCGTATGCCTATCTGCCGCGGCTTCCCGGGGCCTCTACGTTCAGAAACCTGTACCCGATCCCGTATGTCTTCGCGTGTTACCGCGTGATGAGCATACTGATCCATTCCATCCGCGAGGCTCGCTCCGACGCCATGCTCGCGGCTTGGGACTTCGCCCTCTGGCACGCGCACCCGACGGTCTGGCTGGAGCGCGTTCAGTTCCCTCCGTTCACCGAACTGCTGCAGATTATTTACGCGTTGTTCGTCCCGGCCGTGCTCGGGGTGGCCCTGATTCTGTGGCTCCGGCAACGGGAGGATTTCCAGGACTACGCGTTCCTGATCACGCTGGGCTTTCTCGCCTCCTACGTGGGGTACTTCGTGGTGCCGGCCAGGGGGCCGCGCATCTTCCTCGACGCGTTGCAGACGAAGCCGCTCGTGGGCCTGTGGCTCTTCCAACCGCTCCGCACTCTGCTGGACACGCTGGAATCCGCGCACTATGACTGTTTTCCCAGCGGACACGTGGAGATGACTATCCTCGCCTGGTGGACGACGCGACGCATTTCCACCCGGTTGTCCACGATTTATATGGCCTACACCGTTTTGATTATTCTGGCCACCGTTTATCTTCGATATCACTACACCGTCGATCTGCTGGCGGGCGTCTTGGTGGCCGCGCTGGTATTGGCCGTGGCGCCACATTTGCAGAGAGAGCCGCTGCGGCGGGAGAGGCCGTTCCAGGATGCACAAACTCGAAATTTCGCCCGTTGAAAACAGCGCGGACCAGCGCGATTTCCTTTCGTTCCCCTACGAACTCTACAGGCGTGATCCATACTGGGTCGCGCCGCTGCTGCTGGACCAGAAGAAGCTTCTCGATCCCGTAAAGCATCCCTTCTACCAGCACGGCACGGTGCAGCGTTTTCTCGCCCGGCGCGGGGGCCGGACCATGGGCCGCATCGCCGCCATCCTGGACCCGAATTACAGCCGTTTTCAGGAAGAAAAGTCAGGTTTTTTCGGCTTTTTGGAGATGATTGACGAAGCGGAAGTGGCCGCCGGACTGCTCACAACGGCGAGGGAATGGCTGCTGAAACGCGGCGCCGAAGTAATCCGCGGGCCGGTGAATCCGTCCACGAACTATGAGTGCGGAGTGCTCGTCGACGGCTTCGACTCCAACCCGCGCATCATGATGCCTTACAACCTGCCTTACTACGATCGCTTGATAGAAGCGGCGGGACTCAAAAAAGCCAAAGACCTGGTGGCGTACGATCTGCCCGTCGCCGATGCCCGCGCCGACCGGGTGCGGATATTGACTGAAAGAGCGGAGTCCGCTGGGGTCCGCCTGCGCTCGCTGCGTTTGAACGACTACAAGAACGAAGTAGACCGGATCTGGGACGTCTATAACTCAGCCTGGGCCAAGAACTGGGGCTTCGTGCCGATGACCCACGCCGAGTTCCTGCACCACGGCCACGAACTGAAACAGATCCTGGTGCCCGAACTGGCGTGGATTGCCGAAGTGGACGGCCAGGCGATCGGATTCGCTCTCGCCATTCCGGACTTCAATGAGGCGCTGCGCCACATCCGTGGACGGCTTCTTCCGTTTGGGCTATTCAAGCTGCTGTGGTACCAGCGCAAGATCGAATACCTCCGCGTCATGGTCCTTGGAGTAAAGCAGGAATCCCGTTCGACCCCGGCGGCCGCGGGTCTTTACGCCGCCCTCATCCGCGAATGTGCGCGTCTGAAATATCGCGGCGCCGAGTGCTCGTGGGTCCTGGAGGACAACGTTCTGATGCGGCGCTCGATCGAGGCGCTCGGCGGGAAGGTCTATAAGACCTATCGGATTTACGAATTCTGAAGCGGCGCCGGCGCGGGCCTGATTGCGCATCTTCCGGACAAATTTCACCGTTTCTTCGCGCGGTACGGCCGAATCTTCCTCCGCGCGGCAGTTTGGACCGCCTCCACCTTGAGGAGCGGCCGATCCACTGATAGTCTTAGGAATTGGGCTCCGCGGCGACTCCAACGCACGCGGCAAGCAGAGGTGTGCCATGTCCGGACATTCAAAATGGGCAACGATCAAGCATAAGAAGGGCGCGCTTGACGCAAAACGCGGAAAGATCTTCACGCGACTGATTAAGGAAATCGTCATCGCCGCGCGCAGCGGCGGAAACCCCGACGCCAACTCCCGTCTCCGCACTGCCATCGTGGCGGCGAAGGCCATGTCGATGCCCGCCGAAAACATCAAGCGCGCCATCATGCGCGGGACCGGCGAGATTGAAGGCGGACAGATCGACGAAATCATGTTCGAGGGGTACGGTCCCGGCGGAGCCGCCGTGCTCGTGCTCAGCGCAACCGATAACCGCAACCGCACGGTGAGTGAGATCCGTCACGCCTTTTCGAAGAATGGCGGGAACCTCGGTGAACAGGGCAGTGTTGCCTGGATGTTCGAACGCAAGAGCCAGATCATCATCGAGAAAGATAAGGCCACCGAGGACCAGTTGATGGAACTCGCGCTCGAAGCCGGCGCCGACGACGTGCGGGACGACGGCGACAGTTGGGAAGTGCTCTCGGCGCCCGATGCCCATGCCGCCGTCCTGGAGGCTCTCGAAAAGGCCGGCATCCCGCACGCTCAAGCCGAGATCGGCATGATCCCCAAGAACCCGATGAAGGTCGATGCCAAGCACGTGGGTGGAATGCTCCGCATGCTCGAAGTGCTGGAAGATCACGACGACACGCAGAACGTTTACACGAACTTTGACTACGATGAGGATGCCGCCAACGGCTAAGATGCAAGCCCGCGGAAGGGCCGCGACAGCGAGCCGGCCGTGAGGATCATCGGCATCGACTGCGGGAGCCAGTTCACCGGCTACGGCGTAATCGAAACCGGTTCGCCGCGGCATCGTCTGATAGAGGCGGGGGTGGTCAAGACCAATCCCCGCGACGCGTTCCCCAAGCGGCTGCTGACCATCGCCGAGGGATTGCGAACGGTGGTTGCAAAACATGCCCCCGACGAGGCCGCCGTGGAAGAGACGTTCTATTCGCCGAAGTCTTCCAGTTCCAGTTCGCTCCGCCTGACGCATGTGCGAGGCGCGGTCCTGCTGGTGCTGGCGGAAAATGGGCTAAAGGTCGGAGAATATCCTCCGGCGCGCGTGAAACTGGCCGTTACCGGCAATGGAAGAGCGGAGAAGGAGCAGGTGCAATCCATGGTGCGGATCCTTCTAAACCTGTCGGAGCCGATCGCTTCCTTCGATGCTTCCGACGCGGTGGCGGTGGCGCTGTGCCACGCCGCACTGCGTGCCACGGAGGCCCCGCGATGACGTGGCGCGCTGTGCTGTTCGCCGGCCTGCTGGCCTTATCCGCCTCGGCGCTGTACGCCGACCCGCGCCTGATCCTCTCGAAGCGCTTTCCTCGCAGCCGCCCGGAGTACGTCGAACTGCGCATCGAGCGCGATGGCCGGGTGGAGTATCGCGAAACCCCGGACGAGGAGCCGCTGCGAGTCACGTTGACTCGCCAGGAGGTCGATTCGGTGTTCGACCTCGCGGAAAAATGCGACCATTTCCGCAAACCGCTGGAATCGGGCCTGAACGTCGCCCGGATGGGCGAGAAGCTGTTCCGCTGGGAGAACGGCGACGAAAAGTATGAGGTCAAGTTCAACTACACGCAGGACGTGAACGGGCAGGCGATGCTCGACTGGTACGAGCGAATCGTGGAGTCCGAGACGTACCTGATCGATCTCGAACGGACGGCCCGTTACGACGTCCTGGGCGTAAACCAGTCGCTGCTCCAGTTGGAGAGCGGCTACGACAGGAAGCGTCTGGTTTCCATCGAGCAATATCTGCCGATGCTCGACCGGATCGCAAAGAACGAAAAATACGTGAACATGGCCCGCGACCGCGCGGCGAGACTGGCCGACACTTTCCGTGCCGCCTCCGCCGCCGCAGTCGCGGCGCCAAAGGCTGGTCAATGATTCTGCGTCACTGTTTCTATTTTGGGCTGCTGTTTGCTTTCGTGCCTGTACAAGCCGCTCCGCCCGCCAAGGCCAAGCCTGCCGCGAGCGCGCCCGCGGCGCAGAAGCCGGCGGATCCCAATTCTCCGGCGGCGAACGGCGAGGGTCCCGCAGCGGAGACGGGTCCCGATGCGGAGCTCGAACAGGAGTTGAGCGAAACGGGCGGGAGCCCGACGGACGTCACGGCGGTGCTCGAAAAGCATCTCAAGTCCCACCCGGACTGCAAGCGAAAGAAGGAGATCATACGCGTGCTGGCCCGGCTCGCGGTGGAACAGCGCGACCGGCCAAGAGAGATCGAATACGGTCTCCTGGCGATCGACGGGGGCAGCAACGACCCGCGCCTGCTTGAGCACGTCAGCCGGGCGCTGCTCGACCGCGACGATCCGGAAAGCCTGGGCAAAGCGCTGCAATACGCGACTCGTCTGGCTGACAGAATGCGGGACGCGAGGAAGAGTCAGCTCAGTTCGAAGACGTACGAGCCCGGTCAGGGCAAGCACCTCGACGAGACGGAGTTCTCCTTGCGCAATGCGTTGATCTACGTCGCCCGGGCGCAATCGAAGCTCGGGAAAAACGAGGAAGCGCTCAAGTCGGCGGACGAAGCCTGGCAGATTCTGCCGTCGCTCGACGCGGCGCTCGAACGCGCCCACGTCCTGGAGCGCCTCGGGCGCTACCCTGAAGCGCTGGACGCCGCGGCAGACGCGTTCGCCATTGAGGACGACCGCGCCGCCAGCAAGGACCGGCAGCGGGCGCGCGAACGCCTGGCGGAACTCGCGCCCAAAGCCAACGTGAGCGATCCGTCCGTGCGCGTCCTTCCCGCCTGGGACCGGACCCACGAGCAGTTGGAGACACGCCGCAAACGCCTGCGCGAGTTCGACCCGAACTCGTCCGCCACGTCGCCGCTGGATTTCACCCTGTCGAAGCTCGACGGCGGCCGGCTGCCGATGGCCAGTATGAAGGGCAAGGTGGTGGTCCTCGATTTTTGGGCCACCTGGTGTGGACCGTGCCGGGCGCAGCATCCGCTCTATGAACAGGTGAAGACGCGCTTCAAGAGCAATCCCGACGTCGTCTTTCTGGCCGTGGATACGGACGAAGACCACTCGCTGGTGAAACCGTTCCTGGAGCGCCAGAAGTGGTCGCAGGATGTCGTTTACGAGGATGGCCTGGCTGGCTATTTCCGCGTCAGTTCCATCCCGACCACCGTCGTGCTCGACCGGCGCGGCGAGGTGAAGAGCCGCATGCCGGGATTCATCGCCGAACGCTTCGTCGAAATGCTCTCCGACCGCATCAACTCCGCATTGGCCCAGAATTAGAGCGAAGGGAACAGCATGGCATTCCGGCGCATCGTCTGGATTGTTCTCGATAGCGTAGGAATCGGCGCCATGCCCGACTGGCGGGCGTATGGCGACCCGGTTCCGGGCGACACGCTGGGCCATTGCGCCGCGCGGCGGCCCTTGAAACTGACCAACCTGGTCTCGCTCGGCCTCGGCAACATCCGTCGCTTTGAGCATCTCGAACCGGTCGTGCATCCGCTGGGGTGTTACGGGCGGGCGGCGCTCGCCTCTCCCGGGAAGGACACCACCACGGGCCACTGGGAGATGGCGGGCATCCTGCTCGACAAGCCCTTTCCCACCTATCCGCATGGTTTCCCGAAGGACTTCATGGCCGAGTACGAGTGCCGCATCGGCCGGGGGACGTTAGGCAACAAGCCCGCCTCGGGCACCGAGATCATCAAGGAACTCGGCGCGGAGCACATGGCGACCGGCAAGCCGATCGTCTACACCTCGGCCGACAGCGTCTTCCAGATTGCCGCGCACGAGGACGTGATTCCGATTGCGGAGCAGTACCGGCAGTGCGAGATCGCGCGAGAGATGCTGCGCGGCGAGCACGAGGTAGGGCGCGTGATCGCGCGGCCGTTCGTGGGGACTCCCGGGAATTTCACGCGCACGTCGAACCGCCACGACTATGCGGTGCCGCCTCCACAAGGCATGCTGCTCGACCGGTTGACCGAGGCGGGAACGCGGGTCTGGAGCGTGGGCAAGATCTCCGACATCTTCCTCGGACGCGGAGTCGCGCGATCGTTCAAGACGAAGTCGAACGCCGACGGGATGGCAAAGACCCTGGAGGCGATGGCGGGCCTCGACCGCGGCCTGATCTGGGTGAATCTGGTCGATTTCGACATGCTCTACGGCCATCGCAACGATGTAGAGGGTTACTCCCGGGCGCTCGAAGCCGCCGACGCCTGGCTGCCGGACCTGATCGGGGCTTTGGACGCGGAGGACCTGGCAATCTTCACGGCCGATCACGGCTGCGATCCGGCGTCGCCGTCCACCGACCATTCGCGCGAATACGTGCCGGTGCTGTGCTACGGCAAGAGCGCCAATGCGGGCGTGGACCTGGGCACTCGGGCGAGCCTGGCGGACATGGGCGCGACGATTGCCGAGAATTTCGGCGCAGCCTCAGGACCGGGATTGAGTTTCCTTTGGGCGCTCACGCCCAGGATGACAGGTGCTTAGAGCCTCTCCAGAGTGGGGCGGCTCTCCAGTGCCTACCAGAGATTAGCCATGGAGCGGGGTCTGGAGACCCCGCGCGGACCTGGAGGTCCGCCCCATTAGCTACGGAGGGAACTCCGCCGCGCCGGAACTCGTACCTGCTTTCAGAGAGAGGCTGGAGAACCACAATGCGCTTGCGTCTGATGATGATGGCTTTGGCCGGCGCCGGATCGCTCGCGTTCGCAATCCCGGCTTTGGCCGGAAGCGATGACTGGTCGAAAGACTTCAAGATTTCCGGCCGGGCTGAACTGCGAGTGGAAGTGGATGACGGGCGTGTGACGCTGACTGGCTCCGACAGCAAGCAGATTGAAGCACGCGTCATCCTGACCGGCTGGAAGATGGGGCCCGACGGTGTTCAGGTCTATGACCGGCAGACCGGGGACCGGGTGGAATTGGACGTTCGCGTGTCGAAGATGAACCGCTGGTTCAATATCGGCGAACGCTCGGTGCGAGTGGAAATCCGCGTTCCCAATGGGCTGCTGGCTAACGTTCACACGCGCGACGGATCCATTATCGTGGATGGCGTACGGGGTTCGTTCCGCTTGCGGACCGGCGACGGCCACGTGGAAGCCAGCGGCGTCGACGGTACGCTGGACGCGGACACGGGCGACGGCAGCATACGCATCCGCGGGCGCCTGGACGCGATGACCCTGCACACCGGAGATGGCAGCATCGAGGCCGAGTTGATGTCCGGCTCGAAGATCACGTCGGGATGGGATGTCGGCACGGGCGACGGCCACGTCACCCTGCGGCTGCCCTCGAACTTCGCGGCGGAACTCGATGCCCGCACGAACGATGGAAAGATAGAAGTCGACTTTCCGGTGACCACCTCGCGGACCGTCAGCGGGAACAACATCCGCGGCAAATTGAACGGGGGCGGACCGCTGCTCAAGGTCCGCACCGGCGACGGGGCAATCCGAATTCTGAGAAACTAGCGACCGGAACCCCTAGGGCTTCATGCTATTGGATGGCGTCCGTCCGCCATCCAACCGAACGCCGTACGCAGTGCGCTCCTCCTGAGTTCGTTACGATACTCTTGACATGCAATCGTCCCCGGCTCGAGTCACCCGAACCACAGTTGTCGCTTGTTCGCTCGCTTCTCTGCTTCCACTGCTTGTCTGCTGGCGTCAGTTTGCCCGGCTCTTTTTCTTCCACGACGAGTGGGAGATGCTCGATGGCGCAACCCGCCTGGGATTGGCCCACTGGCTCGCCGAAACGTTTCTCGGCGATGGCGTGTTTCCGCTGTTCAAATTGCTCTATCTCGGCGCGGTTCGCGTGACCGGCGGCAGTTATTTCGGCCTGATTCTGCTGTTGTGGATCACGCACGTGGCGATCTGCCTGCTCTTTGGCTGGCTGCTCGCGCGATTCGATCTGCCGCCCGTCACGATCGCCTTCGCCCTGCTCCCCTTCGGGCTGGCCTGGACCAATCTCGAAACGCTTGGCTGGGCGATGCAGTGGAATGCGCAACTGGCGATCGTGTTCTTCCTCGCCGCGTGGCATTTCCTGCTCGAGACGCGCAAGCTCGGCGGCCGCGCCACGGTGTGCTTCCTGTGCCTGCTCGCGAGTGGCTTGTGCTCGACGCGCGGCATCATCTCCGGACTGGTGCTGGCTATCTTTGTCCTGATGCGAAGCAGCAACGAGGAACGGCTCCGCCTCAGCACTGTGTGCCTGGCCCCGACCGTACTGCTCGTCGCGGCGATGGGGTTATTGGCTCCGCACCACGTGGTCCCGGCCGGAGCTGCGCTGCTGTACGGCTGCAATTATCTGCTTGCAAATCCGCTATACCTGCCGCTGCCGCCATTGCGGCATCTCTTCGGCGCCATGGCGCCACTGGCCTTTGGCGTGCTCAAGGCGGCGGTGTTCGTCTGGGCATTTCGTAAGGCCGCGCCAGCGACGCGGCCGCTGCTGTTGACATTGGTCGCTTTCGACGTCATTACCGCCGCATCGCTCGGCTACGGCCGCTGGTCGACGAACCTTGCGACCGCGACCAGCTCGCGCTACCAGTACATCCCACTACTCTGTTTTGGTCCCAGCGCCGGCATTCTGGTGGCGCGCCTGCGAAGCGGAGTCCAGGTTGCGGCCCTGCTGCTGTGCGCGGTCGCGCTGGCTATGCCATGGAAGCGACATGCCGAGCAGTGGGACGCCTGGCGCGGAGACAATCTGCGGACCGCCATCGAACAAGCCGGTCCCACGGACCGCTTCGATCCCTCGTCGCTCACCGCGGGCCGCGCCCGCGAGCTGATGCGGATCTACGGTCTGCATTGACAGGAACTCCGGCGCACAAGGACTCGTAAGATCTTAAAGTGCTTGGATCCTGGCGACTCGCGGTGCGGGCGCGCCTGCACTGTGAAAGGTGAAATTGTATGACGGCCACTACTCCCGTTGCTACTAAAGCTCGCCTCGACTTCATCGACAACCTGCGCTGGGTCATGATTGTGCTCGTCGTGAGCATGCATGCCGCAGTGACCTACAGCCACCTGGGCAGTTGGTACTTCATGGAAGACCCGAAGCCCGATCAAACGACCATGCTGTTCTTCGCTTACTACCAGATGGGGCTGCAGGCTTTCTTCATGGGCTTCCTGTTCCTGATCGCCGGCTACTTCGTCCCGCGCGCCTTCGACCGCAAAGGGAGAGGAAAGTTCCTGCGCGACCGGTTCGTGCGGCTGGGAATTCCGTCGCTGCTCTACATGCTCGTGGTGCATCCCTTCACGGTCTACTGGCTGCTGCACGACTACTACAAGATCCCGGTGTCTCCCTGGACGGGCTATCTGCATTACTTGCGCACGTTCCGCTGGATCGGCAGTTCGGGCCCAATGTGGTTCACGGTCGCCCTGTTGATCTTCTGCTGTGTCTACGCACTGATCCGGATGGTGGGCCGGCGTACGCGCCCGGATGAGCCCGCTGCGCCTCTGCCCACGCATACCCAGGTGATCGGACTGGTGCTGCTGATGGGCTTGTGCTCGTTCCTGGTCCGCATCGTGCAACCCATGGGCACGAACATTCTGAACATGCAGCTCTGCTTTTTCTCGCAGTACATCCTGCTGTTCGCCGTTGGCATCGTCGCGTGGCGGCGCAACTGGCTGCTGCGCATCCCGTACGATTTCGGAATGCGCTGGTTCCGGCTCGCCTTGATCGCCGGCAGCCTGTTGTGGGTTGCGGTGGTCGGCGGCATCGTCGCCACGCACTCGGAGAAATACATCGACGGCGGGTTTACCTGGCAAAGCGCGGGCATCTGTTTCTGGGAGGCTTTTTTCTGCCTGGGCTTCTGCCTCGGGTTGACGGTCCTGTTTCGCGAGAAGCTCAACCGCCAGGGCGCATTCGCGAAATGGATGAGCGGCAACAGCTTCTCGGTGTACATGTTCCATACGCCCGTGCTGGTGGCGGTGACGCTCGCGATGCAGAGCTTCGGCGCACCGAAGCTGGTGAAGTTCCTGGTGGCCACGGTCCTTGCCACGACGCTGACTTTCGTGGCCAGCAGCCTGATCTTTCGGCGGATTCCGTTGCTGCGGCGCGTGCTCTGAGCGTCGCGGGGGAGTGGGGCAGGCTTCAGCCTGCGCGGGGCTTCAGCCCCGCAGGTTTGTCCGGAAGGACCGGTTGAAACCGGTCCGCAGACTGAAGTCTGCCCCACGACGCGCCTGCTCCACCACGCCTTTCCCATGGAGTAGGATGGGACGGCGTAAAGGCGATCACCACCGCTGGGAGGAACACATGGACAAGACCGGACAGGCATCGCGCCGTGAGTTTCTAGGCACTGCTCTGGGAGCCGCGGGAACTCTGGCCGCTCCGCTGATCGTGCCGGCCCGGGCCTTGGGCCGCGGAGCCACCGCTCCCAGCGACCGGGTGAGCGTGGGCATCATCGGCAGCGGCGGGCGCGCCGTTTTCGAAACCAGCCAGTATCCGTACTTCGATAACGTGGAGATCGTCGCCGTGTGCGATGCCCAGGAAACTCGCCGGATGTCCGCGAAGGCGGCGCTCGAAGGTCTCTACGCCAAGACCAGACCCGCCGGAACGTATCGCGGCATCCGCATGTACAACGACTTCCGCGATCTGCTCGCGCAGAAAGACATCGACGGCGTCTACATCGCGACCCCCGACCACTGGCACGTGCCGATCACCGTAGCCGCGATGAAAGCCGGCAAACACTGCCACACCGAAAAGCCGCTCGGCGTCAGTGTCGAGCAGGATCACGCCGCGCTGGCTGCCGTCCACAAGTACAAGAAGATTTTTCAGTACGGCGCGGAACGCCGCTCCACGCCGGACGCGCGCAAGGGCATCGAACTCGTGTTGAACGGCCGCATCGGCAAGGTCCAGAAGATCTACGTGGTGGGACCGCCTTCGGAGACGGGCGGCTCGGCGACGCCGGTCATCCCCGTGCCGAAGGGCTTCGACTACGACATGTGGCTCGGCCCCGCGCCCGAAAAGCCGTTCTGCGCCGACCGCTGTCTCGAGGGCAGCAATGGCCGCAACGGCATCTTCTTCATCTACGACTATTGCCTAGGCTTCATGGCGAACTGGGCGGCGCATCCGCTGGACCAGGTCCAATGGTGGGCGGACCACTCGCACCGGACGTTCCCCGTAAAGTACGAAGGGACGGGCACGCTCCCCACGGAGGGCCTGTTCGATACCGTCTCGCACTGGGATGTCACCTGCACTTACGAGGACGGCCTGGTGATGCAGTTCTGTGATAACGAAACCTACCGCAAGCACGACGACGCGCCGCACCCCGAGATGCCGTGGGGCCGCAAGGGCGTCACCAACGTGGCCAACGGCGCGGTGTTCCTCGGGACGGAAGGCTGGGTGATCGTCGCCTACGAAAAGGTTGTGACCAGTCCCGCCTCATTGATGGACTCGGTCATCGGCCCGAATGAGATCCACCTGCCGGACAACTCGCTGCCGGCCATACCGGCGGGTATGTCCACGGGCCAGCAGCAGATCTACACGGCAGCTCATCACCAGAACTGGATCAAGGCGATCCGCAATGGAACGCAGCCGGTCGGGGACATCGAAGGAGCCGTACGCTCCGATATGGTCAGCCTGCTTTCCGAACTCTGCGTGCGTACCGGCCAGAGCTTGCGCTGGGATCCGAAAGCGCAGACCATCACCGGCAACGAAGCGGCGCGCAAGATGATGTCGCGGCCCATGCGCGGCGGCTGGAAATTGTCCTGACGGCTGGAGAGTCGTTCAGTTTCCGGGTTGGCGACGATACAAGCGGAATTGCCCG
>Ga0315272_10000391_pt1 | contig 21658 bp, 19 predicted proteins | sample C3_middle_MG_FD_203918 | JGI IMG/M metagenome (GOLD analysis project Ga0315272, IMG submission 203918) | Sediment microbial communities from Yellowstone Lake, YNP, Wyoming, USA - C3_middle | ecosystem: Environmental > Aquatic > Freshwater > Lake > Sediment | place: USA: Wyoming | collected...
GTATCTTGAAATTGGCCCGGTTGCTAGCTGGAGTTGGTGGCTGGTGTGGATGCCTTTTGGCTTGGCCGTGCTGTGGTGGGGCTGGGCCGACAAGTCGGGCTACACCAAGAGAAAAGCCATGGAGCGTGAGAACCAACGCCGTCAGGATCGAATTGATAAGAATCGCGACGCACTGGGAACCTTGCCCAACAAGAAAAAGCGTTAAGAGACAATCGAGCCGGACCTGTCGGCGTCGCCTCGATTCAGAGCCAAGCGGCAGCAGTTATTTCATCGGAGACTTGCATGTATCACTTCTTTGCATCCCGTGTCCTGCGGGCCGTGGTGGGCACGGCGCTGCTCGGCACCTTGGCCTCGGCTTGCACCACAACGTCGTTGGCAACGCCCGACAGTGCGGCACTGCAACGCATTCAAACCGTCGTAGTGATTTACGCTGAAAACCATAGTTTCGATAATTTGTATGGTTTGTTTCCTGCTGCCAATGGCATTCATAGCGCGACCCGGGAGCAGGCGACGCAAATAGACCACGATGGCCAGGTGCTGGCGGAACTGTTGGTGTTTGGGCAGGACGGCAAACCCGACGCAAACTATCCACGTCTGCCCAATGCCCCATTTCGCATTGATGCAGCACCGGTGAACCGGCCGCCAACCGTGATCGTGCCAAGTCCTATCCATGACTTTTTTTACCATCAGGAACAAATCAACGGTGGCCGCAACAACAAGTTTGCCGCCATGTCCAACGTCGGCGGCTGGACCATGGGCTACTATGACGGCAGCCGCTTCAAGCTGTGGCAGTGGGCCCGGGAGTACACCTTGGCGGACAACTTCTTTCAAGCTGCTTTTGGTGGCTCCTACCTGAATCATCAATGGCTTGTTTGTGCCTGCACACCCGAATATGCCGATGCCCCTGCCAGCATGCGAGTGCGGCTGGATGCGGCGGGCCACCTGGAGAAGCGAGCGGGCTCACCTTCTGCCAATGTGGCGGCGGTTCAAATCATCAGTAACAGCCTGGGCCGCAGCGTGACGTCCGATGGCTGGTCGGTCAACACCTCGCAGCCGCCGTACCAGCCCAGTGGCATCCCGCCCGCACCCGGCGGACCTGCAACCCATGCCAACCCGCAGGGCTTCAAGATCGGCAGTTTCGATCTGGGCCATCCGGTGCCAGCACAAACCAGCACGACCATTGGCGACACACTCTCGGCCAAAGGTATTTCCTGGGCCTGGTACGCAGGGGGGTGGAACGCCGCGCTGGCCGATGGCATGCAAGCGCCCGATGCCAAACGAAAGGTGATTTACCAGAGTGCAGGGGGTTCGGTCAACTTCCAGCCGCATCACCAGCCATTCAACTACTTTGCCCGCTTTGCCCCTGGCACGCCAGACCGCGCACGCCATGTCAAGGATGGTGACGACTTCATGGCTGCCATCGCCGCCGGCAATCTTCCTGCCGTGTCTTTTTACAAGCCGGCCGGACGTGACAGCCAGCACCCGTCCTACACCGACATCGTGACCGGCGACACCCACCTGGCCGGTGTGCTGGAGAAGCTGCGTGCCAGTGCCCAGTGGAAGGACATGCTGGTGATCGTGACCTACGACGAAAACGGCGGCTACTGGGACCACGTGCCGCCACCGCAAGGGCCGGGTTGGGGCGACCGTTGGGGCCCCGGTTCGCGCATACCGGCGCTGCTGATTGGCCCGCATGTGAAACGCGGGTTCATTGATTCGACTTCTTACGACACCACGTCCATCCTCAAATTCATCAGCAAACGTTTTGATTTGCCGGCCTTGCCGGGCGTGCGCGCCAAGGCGGGAGACTTGACGCCAGCGCTGAATTGATCAGGTCACCGCGTGCTTTTGATTGAACTCGGGGCGTTTCCATTCGCCGCCGTCCAGCACCTGTTTCAAGTGCTCCACCGCCAGCCAGACCTCTTCAAAACCGAGGTACAAAGGCGTGCAGCCAAAGCGCAGGATGTCTTGTTGCAAGTTGCCGTCGCCGGCCCGAAAGTCGCCAATCACGCCACGCGCAATCAGGGCTTGCATGACGGCAAAGGCGGCCGGACTGTCTGCGCTGGCGTTGGCGGGCTGCCATTGCAGGCACACTTGCGAGCCGCGTTGGGCGTGCGGGCGCGGCGTCGCCAACGTCAAGTCATTACCGGCGCAACGCTGTTCTACCAGTTCAATGAACAAGTCCGTCAATGCCAATGATTTGGTTCGCAGCGCTGCCATGCCGCCCAGCGTTTGGGCTGCTGCAAAGACGTCCAGACCACATTCCAGCGCGACCATGCTCAAAACCGGCTGCGAGCCGCACAGGTAGCGCTTGATCCCGGCTGCCGGGCGGTAGTCGGCGCTGAATGCAAAAGGTGCGGCGTGGCCCCACCAGCCGGCCAGAGGTTGCCAGAAGCGCTCGGCATGTCGGGGGCTGACCCAGACAAAAGCGGGCGCACCGGGGCCGCCGTTCAGATATTTGTAGCCACAGCCCACCGCAAAATCAGCTTGCGCGTCTTTCAACTCAACTGGCACCGCGCCGGCGCTGTGCGCCAGATCCCACACCGTCAGTGCCCCGGCTGCGTGCGCCGCCGCCGTCATGGCCGCCATGTCGTGCATGGCGCCGGTGCGGTAGTTCACATGGGTGAGCAGCAATACCGCAACCTCCTCGGTCAGGCTGGCGCTGAGGTCACTGGGCTCGACCAATTGCAACTGGTAACCGCGCTGCTGGCACAGCGCCTGGGCAATATACAGATCGGTGGGGAAGTTGCTGCGCTCACTCAGCACGCGCTTGCGGTTGGGCGTGTCCTGCGCGGCCAGCGTCAAGGCGGCGCTCAAGACCTTGAAAAGGTTGATGGAGGTGCTGTCGGTGGCCACCACCTCGCCGGGATCGGCACCGATGAGCTGGGCGATCTTGTCGCCCAGGCGCTGCGGCAAGTTGAACCAGCCAGCGCTGTTCCAGGAACGAACCAGACCTTGCCCCCATTCCTGAGCCACGACTTCGGCCAGGCGCGCTGGCGCCGCTTTGGGCAGCGCGCCCAGCGAATTGCCGTCCAGATAGATGACGCCGTCGGGCAGGCTGAACAGTTCGCGCAAAGGACGCAAGCGGTCTTGCGCATCAAGTTGGCGGCAGTCAGCGCGTGTTTTCATGGGCTTAGAGTGTATTGCCTATGCGGCGTTGCGATTGCCGCACCTGAGACTGTCCAAGGGCTGGCGCTGTGCGGAACTTAGAGTTTCCCCAGCAACAAATATTCCATCAATGCCTTTTGCACGTGCAGCCGGTTTTCGGCTTCCTCCCAGACCACCGATTGCGCTCCGTCGATCACCTCGGCTTGGACTTCTTCGCCCCGGTGCGCCGGCAGGCAGTGCATGAAGAGCGCCTCGGGCTTGGCAGTGCGCATCATGTCCGAATCAACGCACCAGTCGGAAAAAGCCACTTTGCGCTGTGCGTTTTCGGCCTCATAACCCATGCTGGTCCAGACATCGGTAGTGACCAGATCGGCGCCGGCACAGGCTTGCATCGGGTCGTTGAAGACCTGGTAGCTGGCGGCTGAGCGCAGGCCGGCAATCGATTGATCCACTTCGTAGCCGCCGGGCGTGCTGACATGCACTTTGAAGCCCAGGATTTCGCTGGCCTGCAGCCAGGTGTTGGCCATGTTGTTGCCGTCACCCACCCAGGCGACGGTTTTGCCTTGGATGGAGCCGCGCTGTTCGATATAGGTAAAGATGTCGGCCAAAATCTGACAGGGATGAAATTCATTGGTCAGGCCGTTGATCACCGGCACGCGGGAGTGCTCGGCAAAGCGCTCGATCTTGGTTTGTTCAAAGGTGCGTATCATCACCAGATCGACCATGCGACTGATCACCTTGGCGCTGTCTTCAATCGGCTCGGCGCGACCCAATTGACTGTCGCCGGTGGTCAGGTGCACCACGCTGCCGCCCATTTGGTACATACCCGCCTCGAAACTCACCCGTGTGCGGGTTGAGGCCTTCTCAAAAATCATGGCCAGGGTTCGATCCACCAGCGGTTGGTGTTTTTCGTAAGCCTTGAATTTTTTCTTGATCAGGGCGGCGCGCTCGAACAGGTAGGCGTAGTCACTGGCGCTGAAGTCGCTGAATTGCAGGTAGTGTTTCATGAGAAGGATTTGACGTGGAAATGGGTATCTGACTGCATGGATTGCCGCGCTACGCTCGCAATGACGAGAAACATGAATTGCCGTGTTACTGTCATGGCGAGGAGTGCAGGCGACGCGGCAATCACAATGACGATTTGATCAGGGGGCACAGGATGCTGACGATTTCGTCGGCTTCGTCCGTGCTCATGATCAGCGGCGGCGCCAGGCGGATGACGGACTCGGCCGTGACGCTGATCAAGAGGCCTTTGTTGGCGCATTGTGCGACCAGCGCCGCGCAGGGTTGAGCCAGTTCAATGCCCAGCAGCAGGCCTTGGCCGCGAATCTCCTTGACGCTTTGGTTGCTCAACTCGGTTGCCAGCGTTTGTGTCAGCGCTGCGACCAGATGCGCGCTCACGCGCCTCGCATTGTCAAGCAGACCCTCTTCTTCCATGATGCGAATGGTTTCCACGCCGGCGCGCATGGCCAGCGGGTTGCCGCCAAAAGTGGTGCCGTGGTTGCCGCTCTGAAAAATGTTGGCCGCTTTGGGTCCGGCCACCACCGCACCAACCGGCACTCCAGAACCCAAGCCCTTGGCCAGCGGCATCACATCGGGTGTGATACCGGCCCATTGATGGGCAAACCATTTGCCGCTGCGTCCCATGCCGCATTGGACTTCGTCAATCATCAAGAGCCAGTCACGCTGGTCGCACAACTGACGCACCGCCTTGAGGTAGTCGGTGCGCATAGGACGAATGCCGCCTTCGCCCTGGATCGCTTCCAAAAACACGGCGACGACATTGGGGTTGTCGGCGGTGGCTGCTTGCAGACTCGCCATGTCGTTGATCGGCACCCGAATGAAGCCTTCCACCAGCGGCTCGAAACCGACTTGTATCTTGCGGTTGCCGGTAGCGCTCAAGGTGGCGATGGAGCGGCCATGGAAGGCCTTCTCATAGACCACGATTTCGGGTCGGTCAATGCCCTTGTCATGGCCAAATTTGCGTGCCAGTTTCAGCGCCGCTTCGTTGGCTTCCAGTCCGGTGGAGCAGAAAAAGACATTGCTCATGCCGGAGAGTTCGACCAGCTTTTTGGCCAGCACCTCCTGATTGGGCACGTGATAATAGTTCGAGGTGTGGATCAGCTTGGCGAGTTGGTCCTGCAAGGCGGGCACCAGCTTGGGATGGTTGTGGCCCAGCGTGTTGACCGCGATGCCACCCAGCGCGTCCAGATACGACTTGCCATTGACGTCCCAGACGCGGCAGCCCTGGCCATGCGAGAGGGCAATCGGCAGACGGGCATAGGTGTTCATCACATGGGGTGAAGAAGCTTCGATGAATGGGACGGCGGTCATGGTTTCAAACTCCGGGGGTAGCTGCTGAGTATTTCACAAATTGTGACGGTACAAAATGCCATTGCGATTGCTGCTCTTTCGTCATGGCGATTGCCGCGTCGTTTGCGCTCCTCGCAACGACAGTAGCGCGGGCAATTCAGGGGGAGGCGTAATTTTAGGCCAACAAAAAAGCCGTCTTGCGACGGCTTCTTGCTTTTGCTGAGAGCGCACCCGTTACAAACGGCGTTGCAACTATTTAATAAAAAGTTGCAGCGTGCGATTTGCCTGAAATCAGGCGGGTTTTGTGGCCAGGGCTTTCACCTTGGTCGAGAGACGGCTCTTGTCGCGTGCAGCCTTGTTTTTGTGGAAGATGCCTTTGTCCGACACGCTATCGACGACGGCTTGCATTTTGCCAAACAACTCGGTTGCTTTGGCCTTGTCACCAGCGACCACGGCTTTTTCCACGTTCTTGACCGCCGTGCGGTACTGGGAACGCAGCGAGGTGTTGGCGGCGTTGATTTTGACGTCCTGACGGACGCGCTTGCGGCCCGACGCCAGGCGCGGGTTCTTTTTCTTGGGTTTTCCAGATGCCATATTATTAAGTCCTTGAGTCTGTGGATGATCTCAGCAAAGGGCGCAATTCTAACAGGTGCCAGCCGGCTTGGCTCTGTGTGCCGACATGTGCGGCGGCGTGTGGCACTGGACGCAGCTACACTTCGCGCCGTGAGTCTTTTCAAATCCGCTTCTATTGTTTCGTTGCTGACGCTGGTCTCGCGCATCACCGGCTTGGTGCGTGAAATCCTGATTGCATCGACGTTCGGCGCCAGCGCCTTGACCGATGCGTTCAACGTGGCGTTTCGCATCCCCAATCTTTTTCGTCGATTTTTTGCCGAAGGTGCTTTCAGCCAGGCTTTTGTGCCGGTGCTGTCGGCCACCAAGGCGCAGCATGGAGACAATGCCACCCAGGTGTTGATCGACCGGGTGGCAACGGTTCTGGTTTGGGCTTTGTTGGGCCTGAGTCTGCTCGGCGTCGCCGCCGCACCGGCATTGGTCTGGGCCATGGCCAGTGGCCTGCAACAGAGTCCGCATGGTTATGGCGCGGCCATCGTCATGACACGCTGGATGTTTCCCTACATCGCTTTCATGTCGCTGGTGGCACTGGCCGCCGGCGTGCTCAATACCTGGAAGCGCTTTGCCGTGCCTGCCGCCACGCCGGTACTGCTGAATGTGTGCATGATTGCCGCGGCCTGGCTGGGAGCACCTTGGTTTGCGCGGCTGGGCATCGAACCAATTTACGCGCTGGCCGGAGGTGTGCTGCTGGGCGGCGTGTTGCAGTTGGGGGTGCAATTGCTGGCACTGAAGCAACTGGGGCTTGCGCCCCGGATCGGCCTGCGCTGGAACGCATTGCGTACCGCTTGGGCCGACCCAGGCACCAAAAACATCATCAAGCTGATGGGGCCCTCCCTGTTGGGGGTCAGCGTGGCGCACATTTCGACGTTGATCAACACGCAAATTGCCTCGTATCTTGCGACCGGCAGTGTAAGTTGGATCACATACGCTGACCGCTTGATGGAGTTCCCGACCGCCTTGCTTGGGGTGGCGATGGGGGTGGTCTTGATGCCACAACTCGCCGCCGCCAGATCGGCTGGCGACACGGCTAGATACTCGGCCATGCTGGACTGGGGGCTGCGGCTGGTGGTGCTGCTGGCACTGCCGTGTGCGCTGGCCTTGATCGGTTTTGCCAAGCCGCTGGTGGCGGTGCTTTACCACTATGGTGCCATGAACGACCACGATGTGCGGCAGATCACCTATGCCCTGATGGGGTACGGCGCCGGATTGCTGGGGCTGGTGGCGATCAAGGTGCTGGCGCCAGGTTATTACGCCAACCAGGACACCAGAACCCCGGTGCGCATTGCGATTGCCGTGCTGGTGATCACGCAGTTGCTCAATCTCGGGCTGGTGCCACTGTTTGGAAAAATCGACGCTGGACATGCCGCGCTAACGCTGTCGATCGGCATCGGCGCCATGATCAATGCCGCCTGGCTGCTGCTGGGCCTGCGCCGTCGCGGCAGTTACAAGCCCGAGCCGGGCTGGGGGCTTTTTATTCTGCAAGTGTTGCTTGCCTGTGCTTTGTTGACGGTGTTTCTGTTGTGGGCCAATGGGGCGTTTGCCTGGACCGCGTTGCGCAGTGAAAGCCTGAAACGAATGGGTCTGCTGGCGGGCATCCTGTTGGCCTCAACGGTGATTTATTTTGGGACGCTGCGCTTGCTTGGTTGCAACTTGCGCCAACTGATGGGACGTTGAAGAACGGCTAATGCACACCACGCGGGCGTAGCAGCAGCAGGCCCAGGGCCAAAGCACTGAAGACGATACCGGTCAAAAAGGTGAACGAAGCGCCCCATTGGTCCCACAGCCAGCCTGCCAGGGCGCTCGCCAGCAGCATGGCCAGGCCGCTCAAGAGGTTGAAGAAACCGTAGGCGGTGCCGCGCAAATCGGCCGGCGCGGTATCGGCCACCATGGTGGCCAGCAGCCCTTGCGTCATGGCCATGTGCAAACCCCACAGCACGATGCCGGCCCAGACCCAAACACCCTGGTTGCTGTAGGCCAGCAGGGCGTCGGCGCCTATCAGCAGCAGCAGACCCCAGACCAGCAAGGTGTCGTGGCGGCTGCTGTCGGCGAGTTTGCCGAACGGGTAGGCGCAGGCCGCATAGATCAGGTTCATGGCGATCAGCACCAGCGGTGTCCAGGCCAGACCCAAGCCGCCCTGTTGCGCGCGCAGCACCAGAAACGCCTCGCTGAAGCGTGCCAGCGTAAAGACCGCGCCAATGCCGACCACCCACCAGTAGGACTGGCTCAGTCGCGCCAGGTTCGCGCGGCTGATCGGGTTGGTGCGCTGGGCACTGCTGGGTCGCTCGGGCTCTTGCACGCCAAAAATCAACAACGCCACGCACAGCAAGGCGGGCACGCAGGCAACCCAGAATACGGCGCGAAAATCATTGGCCCACAGCAGCATGAAACCCACCGCCAGCAGCGGACCCAGAAAGGCGCCCACGGTGTCAAGCGACTGGCGCAAGCCAAAAGCGGCCCCGCGCAGCGTGCTTGGCGTGAGGTCGGCCACCAGCGCGTCGCGCGGGGCGCCGCGGATACCCTTGCCGACGCGGTCGATCAAGCGTGCTGTCATGACCAGGCCGGCGCTGCTGGCCAGGGCAAACAGCGGCTTGGACAGAGCCCCCAAGCCATAGCCCAGCACTGCCAGCGGCTTGCGCTTGCCCCAGTAGTCGCTCAGCACCCCGGAAAACACCTTGACGATCAGCGCGGTGGATTCGGCTGCGCCTTCGATCAGACCGATGACGAACACGCTGATGCCCAGCGTGGTGACCATGAAAACCGGTAGCAGACTGTGGATCAGTTCGCTGGCGGTGTCCATGAGCAGGCTGACAAAGCCCAGCGCCCAGATGCTGCTGGGAATATGACGCAGGCTTTGAGCTGGCTTTGGCATCGACGCGCAGATTCAGTCAACTGTCACCGCAGCACCGTTGCCGCGCGCAGCGATGGTGCCGATCTCGAAGACGGTTTCGCCGCTGGCGCGCAAGCTCGCTGCACAGGCCTGGGCATGCGCGGCAGCTATCACCACCACCATGCCGATGCCGTTGTTGAAGGTGCGGTTCATCTCCAGGTCGTCAATGCCGGCTGTGCTTTGCAGCCAGGCAAACAGCTCGCTTTGTGGCCAGCTGTTTTTTTTCAGATGTGCGGCCAAACCTTCGGGCAGCACCCGTGGGATGTTCTCGAGCAAGCCACCACCGGTGATATGGGCCAAGGCCTTGATGGGATGCAGCGCCAGCGCGGCCAGCACGTTTTTCACGTACAAGCGGGTCGGATCCATCAGCGCTTGTTTGAACGGCTTGCCGTCCAGCGTGGCGGGGGCATGAGCACCCACGCGCTCTATGCATTTGCGCACCAGGCTAAAGCCGTTGGAATGCGCGCCGCTTGAGGCCAGGCCCAGCACCACGTCGCCGGACAACACGCCCGATCCGTTCAAAATTTTGGATTTTTCAACCGCACCCACCGCAAACCCGGCCAGGTCATATTCGCCGGCGGCGTACATGCCGGGCATTTCAGCCGTTTCACCACCGATCAAGGCGCAGCCCGACAACTCACAACCGCGCGCAATGCCACCCACCACCGCGGCGGCAGTATCCACGTCGAGCTTGCCGCAGGCAAAGTAGTCCAGAAAAAACAGCGGTTCAGCGCCTTGTACCAGCACATCGTTGACGCTCATGGCCACCAGGTCGATGCCGACGGTGTCGTGCATGTTCCATGCAAACGCCAGCTTGAGCTTGGTGCCAACGCCGTCGGTGCCGCTCACCAACACCGGCTCCCGGTACCGTTTGGGCACTTCAAACAGCGCACCAAAGCCGCCTATGCCCGCCAGCACGCCTTCGCGCATGGTTTTTTTGGCAAGCGGTTTGATGCGCTCAACCAGCGCGTCACCGGCAACGATATCGACGCCGGCGTCTTTGTAGGAAAGGGGTGGGTGGGCTTTAGGTGTTGTCATGTACAGTGCGCGGATGAATGCGCCAGGTAGGGTGGCTCGGTCAAGCCCGATAGAATTTGCCTGGATTTTAGTTGCGACCTAACTTGAGTACAAGTTAGTCTTCACTGAAACTATGTTTTAAAGGTTCGGCCTCAGGCCCTCACATGGAATTTACCTTCACTCAAAGAAGAGCCACGACCTGGGCTTTGATCGCGCTCATCACGGGGTTTGTACTGTGGCTGTTGGCCCCGGTGCTGACGCCCTTCGTGGTCGCGGCGGTGCTGGCTTACGCCTTGACGCCGGTGGTGGACTGGCTTGACCAGGTTGGGTCTGCGCGCGTGCCGCGCGTGCTCGCGGTGCTGCTGGTCGAACTGCTGTTTCTGGTCGTGCTGCTGGCCATCGTGCTGTTGATGGTGCCGATTCTGATCAAGGAGTTGCCGCAATTGCGTGAGCAAGTGCCCGTGTTGCTTGATGGCCTGAATGCTTTTGTGAAAACCGGCTTGGCTCAGTTGGGCATCGAATCTTCTATGGACGTGGGCAGCATCAAAGCATTTGTACTGAAACACCTGAGTGCCAACATGGAAGGGATTTTTGGTTCTGCGCTGACGTCGCTCAAACTTGGCGGCAGCGTCGCGTTGGCTGTCATTGGCAATGCGGTGTTGATTCCGGTCGCCTTGTTCTATTTGCTGATGGACTGGCACCGCTTTGTTGCCCGGGTGCTGGAATTCGTGCCACCGCGCCTGCGCATTTTCTTTGATGGTTTTACCAAGGAGGCCGACGCGGTGCTGGGCCAGTATTTGCGTGGTCAATTGCTGGTGATGGGTGTTCTGGCCATTTACTACAGCGCGGCACTGGCCTTGTTCGGCCTCGACCTGGCGTTGCCGATTGGCGTTTTTACCGGGCTTGCGGTGTTTGTGCCGTATTTGGGTTTTGGCTTGGGCCTGAGTCTTGCGACGCTGGCCGGGTTTCTTGAATTCGCCGCCAGCGCGGGTCCTGTCAAGGTGCTGGTCATGGTGACGGTGGTCTATGGTGTGGGCCAAATATTCGAAGGTTTTTTCCTGACGCCGCGATTGGTCGGAAAACGCATAGGCTTGCACCCGTTGGCCGTTATTTTCGCTTTGCTGGCGTTTGGCCAAGTGTTTGGCTTTGTTGGCGTACTGATCGCGCTGCCCGCCAGTGCGGTGCTGCTGGTGGCGTTGCGTCGAGCGCGGACCCATTATCTTGCCAGCAAGCTTTACCAGAGTTAAGACCTCAATGAAGCAACTTGCCCTGGATATCGGCCTGAGCGTCGGGCCGACCTTGCAGAATTTTTTTGCCGGCTCCAATGAAGCGGCGCTCAATCATCTTGAGCTGTGGGTGGGTGAGCGCTCAAGCGCAGCCACCCGTTCGCCGGTGCCAACGTACTTGTGGGGCGACCACGGCAGCGGCAAGACCCATTTGCTCAAAGCCGTCGGGCAGGCGCTGCGCCAACAAGGCAGCAACGTGGCTTGGCTCGACGCCAGCGTGCAGCAACCGCCCGCGTTTGATGAAGCCTGGTCGGTGGTCCTGATGGACGATGTGCAGGCCTACAACACGGTGCAGCAACACGCGGCGTTCAACTGGTTTATCAACGCGCAGACGCTCCAGCGTGGCGTGCTCGCCGCTGGCCAATTGCCGCCAGCCGACCTGAAGCTGCGCGATGATCTCAGAAGCCGTCTGGGTTGGGGTCATGTGTTTGAACTGCACTTGCTCAGTGAAGACGAGCGGCGTGCGGTGCTGCGCCAGGCGGCCGATGCACGCGGTGTTTTTTTGAGCGACGAGGTGATGGACTTCATGCTGCGGCGTTTCAGCCGCGACCTGGGCAATCTGATGGAGCTGCTAGCCCTGATTGACGGCTATGCCATGCAGACCAAGCGCGCCATCACCATTGCCTTGATCAGAGCCATGATGGAAGATGTCTAGACCATGATGAAACTGACTCTTTTTGATCTGGATTACACCTTGCTGCCGATCGACTCGGATTACGCCTGGGGTGTTTTCACCAGCACCATCGGCTGGACCGATGCGAGTGAATTCAATCGACGCAACGACGCTTTTCTGAATCAATACCAAGCCGGCACACTCGATATTCATGACTATGTGCGTTTTGCCACCGCCGCCATGCGCCAGCAAGGCTTTGTCAATTCGCGCGCGGCGCAAGTCGATTTCATGAAGACGGTGGTGGCCCCGGCGATCCGGCCGCAAGCGCTGGCCTTGGTTCGCGCGCACCAGCGCGAGGGTGATGCGGTGGTGTTGGTCACCGCGACCAACGAGTTTGTGACGCAGCCGATTGCCCAGGCTTTCGGTATTGGCGATTTGATTGCACTTGAACTTGAGCGCGACACTTCGCCCGGCGGCAGTGGCTGGATCACCGGCGAGATCAAGGGCGTGCCCTCGTTTCGCGAAGGCAAAATTATGCGTGTCGAGCAATGGCTGGCCAGCCGCGGCCTGAGCTGGGCCACGGTTGAAAGCACTTTCTATACCGATTCGATCAATGATTTGAGTCTGCTGGAGAAAGTGACCCATCCGGTTGCTACCAACCCGGATGAGCGTTTGCGCTCGATTGCCACCGCGCGCGGATGGCGCATACTCGAACTGTTTTGAAGTAAAGTTCCTGGATTTAATGATTAAAAAATTTATCGAAAAGCTGTTGGGCAAATCGCCGTCGTCAGCAAAAGGCAAGCACAACCAATTTGGCAAGCGCGAGGAAGTGCCGGTTGAGGTTCATGGCATTGACCCCAAGCTGGTCGATGAACGGGCGCTCAATGTGGTGCGCACGCTCAAAAACGCCGGCTTTGAGGCTTATATTGTGGGCGGTGCGGTACGCGACCTGATGGTCGGCCTGGCACCCAAGGACTTTGATGTGGCGACCAATGCCACACCCGAGCAGGTCAAGGGGCTGTTCCGGCGCGCCTTCATCATCGGGCGGCGTTTTCGCATCGTTCACGTGGTCTATGGGCGCGGTCGTGACAACGAGGTGATTGAGGTCTCGACGTTTCGCGCTTATCTCGACAACGCGGCTGCTGAACAGGTGGCGGGCAACGAGAAGACCAGTAAAAGCGAACTCGCCGGCATGAAGCACGCGGTGGACTCGACCGGCCGCGTGCTGCGTGACAACGTCTGGGGTCCGCAGGAAGAAGATGCAGTGCGGCGTGACTTCACCATCAACGCCATGTACTACGACCCGCAAACACAAATTGTGGTGGACTATCACAATGGCATCAAGGACAGCAAGAAGCGCATCATCCGCATGATCGGCGACCCCGCCACGCGCTACCGTGAAGACCCGGTACGCATCATTCGTGCCGTGCGTTTTGCCGCCAAACTCAGTGGCCTGGGCTTTACGCTGGAGGCCAAAACGGCGGCGCCGCTGATCAAGTCGCAACAATTGCTGGCCGAGGTGCCGCAGAGTCGCATGTTTGATGAAATGCTCAAGCTGCTGCAGACCGGCCATGCGCTGGCCTCGATTGAACAACTCAAGGTGCTGGGCATGGCGCGCGGTATTTATCCGCTGCTCGATGTGGTGGTGGAGCGCGCGGATCAGACTTTTGTCAAAGCCGCCTTGCAGGATACAGACCGGCGGGTTGGCGAAGGCAAGCCGGTGGTCGCCAGCTTCTTGCTGGCTTGTGTCTTATGGGCCGACGTGCGCGACGGCTGGGCGCAGCGCGTCAAGGAACGCCAGCATTCCAATGCGGCGTTGCAAGATGCGATCGAGGAGGTGTTCAATGCGCGTATTGGCGACGTCTCGGGCCGCGGCAAGCTGGCCGGTGATATGCGCGAAATCTGGATGATGCAGCCGCGCTTCGAGAAGCGGGTGGGCAGTGCGCCCTTTGGTCTGGTGGAGCAGCCGCGTTTTCGTGCTGCCTTTGATTTTATGCGGCTGCGTGCCGACGACGGTGAAATTGACGAGGTGCTGTCCGACTGGTGGCAAGAGTTCAGCTTGGCCGACGACAACTTGCGCCAGGATATGGTCGACGAAGTGCGCCAGGAACAGCAGCAACGTCCGCGTGCACCGCGCATGCCCCGAACGGATGCGTCGCGACCGGCAGTTCCGACAGCGGGTGCCTTGGATGCGCCAGTGGACGCTGCCGGGGATGGTGCCGCTCCTAAAAAACGCCGCAGGCGCCGGCGCAGCAGCGGTGCCGGTGATGCGGGTGGGCAAGCACCAAGTGCAGGTGATTGAGGGGTCACTCCACATAGGTGTCATTGCGAGCGCAGCGTGGCAATCCGGCAGTCATGGATTGCGGCGCTGCGCTCGCAATGACGAATTTTTTGGAACTGGCTGGAAGTAATTGTGCGACCTCCGGTAACAGCTTATATCGGGCTCGGCGCTAATTTGGGTGAGCCGACCCCTGCCATTCTGAAAGCCATAGCCGATTTGGCCGCCAGCAGCGGGGTTGCCCTGGTGAGCCGATCTTCCTTGTACCGCAGCGCACCGATCGCTTCGAGCGGGCCCGATTATGTCAACGCGGTGGTCGAAATTTTGACGACGCTGAGCGCGCCCGCGTTGCTGGCCAAATTACAGGAAATCGAGCAGTTGGCCGGACGCAAGCGACCTTACCGCAACGCGCCGCGTACCTTGGACCTGGATTTGCTGATCTATGGCGATGCCCGCATCACCAGCGAGCAACTGGTGGTGCCGCACCCACGCATGCAGGAGCGCGCCTTTGTGCTGCTGCCGCTGGCCGAAATCGCGCCCGCTCGGGTCAGCACGACACAATTGCAAGCGGTTCAGTCGCAATCGATCAGGCGCCTGTGACCCGTACCGGTCGGTTCGCCCCGCAACTGCTCGCCCTGCGTTCAGTTCACTTCGGCGATCAATTCAATCTCGACACAAGCGCCTAGCGGGATTTGCGCGACACCAAAAGCGCTGCGTGCGTGCGCGCCTTTGGCAGCAAAGATCTGGCCCAGCAATTCGCTCGCGCCGTTGGCGACCAGGTGCTGCTCGGTGAAGTCAGCGCTGGAGTTGACCAGCACCATCAGTTTGACGATGCGCTTGATGCGGTTGAGGTCGCCCACTGCCGCATGCAGCGTTCCAACCAGGTCAATGGCAATGGCACGGGCGGCCACTTTGCCCTGCTCGGTGCTGGTGTCTTTGCCCAGTTGCCCAACCCAGACCTGGCCGTCTTTTTTGGCGATGTGGCCGCTTAAATAAACCAGAGGACCACTTTGAACAAAAGGCACATAGGCCGCCGCCGGCGTGGCTACGGGTGGTAGGGCGATGTTGAGTTCGGCGAGTCTTTCATAGATTTCCATGAGGTTTCCTTGGCTTTTACGTTTGGGCTGCTGCACAGCAACGGGAAAATAAAGTAAGGTGATCAGTCGGGCGATGCCGCCAAGGCAAGTCGAGCCGGTTGCGGTTGGTGATCGTCCATGTCGGCGTCAACTAGTTTGAAAGTGCCAACGACCTCGGCCAGGCGCTGCGCCTGGTCGCGCAGACTCTCGGCAGCGGCGGCCGATTGTTCGACCAGGGCTGCGTTTTGCTGCGTCATTTGGTCCAGTTGCACGACCGAGGTGTTGACCTCGCCAATGCCATGGCTTTGCTCGGCAGCAGCGGCGGTGATTTCGTTGATGATGTCTGAGACCCGTTGCACCGAGTTTACGATGTCGGTCATGGTCTGGCCGGCATTGGTGACGAGTCGGGAGCCGGTTTCAATGCGCTCGACGCTGGCGCCAATGAGCCCCTTGATTTCCTTGGCTGCTTCCGCCGAGCGGCCGGCCAGAGAGCGTACTTCGCTGGCCACCACAGCAAAGCCGCGGCCTTGCTCGCCGGCGCGGGCGGCTTCGACGGCAGCATTGAGGGCCAGAATATTGGTCTGGAATGCGATGCCGTCGATGACGCCGATGATGTCGTTGATCTTCTTTGAACTGACGGTAATGTCGCTCATGGTGCTGACCACCTGTGCGACCACCGCGCCGCCGCGCGCCGCCACTTCGCCAGCCGTGGAAGCGAGCTGATTGGCTTGGCGCGAAGCGTCGGCGGAATTGCGCACGGTGTTGGTCAACAGATCCATGCTGGTGGCAGCGCGCTGCAAGTTGCCTGCAGTTTGTTCCGTGCGCGCGCTCAGATCCTGGTTGCCCGAGGCAATCTCGGCGCTGGCGGTGGCAATGCTGTCAGTGGCGTGGCGCACCTGCCCGACCACTTTGCCCAACGAATGGCGCATCGCCTCCAGCGAGCGCAACAGACGTGCTGTTTCGTCGTTGCCACGGCTGTCGATATTCTGGTCGGTCAGGTCGCCTTGGGCAATGGCCTGGGCCAATTGCTCCGCGCTGTCAATCGGTCGGCAAATGGCGTTCATGTTCCAAAGTGTGAGCGGAAAGAAGATGATCAGCAACACGCCGGTCGCTGCGGCGAGCAACGCAATCACCTCCTTGACGGTGGTTTGCAGTCTGGCCTGGCTGGTTTCGGTGTCGTGCTGTATTTCTGTGGCCAGTGCAGTCAGTGTTGTCAGCGCCTTGTCATAGATGGGCTGCAGCTTGCCGATGGTGGCCGAGGCGACCTGTGCCGAGGGAAATTTCAGGTCCTCCAACTGGGCGGCCATTGGTTCAAACTCGGTGCGAAATTGCTGCATATCGGCCATCACTTGCGCCAATTTCGCGCGCTGGGCTTGTTCCGGCAGCAAGGGTGCAAGCGCCTTGGCCGAGCTTTCCATTTGGGCCAGGGAGGCAACCCATGCTTGTTTGAATCTGGCTGCTTCGACACTGTTCTCGTACTGGATGATCATCTCTTTTTCATTCAGTCGCAAATTGCTCATGGCTTGTTGCAAGCGGGCGGCTTCGCTGTTCGAACCGAGATTTCGCGTTACCAACTCGGTGGCTGCCGAGTTCGAATACAACTGCGCAGCGATGCCGATACCGCCGATCAAAAGCAAGGCCATCGTTACCAAACCGATGGCCCCCATCATGCGAAGGCGTATGCTGAATCGGCGCATTAAGGTGTCAAGTTGCATGGGAATCCTCAAAAAAAGTCGGGCATGAAATATTTTTGGTTGCCGGACTTTACGTCAGATTAAGCCCAGTCAGTCGCAGGTTGAAGTTTATATTGCGCCAAGTTCGCCAGTGCCACGTCGGCCGGCTACCGTGGATCGGTCCTGGCGGCAGTCGCGTCGCTTTGCTTGTGGCCACGGTGACCAACGCCTCCTTGTCTGTTTTTGCAATGGCTGCGCTATCGCCCTTGAGACAGTCTGGGCCGGCGCAGGCTTGAAAATTCCTGCAAAATGAGCGCCAGCGGTGGCACATTGAATGCGCCACGCCAAGCCTACCTTCAGCGCGGTATTCTAGGAGACAAAATGACACGCACTATTCAACAACTGTTTGACCTCAAGGGCAAGACCGCCCTGGTGACCGGCGGCTCGCGCGGCCTGGGGTTGCAAATCGCACACGCACTGGGCGAAGCCGGCGCGCGCATCATGCTCAGCGCGCGCAAGGCCGACGAGTTGGAGCAAGCCAGTGCCGAGTTACAGGCCGCCGGTATTGATGCGCGCTGGGTCGCTGCTGACTGCGCCGATGAGAACGATATCAAACGGCTGGCCAGCGAAACGCTGCAGCGCATGGGCGATGTTGACATTCTGGTCAACAACGCGGGTGCGGCCTGGGGCGCACCGGCCGAGGACCATCCGGTTGCGGCTTGGGACAAGGTGATGAACCTCAATGTGCGCGGCTACTTCATTTTGAGCCAGGTGATCGCCAAAGAAAGCATGATCAAGCGTTTTCGTCTGGCCCAAGCCGCCGGCACCGATTGCGCTGGACGCATCATCAACGTCGCCTCGATTGCCGGTCTTGCTGGCAACCCGATCGGCCTGAACACCATTGCCTACAACACATCCAAAGGCGCCGTCATCAATTTCACGCGTGCACTGGCGGCGGAATGGGGTCAATACAACATCACGGTGAACGCCGTGTGCCCCGGTTTTTTCCCGAGCAAGATGACCATGGGCACGCTCAAGGCCTTGGGTGAAGAGAAGCTGGCGGCAGGTGCGCCGCTCAAACGTCTGGGCGACGACGAAGACCTCAAGGGCTTGTGCGTGCTGTACGCCTCCGCCGCGGGTAAGCACATCACCGGTCAATGGCTGGCGGTGGATGGCGGTGTCAGCGTCGTTCTCGGTGGTTGAACCGGTGATTGAACAGAATTTTGGCATGGGTTTTGGTGTTGCCATTCCGTTTGTCAACCATCTGGGCTTTGCGCTTAAGCTGTTTGACGGCGGTTTCTCCGAACTCGCCTATGCACCCAAACCCGAACACCTGAACTCGTTTGCCGTCACACACGGTGGTGCGTTGATGACGCTGCTTGATGTCACCATGGCGGTGGCGGCGCGCAGCGTGCAAAAGGACATGGGGGTGGTTACGATAGAAATGAAGACCACTTTTATGCAGCCCGCGCGTGGCGAACTGACCGGCAAAGGCCATCTAATGCACCGCAGCGCCACCATGGCTTTTGTCGAAGGCACGGTGTTCGATCAGGCCGGGCGCGCTTGCGCGCATGCCACCGGCACCTTCAAGTACGTCAAGCGCCTGCCAACCGGGCCGCGCAGCGTTAATGATGACGCTGGTGCTGCCAGTTTGGCCGGCATTCCAACCGATTGATATTTTCTCAAGAAAGCTTTTCCATGCCGCAAAACAAGCAAATCATTCTCGACAACCGACCTGTGGCTGAGGCCGTCGCCAGCAACTTCAAACTGGTCACCAGCAACACTCCCGCCTTGCAGGAGGGCCAGGTGTTGGTGCGCCACCACTACCTGAGCCTGGACCCCTATATGCGTGGCCGCATGAACGATTCGAAAAGTTACACGGCGCCACAGGCGCTGGGCCAGACCATGGGCGGCGGTACCGTGGGTGAAGTGGTGGAATCAAAGAACGCCAAATTTGCCGTAGGGGACAAGGTGGTTGGCATGGGTGGTTGGCAGCAGTACAGCGTGGTCGATGCCGATCAGTTGGGTGCCTTGCGCAAAGTCGATACCACGCACATTCCCTTGAGCGCCTACCTGGGCGCCGTTGGCATGCCCGGGGTCACGGCCTGGTACGGCCTGGTCAAGATCATTGAACCCAAAGCTGGCCAAACCATGGTGGTGAGCGCCGCCACGGGTGCCGTCGGCAGTGCCTTTGCTGCGCTCAGCAAAGCGCGCGGTTGCCGCACGGTCGGCGTTGCCGGTGGCCCGGCCAAATGCAAATACGCTGTGGAGGAACTCGGCTTTGATGCCTGCATCGACTACAAGCTGCATCAGAATGCGGCCTCGTTGTCCAAAGCGCTCAAGGACGCTTGCCCAGCGGGCATAGACGGCTACTTTGAGAACGTGGGTGGTATGGTGCTTGATGCGGTGCTCTCACGCATGAACGCTTTTGGCCGCATCGCCGTGTGCGGCATGATTGCCGGCTATAACGGTGCGCCACTGCCGCTTGCCTATCCGGCACTGATACTGACCAACCGGCTCAAGGTGCAGGGGTTTATCGTGAGCGAACACATGGAGGTTTGGCCTGAAGCCCTGAAAGAGTTGGGCACGTTGGTGGCGAGCGGCAAACTCCGGGCACGCGAGTCGATTGCGCAAGGTATTGAGTCCGCACCCGAAGCGTTTTTAGGCTTGCTTCAAGGCAAGAATTTTGGCAAACAACTTGTGAAGCTGGTGTGAAACCATGATTACCGATTTCAAAAATAAAACTGCCGTTCTCACTGGTGCCGGCTCCGGCTTTGGCCTCGAATGCGCGCGCATTGGTGCCAAACTGGGCATGAAGCTGGTGTTGGCCGACGTCCAGCAAGACGCGCTTGACCAGGCTGTTGCCGAGCTGCAAGGTTCGGGTGCGCAAGTGTTGGCGCTGAAAGTCGATGTTTCGAAAGCCAGCGAGGTCGAGGCGCTGGGCCGCGCGGTGCAGCAGCGTTTTGGTGCACCGCATTTGGTCTTCAACAACGCCGGGGTCGGCGCTGGCGGGCTGATCTGGGAGAACAGCGCGCAGGATTGGGACTGGGTGATAGGCGTCAACCTGATGGGTGTGGCGCACGGCGTGCGCGTCTTTACCCCCATGATGCTGGATGCCGCCCAAAAAGACCCGACTTACCAGGGGCATATTGTCAACACCGCCAGCATGGCGGGGCTGCTCAATGCGCCCAATATGGGTGTTTACGGTGCCAGCAAACACGCGGTGGTGAGCATCAGCGAGACGCTCTACCAGGATTTGGCGCTGGTCACCGACCAAATTGGGGCCTCGGTGTTGTGCCCGTTCTTTGTGCCCACCGGCATCAGCCAGAGTCAGCGCAATCGACCGCAAGAATTCACCACGCCGGGCAGCCAACCGACGCGCAGTCAATTGGTTGGGCAAGCCATGAGCGACAAAGCGGTGGGTTCGGGCAAAGTCACTGCGGCGCAGGTGGCGCAAAAAGTGTTTGACGCGGTGCTTGTCAACCAGTTCTACATCTACAGTCACCCGAAGGCGATAGGCTCGGTTCAAACACGGCTCGAAGACATCATGCTGGCACGCAACCCGACCGATCCTTTCCAGCAGAAACCCGAGCTCGGTGTGGCGCTGAAACAGGCGCTAAGAAGCGCTTAACGATTGACAGCGTGGCTCAGCGCGGGCCACTTCACCTGTTCTTGCAACAACGCCAGCAGTTGTCTTTGCGATACGGGTTTATGGTAGAGATAGCCCTGGATGATGTGGCAGCCGGCTTTTTCCAGATAGCGTGCCTGAACCAGAGTTTCAACGCCTTCAGCAACCAGGTTCAGACCCAGGCCCTTGGCAATCGAGATGATGGCCAGCACCACCGGAAATTGCTTGTTTTCGTTTTCGATCGGGATGATGAATGAGCGATCGATCTTGATGGTGTGAATCGGAAACCGATGCAAATACGAGAGTGAGGAATAGCCGGTGCCAAAGTCATCGATCGCAATGCTGACGCCCAGTTGATGCAGTTGGTTGAGCTGTTCAATCGCCGTTTGTGGGTTGCGAATGCAAATGTTTTCTGTCACCTCGACCTCAATCTGGGACGGATCAATTTGGTGGCGCTTTAGCGCGTTTTTCAGTTTGCCATAGAAGTCGCCCCGGTCCAGGTACTGGGGCGAGAGGTTGAGCGAGAGCTTCAATGGTGTTGCAGCGGTTTCATTCCACGCCTGCAGGTCGCGGCAGATCGCATCGAGCATCCAGTCGCTGATCGGAATGATCAAACCGGTTTCTTCAGAAAAAGGCAGGAATTCTCCGGCACTCAGAAGACCGCGCTCCGGGTGATTCCAGCGCATGAGGGCTTCGGCGCCAATAATTGTTTGCGAATGGATGTCAACTTGCGGCTGGTAGTACATCTCCAGTTCACCGCGTTCCAGGGCGACGCGCAAACTATGTTCAATTTCAATCTTGTGATTGGAAGCTTCGAGCATAGTGCTATCAAAAAAGGAGTGGCCGTTTTTGCCCTGCGCCTTCATGTGGTACATGGCAATATCGGAGTTGCTGATCAGTTCATCGGTCGATTCGCCATCGGCCGGATAAATGGCGATGCCAATACTGGCCGAGAGATGAATCGATTGGGCGGCGAGTTCGAACGGCTGACGCAAACATTCAAGAAATTTTTCCGCCACCTGCACCGCATCCTGGCGGTCATTGAGATCGGGCAGCACGGCGGTAAATTCATCACCGCCCGTTCGTGCCAGCGTGTCGCCTCGACGCAGGCAAGACTTCAGGCGCAGCGCCGCCTGCTGCAGCTGCGCA
>Ga0315272_10000393_pt1 | contig 21612 bp, 20 predicted proteins | sample C3_middle_MG_FD_203918 | JGI IMG/M metagenome (GOLD analysis project Ga0315272, IMG submission 203918) | Sediment microbial communities from Yellowstone Lake, YNP, Wyoming, USA - C3_middle | ecosystem: Environmental > Aquatic > Freshwater > Lake > Sediment | place: USA: Wyoming | collected...
GCCTTCTTCCAGGAACGCCTGGGTTTCGTGGATGGTGTAGAGAATTTTTTCCGTCATGGTCGCCTGCCCTGGGTAGAAAATAATCGCACGATCCGCCTTGAGTACCTATTATAAGACCTTAACGTAGGGATCGCCCGGAAAAATTCTTTGCCCTGCCCTCTTGCGTGCGGCCTTTGCCTTTTTCGTTTTTTCCGATCTTGTCGAAACATTTTTCTTCATCTATATTGAACCAAGGAGGTACCACCATGGCTCTTGATCCGCAGATGAAGATTCTACTCGTTGAAGACGCCGGGACCATGCGCAAGATGGAAGCCCGGATTCTTGGCCAGATTGGCCTTACCAACATCGTCGAGGCGGTGGATGGCAACGAGGCAAAGGAAAAGCTTGCAGCCGAGGCGGACATTGCCCTGGTCATCAGCGACTGGTCCATGCCCAACTGCGACGGCCTCCAACTGCTGCAATGGATGCGCGAACAAGACGCCTTCAAGAACCTCCCCTTTCTCATGGCCACCGGCCACGGCGACAAGGCCTATGTGGCCAAGGCCAAGGAGGCCGGAGCCAACGGCGTGGTGGCCAAGCCCTTTACCCCGGACGAACTCAAGGTCCTCATTGAGGAGATCTTTGGCTTCAAGCAGGCCCCCGTCGCCAAAAAGGAGGAAGGCCCCAAGATCAGCGCCGAGGGCAAGGTCAAGCTCAAGATGGCCCATATCCAGATCACCGACCATCTGGCCCTGGGCGTGCTCAAGCATCAAGTAACCTCGGGCCAGAAAGCCCCGAAGCACTTCAGTCTCGACACCCTCTGCATGCCGGGCTGGAACCCGGTGCAAAACGCCCTGGAAAACGAAGAGGTGGACGGGGCCTTTATCCTGGCACCCATGGCCATGGACCTGTTCAGCTACGGGGTGCCCATCAAGCTGGTGCTTTTCGCCCACCGCAACGGCAGCATCTGCGTGCGCAACAAAACCGGCAAGTATGTCAAGCCGTACCAACAATTTTTCAAGCACAAGACCTTCTATATCCCCCACAAGATGTCGGTCCACAACATGCTGGCCCATATGTACTTCACCCAAATGGGCTTGCGGCCCGGAGTGGTGGGCAAGGAAGCGGTCAACGTTCTTTTTGACGTGGTGCCGCCGGTGGCCATGCCGGAATTTTTAAAGGAAAATCCCGAAGCCAGCGGCTTCCTGGTGGCCGAACCCATCGGCTCACGGGCCATTACCGCAGGCATTGCCGAGCGCCAGTTCCTCTCCAGCGAGGTCTGGCAGGATCACCCCTGCTGCGTCGTGGTCTTCCGGGAAGAGATTCTCAAGAAATACCCGGAGGCGGTGCAGGAATTCACCACCATGCTGGTGGAATCCGGCATCTATATCCGGGATCATGTTGACGAGGCGGCGGAGATCGCCGTGGCCTTTCTCGACCCGGAGAAAAAAATCGGCCTGGAACCCGCCCTGCTGCGCAACGTGCTTTCCGACCCCCAGGGCATCACCACGGACAACCTCTATCCGGTGAGCGAGGATCTGGAGGCCATCCAGGATTACATGACCAGCAAGATGGAGATCGGGCGGCGCATCAATCTCGCGGAGTTTGTTGACACCCGCTTTGCCGATATCGCCTGCAAGAATCTGCCCTCTGCGGCTGGGGCAGAACAGGGAGCGCCAAAGCCCCGGGGCGCAGCCAAGAAGCTGGGCATCGACCAGACCCTTGCCTCCCGCGAAGGCAAATATCTTATCTTCACCCTGGGCAACGAACGGTACGGCCTCGGCATCCTCGATGTCCGGGAGATCATCGGCCTGATGACCGTCCACGAGCTGCCGCAGATGCCGCCCTTTTTCAAGGGAGTCATCAACCTGCGGGACAAGATCATCCCGGTCATGGACATGCGGGGCAAATTCGGCATGGAGAGCGCGGAGTATGATGCCCGTACCTGCATCATCGTAGTGGAAGTTTCCGGCCTCACCGGCTCCCGACTCATCGGCATCATTGTCGATGCGGTGTCCGAGGTGGTGACCATCAAGGAGCAGGATGTGGAAGATCCCCCCAAATTCGGCAGCGTGGTTGACAGCCAGTGCCTGCTGGGCATGGCCAAACTCGCCGAAGGCGTGACCATCCTCTTGGACATTGACCGTCTCATGCATATCCAGGAGGCGGTGCTGATCGGGGAAGCTGCTTAAGAGACGAGGCCGTAGAGGGGAAAAGGCATAGGCCCCGCAGGGGTGGTGGCCTATACTGGATTATAAACTAAACACGGCGGCTGCATCCCGATATTTATCGACAAACTCTTCGATAATCAGGCGCATGTTGCTTTCAAAATTCGGCACCTCGGGCAGCTCATCTTTCATGCTCTCGTAGGCCAGCACGTCAAAGAAGAAATCCCCGGAGTTACTCGCGTCGTATTCGGTAAGATGCACCAAATGATTGGCCAGATAGATGATTTTGGATCCCAGCCTTTTTGACTGGGCCTGGGTCGCGTCATGGTGCAGACCAACCGGCACGCAAACCGCCTCAGGCAGGCCCCATTTTTCCAGCAGGGCCATACCCACTTCAGCGTGATCTGTATGCAGTAAGTTGCGTTCCACAACCAGCAGGTCCGCCTGCTCGTCTTTTTCATCCCGATTATAGCTCTCCACCTGCAAGGGCCGATCAAGAATCACCTTGCCCACATCATGGAGCAGCCCTGCGGTGTAAATGGCGGCGGTGTCCCTGGCCTTAGCGTAGCGGGCAATGATATTTGCCAAAATGGCCACGGCAAAGGAGTGGCGCCAAAGCTCGCCCCGGCCCAGGGCATAGGCTTCCTGTGGCAACCGAAGCAGCCCCACCGAAGCGCTGGTGATGGAGATGATCTTGACCGCATCCACCCCCATGCGGACGATGATGTCCTTGACCGAGGTGATTTTCTTCATATGGCCGAAGTAGGCGGAGTTGGCCATGTGCAGCATGTTGGCGGTGAGCCCCGGATCCTGCTCTATCTTTTCCGACAACTGGGGAATGGAGCAATCCGCCGCATGGGCCATGGACAGCACATCCAGCGCCAACTCCGGACACGGAGCGATCTTTTCAACATCCCTGACATACTCTGCGGCTACATCAATCATCGCTTATCCCGGGTCAAAAGGTCTGGGTCGGCCCATGGCGGGCAAATAAGAACAATACCAACGGTGCGATTATCACATATTCGGGCGTGGTTGTAAATAATTAGGAGCCCTTATAAAATCATCATCGCCGTTGGCCCTGCTGTGACCGCTATTTGCGAACAACGGCTGGCCGCAGCTTGACAGAGCGTCCGGGATGATTATTTTTGACGCACCTTGCCGTTTTCGGCAGAAAGACAACCATTCCGGGCAGCAGGCAAAATCGCCCGCATCGCCCCAAAGAATCCATTTCAGAGAGAGAAACAATGAGTCCCAAGAAAACCGCCCCCCAGACAGAGACCAAGGAATTTCAGGCCGAAGTAAAAAAGATGCTCGATATCGTAATCCATTCGCTCTACACGGAAAAGGAGATCTTCTTGCGCGAATTGATCTCCAACGCCGCGGATGCCCTGGAAAAATTCCGGCACCAGAGCGTGGTGGAGCAGGAGGTTTTCGACAGCCACATCCCCCTGGAAATCGCCATCGAGTTTGACGAGAAGGCAAACACCCTCACCATCACCGACACCGGCATCGGCATGGACCGGGGCGAGCTGGAGGCCAATCTGGGCACCATCGCCCATTCCGGCTCCAAGACCTTTTTCAGCAAGCTCTCCGAAACGGACCGCAAGGATGTCAACCTCATCGGCCAGTTCGGCGTGGGTTTTTATGCCGCCTTCATGGTCGCCAAAAAAGTCAGCGTCAAATCCCGCTCCTTCCGCATGGACGACATGGGCCACGAATGGATCTCCGACGGCGGCGGCACCTTCACCATCGCCATGTGCCCCGGCATCCGACGCGGCACCAGCATCGTTTTAGAACTCACCGACGAGGCCAAGGAGTATGCCAACGAGGCTACCATCCGCCGCATCATCAAGCAATACTCCAGCTTTGTCCCCTTCCCCATCAAGCTCAAGGGCGAGGCGATCAATACGGTGCAAGCCATCTGGACCCTGGGCAAAAGCGAGATCACGGACGAGGCCTACACCGAGTTTTACAAATTCATCGCCAACGCCTTTGACGAGCCCCTGGCCAAGCTCCATTTTTCCGCGGACGCCCCCCTGGCCATCAAGACCCTGCTCTTCATCCCCAAGGAGAATCTCGAGACCATGGGTTTCGGCCGCATGGAGCCGGGGGTCAATCTCTACTGCCAGCGGGTGCTGATCGAACAGCACAGCAAGACCATCCTCCCGGAATGGCTGCGTTTCCTGCGCGGGGTCATCGACAGCGAAGACCTGCCGCTCAATATCTCCCGCCAGGCCTTGCAGGACAGCGCCCTGGTCGCCAAGATCAACAAGGTGGTGACCAAGCGGGTGCTCAAATTCCTGGAAGAGCTGGCCAAGAGCGAACCGGAAAAATACACGGAGTTCTGGAAGAACTTCGGTATGTTTATCAAGGAAGGGGTGATCTCAGACTTTGCCTACCGCGAGGAGGCTGCCAAGCTCCTGCGCTTTGAATCCTCCAAGACCGAAGACGGCGTCTTCACCTCCCTGGCCGAATATGTGGAGCGCATGCCCGAGGACCAGAAGGAGATCTTCTACATCAACGGTCCCAGCCGCGAGGCCATTGAAAACGGGCCCTACATCGAGGCCTTCAAAAAACGCAATATCGAGGTGATCTACACCCTGGAACCCATCGATGATTTCGCCATGAGCCACCTCAGCATGTTTGACGAAAAGAAACTGGTTTCCGCCGACCGCGGCGATCTCGACCTTCCCGAGGCGCCGACAGAAACCGAAGCGGACAAGGAAAAAGCCCAGAGCGAGGCCATGCCCGCCAAGGACTCCGAATCTCTTACCGCTTGGATGAAAGAGGTGCTGGGCGAACAGGTGAAAGAGGTCATCGCCTCAAAGCGCCTCACCGACAGCCCAGCCATGGTGGTCAACCCCGACGGCTTTGTCACCAGCAGCATGGAACGGATCATGCGCGCCTCCGGCCAGGGGATGCAGCAGTTTGGCGGCAAGAACCTGGAAATCAACACCACCCATCCCCTGATCAAGGGCTTGGCCGGACTGAAAGAGAAGGATGGTGAGGTGGCTGCAAGTGTGGTGGAGCAAATCTTCGACAACGCCATGATCCAGGCCGGACTCATGGTGGAGCCGAGGAACATGGTGGCGCGGAGCTACAGGATTTTGGAGCGGTTGGTGGGGAAGTAGAACACGGGGTGGCTGAAGGAAACGCTTCGGCCACCCTATTTACCTCTACCCAAAGTTTGCCTCAGACTGCATGCTGGTTTTTTTCGTAAATGAATCGAGACAGAAAATGAGGTCCTCCAATGAATACATTTTCCGCTGTTGTGCATAAAGAAGGCGACCTTTACGTGGCGAAATGCCCCGAGGCAAGAACGGCAAGCCAGGGAGAAACCATCGAGAAAGCCGTGCAAAATCTTCAGGAAGCAACAGGACTGTACCTTGAAGAATTTCCCTTGAAACAAAGAAGGCCTAGAAAAATAACAGGGAGATTCTAATGCCGCCCGTGAAAGCAAAAATTGCGGAGGCTGTTTCTGCTCAACCGGAAGATGCCACCTACGAAGAAATTGTGCGGGAGTTGGCTTTCGAAAGAATGGTTGAACGGGGGCTGAATGACGCCCGAACTGGACGCATCATTTCAGACGAAGAGATGTGGGCATGGACCACGGAGAGCAAAGAGGCCATTGCCGTGTCGCTTGCCGACCCGCGCCCTTCCATCGCGGTCGAGACGCCGGAACAGGCGGATGCGCTCGCCAAGAGGTGGAGCAGTGCGGATTGAGGGCCGCCCTTGGTACTGGTCAGCCTGCATGCTCAGCACGACAAGGCCTATCGGCAGTGATGACGCGTTAGCCCTCACTGCCTTGCCTCTTCCCCCGTTGGCCGCGCCATAATGAGACAACCCCAACGCGGGCAAAACTTACTTTTCAAGACCTGGACCTGCCACCTTCTAGGTTTTAGTTAGCCTTGCGCGACCTGTGTCGATTGATAATTTTTTTCGGCGGCAAGATGATGGTCGGTTCAATGACTTGTGGAGCCTCAAATACGGCAAGAATTCCATAAAGGTTCCCGTTCCGATCCATCCACACCGGCCACTTGTTGAAGAACCAAGAGGCAAGCACCACACTTGAAACGATAACTGCGGCAGCCGTCCATTTTCCGATCAGCAACCCCTTACAACTTGCCCACTTGACTAACGGCTTTCCTCCTGTACGTCTAAGCCATCTCCCGCTCACCCACTTTGCAAAAAGCCACCCGGACAACGATAGGGGAATTGTGACAAAAACAATATCTGGTTGCGGCTGTGTGCCTGAAATCCATGGGAATATAATCAGGTAATCTTGCGTTGCCAACATAGCATGTGTTTTCGACCGCTCTATAAAAACGCTCCCAAAAATGATGAGCGGAATCGACGATAGCGCAATTACAGCAGTCCATTTTAGACTTGCCCAGGTAGCCGTCACTTGAATTACTTGTCGCAACCGGTTTAAGGATTGCTCAATATACTCCTGCGACAGAGAACGATTAACCCTCTCAACTATCGCCTCTGGGGCAAGGCCCTGATAATCAGCATTCACGATTTCCTGATGAATCTCGGACGCCATGAAAGGGGCAACGATTCCTCGCGCCCGCCGATAGAACCAGGGAAGCATTCGCCCCCATTCTTTCCCAAGCGCGTCAAGACGCACTAAATCGTCCTTCAGCAATATTTCAAGAATCCCACCTGTGTCATAAATTCTCGGGGGGCTGCCGTACAGCACCCAAGTTGACTGATGACCGGCAATTTCCATAAAAAGTTCGCAAAAATATATCGTCGAACTATAAACAATATTAACTCTAGCATGCTCGGGGAGCATATTTGCGTCTTCGAATTCGATAACGCCGTACTGTTCTAGATTAAGAAATCCCGCCTTGCGCACCACTTCAGATACATAGTCAGGTGTGCCTGTAGGATAGAGGCCGCTGAATTCCGGCACAGTATAAGTGCTTGTCGATGTGATGCGCGTCATATTGCCATGCCCGGCACAGGTTCCGCAAACGACGAGCCCCGAGCCGCTACACACCCTACAAGTATTTCGGCCTGAACCACCACAATAGGAGCAAGTTACTCTTCCACCGGAACACGAATAGCAGGCGCGATACCTTGTCTCCGTTCGATAGTGCCCGGAGTAATCGCGGACCTGGTGTTGCTCAGACACGCTACCACTTCCGCCACACCGCGAACAGCTAGTGTGACCGCTCCCCCCACAACTACTACAAACGACCCTTCCAGAACCGTTGCAGCGATAACAAGTTATTTGTCCAGAACCGTGACATGTTCCACATATATAGGAGTGAAACAAACGAGATGGATGCGACCGCACACACGTTTTTTCGAAAATTGCCGCATACGGTTGAGATTTCACCGCAGCAACTAATTCCTCTAGAGTTTCTTTCCTGGCTAACTCAGACTGGGCTTGTTGTTGGACTCGTTCTTGATACCAAGACCAATCGACAGTTGAAAAATCATCGTCGCCTGGCGGAATTTCGCCCTGAACATCTTTTGCTTCCGAAATCACTTCCAGTGAATATCGGATGTTGGTTTTAAAACGGCGAGTCTCCGGTAAAGATTCCAATACCCTTAAATCGACAGCGCCAAAACGCGAAGAGCGTCCGACATACTCTCTCGCGACATCCTGGCAAGCCTCGGAATACCGGGATAGTAAATTGTCTTTATCCATTTTTATACTCTACCGCCTAACGAGTCTGTAAGAGGCAATAGACCCTTTCCTTTTCAGCTATCCTCACTCCCGCTTGTCTTCCAGCGTTTCCCTGGCAACTGGCCGCGTTGATGCCACAGGTGCCGTAGTAGCCGCCGCAGATTGCTTCTCCCCAAGCCCCTGACGCAACCCCTGCATCTTTTCCTGGAACTTCTTGATGTACTGCGCCAGCACGTCGTCGGATTCGATCACATAGGGGGTGATCATCACCAAAAGCTCGGTCTTGGCGTTGCTCTTTTTGCCGTACTTAAATAACCAACCCAACCCCGGGATATCGCCCAGCAGCGGCACCTTGCTTTCCGCGTTCGTAACGCCTTTCTTGATCAGCCCGCCCATCATGATGGATTGGCCATTCTTCACCGCCAGCTTGGTCTTAAGCTGACGGGTTGAGATGATCGGCGAGTCGGTGCCGCCCAGGGTGTTTGCTGTGGCCGCGCTCACTTGCTGGTCAACATCAAGGATAATTAGCCCGTCGTAGTTGATCCGGGGCCTGACCTTGAGAAGGGTACCCGTATCCTTGTACTGGATGGTGGAGGTCTGAAGATCCAGTGAATTTATCGGCACAGATTCCGAGGTTTTAATGGGCACCTGATCGCCCACATTGACAAAGGCCTCTTCATTGTTCAGCACCAGAATCTGGGGAGAAGACAGCAGGGAAACATCGGTTTGCTCGGCCAGGGCGTTGAGCAACCCAACGAGATCCCCAGAGCTGTTAAAAATGGAATAGGCAAACCCGGCTGCTTTGTTAGGCGCTATTGCTTTCAATCCAGAGATGGCCCCTGTTGCCGAGGTGAAACCTTCGGTTGCGTTGGTAGAACCTGTACCCGTGGAAAAATACTGGCTGTATTTCGAACCATCAATCTTGAGCTTGTTGTTCTTCAGCGCCCATTCGATGCCGAATTCCCAGGAATCGTTGAGCGTCACCTCGGCCACCATCACTTCGATGAGCACCTGACGGGGCAGATTGTCCAGCCGTTCCAGCATCTTGAGCACGCGGAGATAGTCCGGCCTCTCCGCCCGGATCAAAATGATATTACGAGCATCGTCGGCCAACAGGCTTGGCTCACCGCCAAACTGAAGGCTGACGAGGTTTTTGCCGCTCCGCTTGCCAGCGCCTGTCCGCAACGCGCCAGTCGTCTTGCCAAAAGAATCCGACTTGCCAGCGCTCGCTGACGAACCCGCCGCATCAGCCCCGGTGTCCGTCTTCAACCCGGAGGATGTCGGCCCGGTCAGGCTCTTGGCTTGCGTGTCCCCGCTGCCGCCGGACAACGTGGATTTGCTCAGCCCAGTCCCGGTTTCCCGCTCAAGGCCTGATTTCATCTGCCCGGCAGCCGGAGCAGCCTCCCCCCCGGAAATAAAAGCGTTTACCAGGGTAGCCAATTCCGAGGCCACCGAGTTGCGCACGTTATAGAAATAGACGGGGTCGCGGCCCTCGGCGGGAACAACATCCAACTCCTTGATCCAGCGATCGGTGCTGTCCAGCAGCTGCTCGCTCTTGCTGATCAGGAGCAGGGAGTTGACCCGCTCCAGGGCGATGATGGAAACCGCCTCATGCTCCTTGGGGTTTACCGACAGGGCAGTGAGAATTTCCTGCAACTCGTCCCGCAGGGTGAAGAGCGGCGCGTTTTCCACCCGGATCATCCGCACCTTGAGCGCCGCAAGCGGCGAGACATCAAGGCGGGACAGGACGCTGACGACGTCCAGCACCTTGCTTTCAAAATCGCTGACGATGAGGGTGTTCTGGCTGGTAAGATTATAAATCGAGTCGGGCCCGGAAAGATACGGCTCCACCAGTTTCTGGGCCTCGGCCGAGGCAAGATGCGCCACCGGGAGAACCTGCACCACCAGCCGCGAGGAGGCCTTGAGGGAACCGGACTCGCCCGGCCCGTATATCTGCTGGGGCACCCCGCCCTTGGAGGGATGGATGGAGTAATAATCGCCCTCGTTGCGCATATCCAACCCGTTGATATGCAGGATCTTCTGAAAAATCCCGAACAACTGGTCCTTGCCGATTTTCTGGGCAGAGTGAATGTTGACGGTGCCCTTGACCTTGGGATCGACGATGTAATTGATGCCCAGGGTTTCGGAGATGACCTGGATGAACTCGTAGATATCGGCATTGTCAAAGTTGAGCAAAATCCCGTCCGCCGGCTCGGCCTTGTGCGGCTTTACCCCGGCCTGATTCTTTGGCCCCTCAGGCGAAGGGGTTGCGGAGACGTTCATGTCCTTGATCCGGGGCGCGGCGACGGTTTCCTTACCCGGCTCCTGGGCCTGATCTTTTGCCGGGGTTCTCACGATCTGGTCGTTGATTTCCTTGAGATCAACCCAAGGCCGGGTGGCCGGGGTACTACAGCCCTGACCAAGGACGAGCAGCAGGAGAACAAACAGAATATGGCTCTGGCGAGGCTTCATGGACGGATTCCCTTTTTTGTTCCGAAGTTTATCATCATTCTGGTGGCGGCTCCGGGCGTTTACGCAACGGCTTTTTCCGCAGCTCCTCGTCGCTCGGCGGAGGCGGCGACTGAGGCTTAAGCTGTTTTCGCACAGCGGGAGTCCGCGGTGCATCCTGCTTTGGAGCAGGGGTCGGTGGCGTGTCGGGCACATAGCCCTGTATGCCTGGTTTATGGCCCGGTATGCCTGGCGTATGGTCCGGTGTAGCTGGTGTTCGGCCCGGCATAACCGGAGGGGGTGCCTGCTGCCCACTCTGTTCACGGCTGGACATGGGGCTCGGAGCAACGCCACGATCTTTTGCTTTATCATATAATAATTTCGTTATCTTTTGGCCATCCCGGCTGAAGACAATTTTTTCCGGCAGAATCTCCGTGACCTTGTAGCCGTTCACCGTATCACCGACAGCAACCCGCAAAAAGCCTTGTTTCTGATTCGCGGCACTGCCCCCGGAACTATCCGCTTGGCCTCCCACCAAATAACTGAGCAACGCTCTGGGGTTGGTATCGGTGATAATGGAGCCGCTGTAATGAATCTTGTCTATCGTCACGTTTGCGGCTTTTTGAGCCTGTCCGTTTTTCCCGCCTCCGGCTGCAAGGCTACGCTCGGCATTAAAGAGATAGCCCTCATTGAGATCAGGCAAGTCGCCAAGGGGCGTCGGCTGAAGACTCAGGCTTTCCCAGGGCATTGCGGCCAGGGGCCGGGCCTCTTTTTTCTTCGTGGCCGCAAGGCTGCGCAGAGGATCATCCCGCCAGACCGAAACCAGCCCCCAGGCCTGAGCCACCAGCGCCAGCAGAAGCACAACCACCATGGCGAGTCGGGTCGTCATATCGCCTTTTCGGCCCCCTTGCCGATCTTGTAGTACCCACGGACATCCAGAAAAATCTTCAGCTCACCGGGCTTAAATAGCTTAAGAGTGAGGCTTTCGACCCTGAAAAACTGTTTGCTGGCATAGCGATTGTGTAAAAATTTGCCCAGGTCATCGAGGGCGCCGGACAGCCGCATCTTGATGACGATCTCCCCGTGTTCCTTGCGATCGCCCCCCTCGCCTGCCCGCACCGGCTGGATAAACTCCGGCTCAAGCCCGGCGTTGCTGACCTCCGATTGCAACATGATCTGCATGGCCGAGGCGATTTTTTCTTCATTTTCCCCTTGGAACAGGAAAGATTCGAGCTGCTGCTGCTGGCGGGCCAAGAGGGCGACCCGATCCTCTATTTCCGGCAACCGCTGGACAGCCTCGCGGTACTGCGCCAGCATGGCCATGCGATCCGCCAGTTCCGCCTGACGGGAATCGAAATACCCCCAAGCCCAATTGCCAAGGTTAGCGACCAGCAAAACCGCCGCCGCCCCCGCCAGGAGATAGCGCCGGTCGAACCGATGGATGAACTCCATAATCTGGTTCACGGCAGAGTGATCTCCATCTGAAAATAATTTTTGTTGTTGCGGCGGCTGGTTGATTTGAGACTCACCTCGCCAAGCCCCTGCAAACTCGTAGACATCTCTCCCATGTCATCCGCATACCCGTCGAGATAGAGGATGGCCGCCTCTTTCTTTTCAAAGCGGAGTTGATCAAGAAAGGCCGCGGGTGGAAGTTTGCTGGTCAAACTGGTCAGCAGGGCAAGAAGATCGGGATTTTTGCCAATCTCCTCCAGCCTGGTGATTTCTTTTTTGCTCTGGCTTTCCTTGCTCCCCAAGGCGCTGAACTTTTTCATTGCCGGCTGCAGTCTGGCAATCTCCGCCTCAACCTGGCTGCTGGTGGACTGGAAGCGGTATTCTTTCATGCCCAACAACAAAAACAGGGAAAGCACATTGAGCAGCGCCAGCCCGGCGATCAGAAATTTAAAATAATCAGGCCGCCGAAAGGAGGCAGGCAGCAGATTAAAGGCCTTGCCCAAGGGCTCGTCGGCCAGCAGGGTGTCGGCATCGGCAAAGCCGCTGCCCTCGGAAGCCGCCGGGCAATACACCTCATCGCAACCGCTCAACTCCCTGGCCTCCTCAACGGTGGGCAAAGAGGGGCAGAGCAGACGCTGGCGCAGGCGGCCATTGACAAAGGTCAGGAGCGTGGCCATGCCGCCGGGCAGCAGCAAAGCCCATTTTTTCTTACCCTGGTTGCGGCTGAGATAGCGCTGGCTCAAGGGAAACAGACCCACCAGGCTGTGCCCGTTTGCGGTCAGCTCCTGCAAATGGGGGGCAATGGCCTCTTCCGGCACGGCGTAGAGAGTAACTGCGGTTTCCTTGTTCCGCCGCTCCGTCTCGTAGCTGGAGAAACAGGCGTCCGCCGGAAAAGGCAGGAGCATCTCCAGCTGATAGCCCATGGCCTGCTTGATGCCCGAACCCTTCACCGGCAGGCTGAACTGTTTGCAAAACAGCAGCTCCTCGGCAACATACACGGTCACGGCCGGGCCTGCTTTCTGCTGGGGGAGCAGACCGACCTTGGTCAGCAGCCGGGTGATCACGACCTCGGCCGGATGCGGCTTGGCCTCCGGGCCGCCCTCCAGACGGATGGCGCCCTGATCGGTGATGATCACCTCCGCCCCTCTCATGAGTAGCGCTCCTGCCAGGAAAGGATCTGATAGCCGTTGGCCAAAATCCGGACCAGGGCATTGATGGTCAGGCCGGGGCCTGCCTGCTTGTCCGTACCGCCCGGCGCGACAGCCTGCCCGGTGGCGGTGATGGTGTAATAGAGGCTTGAGGTTCCGTCCTCGTAGCGCAGAAACGGCTCAAGCTCGGAAAAGCGCGCCTCCCCGATGATCTGCCGGGTCATGGCGGCGTTGAGAGAGCCCTGGAGCTGGCGGACCTCATAATAGGCCTGCCGCCTGGTCTCGTCACCGTTCACGACAAAGTCGAGCATGGTTGGGGTGAGGCTGTTGACATTGATCCCCTTTTCCGGGTTATGGACGGTAAAGGCCTCCGCCGCCTCGAACTTCCCGGCCAGAAGCTCGGTGCCGCGCAGGAGAAAAAACTCCCCCGGATCTTCGATTCTGCCGTTTCTCGGGATGTAGGGGTCGGGCAGATGCATGTAGTATTCCTGTTCAGCGCCGTTGAGACGGACCAGATTATCCGGGTCCCGCCAGTCCTGCAGCGCGGCGATGACCACACCAGCCTGCTCCAGGCTGAGCTTGCGGTACCGCAGAAAAAGCTCCACCAGCCTCGGTTCGGAGGCGTTGAGGTCTATCTTGCCGGACTCGTTGGCCGCGTAGTATCGGACCTGCCCTCCCTTCAGGGGATGGGTGTACTGCCGTCCGCCAACCAGCCGCCCGTATTCGCGTTCCGCCTCCAGGGCGATGGGCTTGTCCATGAGCCGGAACAGCGCGATATTGAACCCTGCCTCGGCCAGGATCGCTGCCCGGTCGCGGTCCTTGGCGTTGGCGGCCAGGCGTTGCTCCGTGCGCACATCCAGACTGAGCTGCGAGGCCAAAAAACTGGCCAGCAGCAGCACCATGATCACGACCAGCAGGGCAAAACCCTGATTATTGCTGGCAACCATGCCCTTGGGCAGACGGCATTGGGTAATCGATACCATAGTCTTCACCGCTTTTCAAGCCTCACGGTTTCCAACTGACCGTCTTTACTGCTAATTTTTTTCAGGACGAATTTCTGCCCCAAAACCAAGACCTCACCCGCGAGATCCGTCCCCCGCAGTTGCTGCTCAAGGGCCAGGGCGTCCCGCAGATCGGCGGCCCGGCCCTTTTCCAACCGAAAGATGTTGGCGTTGGACTGGGAGAAATTCTGCAACACCGCCACATAGGCCAGGCTGAGGATGAGCACGGCGACAAGCACCTCCAGCAGGGTAAAGCCCTGCGGGGAACAACTACCCAAAGCCGTGGGTCCCGACCTCGCCATCCCTATTGCCCTCCGCCCGAAAAACTCGGGGTCGCGCCGCCGGGGGGCAGGCACTTGGGAACAAAGGCGAACGCTTCCCCGCCCAAGGTCACGGTCACCCTGCTTTGTTGCGGGTCGTAGGCCAGAGCCACTGGCCGGTCCGAGGCATACATCTTCTCCATCTCGCTGAACTCGGGCAGATACTTCTCGCCGTAGTCGGTGTTGAAATAATCCTTTTTTTCCAGGTAATAGAGGGCCTGCTCGGTGGGATTGACCCGGTACACCGCAAGCACGGAACCAACATTTCGGTGCAACAGGGGCTGGCGGGTAACGATGCGCAGCACTCCATCGCCGCCGGATATCTCCACCCTGCCAAAACGCAGGTCGTACCAAGCCCCGTTCACCTGCCGCCGCAAAAGGCTGAGCAGATTCTTTTCCCGGCTCAGGGTCTCCAAATGCTTCTCGCCCCTGGCGCTGAAGGTGATCCCCACGTTGAGCACGGAATAGATCATAGTGCTGACCATGCCCAAGAGCACCACGGCAATGAGCAGCTCAAACAGGGTGATCCCGCGCTGACCGCCCCTCATTGCCGCACCGGGATGCCGGTGAGCGGATCGATCAAAAACTCCTGGGAACGGCGGCCGCTACGGGACACCATTCTTCCAGGCGTTGCCAACCCATCCGGGTAAAAGACCAATGTTTCCGGCCTGAACTCAAAGACCGCGCCCTCGGAAAGCTCGACCTCTTTTTTTTCCTCCACCGCGCCGCTGAAGGTAAGCTGATGGGCCTGCCCATCGAAACGCATTGCCACCGGCCTGCCCTTGCCCACCGCCATAAGCCGGGCATAACGGGTGCCAGCGACCAAGGCTGCGGTCTGCTTGCGAAAATTCAGCTTATCGAGAAACCGGCCCGTGGCCGGAGCCACCACCCCGGCCATGATGCCCAGCAGGGCCAGGACAATGATCAGCTCAATGAGGGAAAAGCCGCGCTTGTCAATGCTTTGCTCTGGTCTCCGAAGGCAGGTCATGACTTACCCCGCAATATCATTGATGCTCAGGATAACCGAAAGCATGGAGATCACCACATAGCCTACGACCACCGCGATGAGCAGGATGAAGATCGGCTCGACCATGGCGGTGAGCCGCTTGATCCGCTCCCTAAGTTCCTTCTCAAAATGATCGGCGATCTGGCCGCACATCTCGCCCACCCGGCCCGATTCCTCGCCAATGGAGAGCAGTTCGGTGGCTAGCTCGGGAAAGAGCTTTTCTTCGCTCAAGCGCTCGCCGATGCGGCGGCCCTCCTGGAGGGCGCGGGTGGCCTGGTTGAGCAGGCGGCGGTATTCGGCGTTCACCGCCACGCCGCTGCCGATCTTAAGCGCCGCCGCCAGATGGACGCCGTTGTTGACCAGCACCTCGATGGTTCGAAAGATCCGGGTGGTCTCCAGGTTGCGGACAAAGTCGGACAGTACCGGAATCCGCAAGGCCCAGTGATCGAGACGGGCCTTGCCGTCCGCGCTTTTGAAATACCGCCAGGCCGCCAGCGGCGGCCCCCCCAGCGCCAGGGCCGTCAGCAGCGGGTGGCTGCCGATCAACTTGGCCGTGGCCATGAGCATCACCACATGGCCGGGCAATTGCTGACCCATGCCCTCAAAAAGGACCTCGAACCGGGGCAGGATAGTGGTCAGCAGGATGATGATCGCGAGAAAGCCCACGCCCAGAAGGAAAAGCGGATAGATGGAGGCGGAAATTACATACTGCTGGAGTTCCTGAAAGGTCGCCTGGTAGCCGGCGATCTTCATCAGCATGGCGGGCAGGATGCCGCCTTCTTCCCCGGCCCGGACGATATTGATGTACATGGGGGAGAAATACGGATAATCGGCCAGGGCCTGGGAAAAGGACTTGCCTTCCTTGATCTTTTGCTCCAGATCGCCGACAAACTGCTGGAAGGCAGGCTTACGGCTGTGCCGCTTCATGACGCTCAGCGCCTGCACCAGGGCCAGGCCGCTCTTAAGAAGCAGGCCGCTCTGGTTGGTGAAAAAATCGATATCGGCCCGGCTCAGCTTTTCCTGACGGAAGCGGAACCGCAGGCCAAGCCCCTGGGGCAGGCTGAGGCCGCCCCCATCGCGGCGGATGTTCAGGGGCCGCAACCCCTGCTGCATCAGGCGTTTGGCCGCACTTTCCTGGTCCGGGGCCTCAAGAATCCCATCCTGGGTCTGGTTGTTGGCGTCCAGGGCCGTGTATTTAAATTGCCCCATTTTCCGTTCCCCTGCAGACCCTGACCACCTCGCTGAAGGTAGTCAGCCCCTGCCGGACCTTGGCCAGGCCGTCGGTGAACATGGATTGAAACCCCTGTTCCTCGGCAATCTTTCGCAGCTCCATCAGGTCCAGCCCCTTGGAAATCCCCCGGTTGATGGCCTCATCGACCACCAGCAGTTCGTAGAGGCCGATCCGGCCGGTGTAGCCGGTGTCGGAACAGCGCTCGCAGCCCTTGCCCTCGTAGATGGGGAAATCCTCGCCCGCGGGCTGATAGCCGAACTCGCCGAGCATCCCCTTCTCCACCTTGCAATGGGGGCAGATGCAGCGCACCAGCCGCTGGGCCAGGACGCCGCGCAGGGAGGAGGAGATCAAAAACCGCTCCACGCCGAGGTCGATCATCCGCACCACGGCGGAGATGGCGTCGTTGGTGTGCAGGGTCGAGAAAACCAGATGGCCGGTGAGCGAGGACTGCACCGCGATCTCGGCGGTTTCCAGGTCGCGGATTTCGCCGATCATGATCACGTCCGGGTCCTGGCGGACAATGGAGCGCAACCCCGAGGCAAAGGTCAGCCCGATCTCGGAGCGGACCTGGATCTGGTTGATGCCGTGCAGCTGATACTCCACCGGGTCTTCCACGGTGATGATCTTGTTGTCGCCGGTGTTGATCTGGTTGAGCGCGCAGTAGAGGGTGGTGGTCTTGCCGCTGCCCGTGGGGCCGGTGACCAGGATGATGCCGTCGGGCATGGCGATGAGGCGGCGGAACTCCTCCTCGATCCGGCTGTCCAGACCGAGCCTGGCCAATTCCAAAATAATGGAGGCCTTTTCCAGGATGCGGATCACCACCCCCTCGCCGAAGATGGTGGGCAGGGTGGAAACCCGCAGGTCAATCTCGCGGCCCGAGACCCGCATGGAGATCTTGCCGTCCTGGGGCAGGCGGCGCTCGGCAATGTCCAGCCCGGCCAGCAGCTTGGTCCGGGAGATAATCGCGGGCTGCATGGCATGGGGGGGATTTTCATAATCATGGAGAATGCCGTCGATGCGCAGCCTGATCCGCAGGCCGTCGGCAAAGGGTTCCAGGTGGATATCGCTGGCCCGGCGAATGACCGCCGTATCAATCAGATTGTTAACATACCTGATGACCGGGGCCTCGGAGGCCATGTCCTTGAGTTTATCGACATCCGCCTCGTCAATGGCCATGGCGGCGCTCTCGTTCTCCTGTTGGTTCAACTGATACTTTGCGCGGATAAGATTTTTGAGCTGGGCCTCGCCGATAACCTGGATGCCGAAGGTAGAGCCCAGGGCAATCCTGGCGCTGGCAAGAATCTCGCCGTCCAAGGGGTCGCTGGTCAAGAGAAAGGGGGCGGAATCCCCTTGGCCAAAAAGAAGGAAGGGCTTTTTGCTATATGTGGCGCTGAGCCACGAAAAAAGGTCGGCATCCCAGCGGCGGAAGAGAAGAAAGGGATGGTCATTGAGAAAAAGCTGGGAAATGGGCGGGGTAAGAAACTCGTCCGCTTCCTGGGGAACATACACGGTAAGGCCAAGCTGCTCGGCCAGGGCGGCGGCCAGATCCTCCTCGCTGATATAGCCAAGCGAGAGCAGGATTTCTCCAAGTCGGCGGGAGACGGTTTCCTGATGGGCCAAGGCCCGCTCCAGCTGGGTGGGTTGCAGCCGGCCGTTGCCGACCAGCAGCGAACCGATCTTTTCTTTTTTACGAAAGAATGTGGATTGCATAAGGGCGCAGGGGCCTCTGCCGAGAAGAGTTATTCCCAGCTGCCAATGTCGGCGTTTTCTTTTTCCCCGCCGGGTTGGTTGTCCTGCCCGTACGAATAGATATCCACCTCGCCATGCTCACCAGGGCTGCGGTAATGATAGGGATTGCCCCACGGATCGTTGGGCACGGCCTTTTTCAGATAGGGGCCGTCCCATTTGTCCAGCCCTCCGCCGGTGCCGGGATTGGCCGCCAGGGCGCTCAGGCCTTCCTGCTGGTTGGGGTAGCGGCCCACATCGAGCCTAAAGGCGTCCATGGCCGACATGAGCATCTCGATCTGGGTCTTGGCCGTCTTCTGCTGGGCCTTGCCCAGTTTGCCAAAAAGCTTTGGCCCGACCAGGGAGGCGATCAGCCCAAGAATGACCATGACGATCAATAACTCCATGAGGGAGAAGCCGCGCTGATTTTTCAGGTTTCGTTGTCTCATAAGGGTGCTTTCTGTCTGGCAAAGGTTATTGCCTTACCCCGGTGCGCTCCGGCCCGGAACAAGGCGACGAATCAGGAAAAGACTTCATTGTGCTTACAATGGAGGGGGCAAAGGTGTCAAGAAAAAATGGGGGATTGTACCCAAAGCGCTGTTGTGGTTTTGACAAAGGGAGAAAATCAGATTCTGCCCGGGAAATAATTCTAGGCCATTTTCTTCGTTTACTTCGGTTGATCCGGATAAATTTGATGTTGCTTCAGATAAGCAGACATACTCTCCGGAGCAGACGGCTTCAGAGCCCCAGCCGGCCAAACTCCAGGCGGCGGGATCAGGTAGACATAAAGCTGCGCCCCTTTCACGACGAAGTGAATTCCGCAATTGGCAATATCAGGGGGCAGACGGTTTTTCAAATCCACCTTGTCTTCATATGTGCCGATATATTCCCATGGTTTCATGCGGTTTTTGATGCGCCATTTGACATACAAGAATTCACCCTGCGGCATTGGCCCAGAGGTATTCCATCCTGGAAACACCTGCCCGAGGGCAACCATTTCTGCATTAGCGTGGGTACCAAACTGCCTGCTGCTCCCATACTGATAGTCGAGCACCTCTGCATCCGGGCTGTCATGAAGCGTATCAAAACTGAAAGAATGCATAGGATGCTTATCCGTAATTCCCACCGTTGCGCAGGCTGCCAACCCAAATGGGATCACGCTAACACAGAACCAGATGAACAAACTCCTGAGTGGTATTTTCTTCATTGAATCAGGTCCGGATAAAAGTTGTAACCAGCATCACCCCAGCAAACCGCCTAAGCTACCTGGGGCGCACCATCCATCATGGCCTACGCCGCACCCGCATCATCCGCCCGGCGACAATGGCCAAGATGCCGCACCCACCGCTGAACAAGGCGCCCATCTTGGCCGCGCCCTGGATAAGCGGATCGGTGAACGCCTCGCCCGCCACGAACAGGGCCACGGTCAGGCCAAGCCCCCCGATCATCCCGACCAGCAGCAGCTCCTTTTTGCCCACCTGCGCAGGCAGCGGATAGCCGAGCTTCTTGCCCAGCATGCCCATGCTGAAGATGCCGCCGGTCTTGCCGATGGCCAGCGAGGCAAAGACCAGCCAGGTGGCCACGCCCATGGCGGCAAACTCCACCCCTGCGTTGGCCAGGCCGAACAGGAACAGGCCGAAATCCACCACCACCTTCCATTCATGCTCAAAGCTGGCCAGAGGAGTGATGTCCCTGGGGTCTTCCTCGAAAAGATGCTTGTCTTCCCGTGACGCATGGGGCAAAAAGGGAACAATAAAAATCAGGGCCAAGGCCGGGTGGATATGGGCCTTGAACAGGCCGAGCCAACTGAGCCCGCCGCCCACAAGGAGGTAGGGCCAATAGCTGGCGACCTTGCTGCGCCGCAGCAAAAAGGCGATGGCCATGCCAGCCAGGGTAAGGGCCAGCCATTGCGGGGCCATGGGATGCAGCGGGTCCGGGTAGAAGATGGCGATGATGCCAAGACCAATGGCGTCGTCGGCTATGGCCAGCAGCAGCAGGAAAGAGACGGCAGGATGACGGCGGCCGAAAACCAGGCTGGCGACCAGCCAGGCCAGGGCAATGTCGGTGGCGGTGGGAATGCCCCAACCCCTGCTGAGCGAGGGGGCGCCGATCAAAGCGTTGAGCGTCAAATAGACGAGCACCGGGCCGAGCACCCCGCCCAGCGTTGCCAGCAGAGGGTTCACCGCCTTGCGCAGGGGATGGAGATCGCCGCCGGGCAGGCAGCTCTGGGTGATCTCTGCGGCAGCCATGCCGAAGAAGAGGACCATGAATAATTCATTGGTGAGGAAGTGGAAGCTGAGCGACCCGAGCAGGGGCGCTTGATTGAATTGGCGGTAGCCTTCCGGCGAGAGGTTTGCCCAGATCAGGGCGACTCCGACCCCGGCAAGCAGCGGGATGGAAAATTCCCGGAGCAGGTTAAGACGTTTTTTCACGATTCATCCTTTGTTGGACTCACAAAAAATCGTCACACCGGTGAAAACCGGTGTCCAGCCTTTCCGCAACTACACAAAAACCCTGGATTCCGGCTTTCGCCGGAATGACGGCGGTCGCTGAGTCGCGACAAATCCACGCCCAACCATACCAAAAACCCCTCTCCGGTCAAGGGGAAACGCCCTTTACTTTGCCCCAGCCTCGTTGATCCTGGCGATCAGTTCGCCAATGTCCACCGGCTTCATCAGATAATCGAACAACCCCCGCTGCATGCCGATGATGCCGCTTTCCGTGGAGCCGTGTCCGGTGAGGATGATCACCTGGATCTTGGGGTCGTGCTGCTTGATCAGGTCCAGGGCGGCCAGGCCGTCTATCCCCGGCATCATCAGATCAAGAAGCACCACATCCGGTCGCCAGTCGGCAGCGAGCACCGCCATCGCTTCCTGGGCCCCGCCCACGGCTTTGGCGGCAAAGCCCCGCAGCTCCAGGCGCTCCGCCAGGGTGGTGCCGAAATCAAGTTCATCGTCAACAATCAGAATTCTATGCGCGGTCATTGCTCTCGCCCTCGCTGCCTTCGCTATACACTGGAAAAGTGATGATAAAAGTGGTGCCCACCCCGACCTCGCTGCTCACCTCGATCTTGCCGCCCATCTTCTGCACAAGGCCATAGGTGATGGACAGGCCCAGGCCGGTGCCCTTTTTCTCCTCGTTGCCCTTGGTGGTGAAAAACGGCTCGAAGATGTTCTTCAGGACATCCGGGGCTATCCCCGGCCCGGTGTCAGAAATGGCCACCATGACCGTTTTGTTATTTTCCCGACGCGAGGTGATGTGGATCTCGCCGTCGTTGCGGATCGCGTCGATGGCGTTGTTGATCACGTTCAAAAACACCTGCTGCAATTGACCGTGGTCCGCCCGGATGACCGGCAGGTTTTCCTGAAGTTGCAAGATAACATGGATGTTGCGGTAGGCAGCGTCTTTTTCCAGAAAACTCAAGACCTCCTGGAGGATCTCATTGAGCTGCACCAGGGTCAGGGAGGTTTCCATCCGCCGGGCAAAGCCC
>Ga0315272_10000394_pt1 | contig 21607 bp, 18 predicted proteins | sample C3_middle_MG_FD_203918 | JGI IMG/M metagenome (GOLD analysis project Ga0315272, IMG submission 203918) | Sediment microbial communities from Yellowstone Lake, YNP, Wyoming, USA - C3_middle | ecosystem: Environmental > Aquatic > Freshwater > Lake > Sediment | place: USA: Wyoming | collected...
AGGGCGGCATGCCCCTTGGTGGGGAAGTAATAATTCCTGTCCGGCGTCATGCGGAAAGGGTCTTCCTGTAGGCCGAAAAACTCAAGATGATTCATTGTTACGGCACCGCTGCCCCCTGGGTAGTTTTTGCCGGATCGTCAGCTAAAATCGCCTCTTCCTTGTGGTTTTCCGCAGGCGTCTCGGAAGGCGCTGGTCCCTTGTTCGTTGCTTCGTCGGTTTGTTTTGGGGTCATGCTGACAATGCGGGGAGTGATAAAGACCATGAGTTCGGTCTGGTCGTTAAGCTTGTTTGAGTTTTTGAACAGGTTGCCAAAGAGCGGGATATCCCCCAGGCCCGGCACCTTGCTGTTCTGGTTGCTTTTGTTTTGCTGGACAATGCCGCCGATGACCACGGTGACCTTGTCTTCCAGAAGAAGATTGGTGGTGATCGCCTGCTTGTTGATCAGCAGCCCGCTTGTGCTGGTGGATGTTTGGTCAACGCTGTCGTTGGTGACCGCGACATCCAGAACGATGTAGCCATCCTGCAATACCGTGGGCTTGACCTTGAGGCCAAGGTTGGCCTCGCGGAAGGAGGTATTGATGGTGTTGCTGGTCTGGGTGACGTACGGAATCTCTTTGCCCTGTTTGATCTCGGCCTCCTTGCCGTCGAGGACAAGCACGCTGGGCGAGGAAAGGATTTCCAGCAGGCTGTCCGACTGCATGGCCTGGAGTTCCATATTGAGGTTGATGTTCTGGCGGATAAAGCCGAAGGCCAGGCTGGTGGTGGGTGTGGCGGCATGCAGGTCAACGCTGGTGGTGATCGGGTTGATCTTGGTGGCAAGGGCGGCGGCATCGCGGTAGTTGTTGTAGCCCCAGATAATGCCCAGCTGTTTCTTGGCTTCGTTGGAGATGGAGACGATGCGGGCCTCGATGTGGACCTGGGGAATGGGTTGGTCAAGCTCGACCAGCATCTCGCGCAGACGGGGGATGTTTCCGGCCCGATCCTGGATGAACAGACAGTTGCCGCGGCTGGTCAAGGTGATCGAGCCATTCGGGCCCAGGAGGGGTTTCATCTGGTCGATATAGGCGGCGGCGTTGCCGAATTTGGTGCAGAGCCGTTCGCTGGCAAGGTCGCGCTGCTGCCCCTGAAAGTCCGCCTTTTTTTCCACGAAGAGGACGTTGTTTTTCTGATAGTACCGCAGCTGCTTGGCATCCATGATTACCTGGAACACCTCGTACAGGCTCAGCTTTTCTATATCAAGGTTGATGGTGTCGGTGATGTTGTCCGCCACCATGATATTGATCCCGGCCTGGCGGCCCATGCCGCGCAAAAGCAGGGAAACCTGCAGATTTTCCGTGCGCATGGAGGCTGGAAAATTTTTCAGGACAGCCAGCAGGGGCGCGTCGTTTTCCGGGTCTGCCGCCGCGCCGGCAAGGACGGGGGCCGGGAACAACAGCCCCAGCGTCAGGATAAGCACCGCCGAGAAGAGCATTGACTGTAGGGAAGAGATTCGCATCATCAGTGTTTTTTATCCTTCATGGGCAGGGGTCTGGGTGAGGACTCAAGCCACAGTTCATGGGAGACGCCGTTTTGTTCAAAAACAACAAGGTCTTTGAGTATCTGTTTGATAACCGAGTCGCCCACCGTCTCTCCCTTGGTGACCAGGTGGTCATTGACAACGGCCTGGGGGTTGTTCTTGTCCCAGATTATACCAGAGAGGGTCAATCCGCCAATGGAATTGCTTTTTTCCCGTGGTTCCTGGCTTTTGAAGAAGCTGATCTGCTCACGGCTCCAGTTGAAAAGATCCCGTGCCAGTGGCGGGTTGGTCGTTTTTTTGCCTAAGACCGCCTCGATTTTTTCAGGCCGCACCGTGAGGACCTGGGGCTCTCCGGCCTGAAGCGGCAGGGCGTGACCAAGGAGCAGGGCCGCCAGAAACAGTGAACTCGCTAATGTTCTCAGTGGCGGGAGGCGTCGGTTTTTCATCATGGCTTGTCCAGGGTTGTTCTGCCGACAACCATGCTGAATTTAACCTTGGCCTGCTGATCGTAGCCCGCGCTTGTTACTCGTTCCACGGCAAGATCCTCGATGATGCCTATCTCGGGACGGCCTTCGATGTATTGCAGATACCGGTAGAGCTCAGGAAAAGGAAGTTCCCCTGCCAGGCTTACGGTGTTCAGGATAAAACCGTTTACGGACCGGTCTTCCAACTGGCTCATCTGCTGCAAATGATTTTCCATGTTGACCGGCGCGTTGGCATGCAGGGTGAAAAGGGTTTTGGAGAACTGTTCCCGGTCTGTCAGCGATTGCCATTGCTCCTCGATAAACCGGATTTGCAAGGCCAGGGTCTCGGTTTGCTCCCGCAGATTTTTTTGTTCCGCCTCAAGCTGGGAAACCTGCACGGCAAGCGCACTGCCCAACTGGGCGGGAGCGGTGCTTTCGATTTCTTGTTTCTGGGTAATTTTCTGGTGCAGCGCTTTTTTCTGCGGCGCCAGAAGCAGGGTTGAGCCGCCATAGAGAATTGCGGCGCAGGCCAGAACCCCAAGGCAGAGCTTGCGCAACTCGGCAAAGGCCTCGGGATCGCTCTTGAGCAGGAAAAACCATTCCTTCAGTTTGTTCCCGATGCTGATGAGTTGCTGGGCGTTCACGATGGATCGGCCTCTCGTTTCAGTTGAAAGGCAATGGTAAAGGTGAAGTCCGATTTCTTGGCGTCGGGGCTGCGGTCAAGTTCGTGGAGCACCACGCTGGTAAAAAGGGGGTTGTTGCCCAGCGTCTTTACAAAGGCGGGCAGTTCTCGATACTGGAGGGCGCTGCCGGTAATCTGGCCGCCATCTTTGGCAAAGGTGATTTTTTCGCAGCGGACCGAAGAGGGCATCGCCGTGGCAATGGTGGCCAGCACCCTGGAAAAATATTTTTTCCGTTCCTGGATGCTGGTGAGTTTTGCCGCCCGAGCGCTCAAGCGTTCTTTTTCATCTTTCTGCTGTTTGATGCTGCCGGTGAGCTGCGCAATCTTTGCCTGGGTTGCGGTGATTTCCGTGGCCCGTTGCTGGGCGGCGGCAATGTCGAGGTTCAGCGAGCGGATCTTGGCTTTGAGAATCCGGTCGCTTCCGGCAAGGAAAAGCATGATAAAGGCTAAAAAAAGTCCGACCGCAGGCAGGGTCGTTTTTCTGATCCTTTCGGCAAGGGGCAGCTGGGGAACAAGGTTGATCCGTTCAAGCATGGCTCACCACCTCGCGCCTGTGCCGAGGGCCAGGACATGCAGCAGGGGTGAGCAATCCGGACTTCCGGTGGTGGCAGTCAAGGATTTGCACTGGACGCCGAGGAGATTGTTGCTGCTCTCGGAAAGCTCCTGCCAAAAGGCATCGGCCCCGCCGACAAAGATGTTCCGGATGGTCGCACCCTTTTGAATGGAGGCATAATAATCACGGGTACGCAGAATCTCCAGGGGGATTTTGTGCAGATAATCCGACCAGGTGGCGCTGTCTGCTTCTTCCGAAGACGGCCTAACGGCGGCGGTTGCGGGCATGGAAGCTGTCCCTGGCCGTGCGGCCTCCTTGGAGGTCAGCACGGAGAAATCGGCAAGAATGGAGGCGGTGTCGATGTGCTCGTCGGAATGCGGCTGGTCTTCTTCGTCGAGAATGAGCAGGTCGTCGGTCTGTTCGGGCAATTCTTCTGTTGATGCTGGCAGCTCAATGTCCAGCGGCTGTTGCAGGCTGATTTCCCCCAGCGGCTGAGCGGCTTTTACCGTGCGGATGAGGGGGAGTTTGCCTTTTTCATATACGGCCAGGGAGAGGCTGTCTTGCCAGAGGAGCACGCAGAGGCTGGCCTCGTTTGCCGGCAGCATCTTTTCCTGAAAAAGAAAGGTGAAGGCCGCAAAAACATCCGGTTCAAAGAAAGAGATCTCGATCTGTTTTCTGCTGAATTCCCTGCGGATCTTATGGAACACCCCGGCGGGAAACAGGTAGACCGTCACCTGGAGCCGATCCTTGAATCGGCCCGTGATCTGCCAGTCGTAAATAAACTCGTTGAGCGGCCGGTGCAGGGCTTTGGCAAGATGGTAGGGCAATGCTTTGCCCACCGCGCCATCCGGCATCACCGGAATGCCGGTGGTGATCACTTCAAAAAAGGCAAGGGGCAGGGCCAGGGAGACCAGGCCATGGAGATTGCCAACTCCGGCGAGCAGCCGGGGGATGGTGACCTCCGCGGTAATGGCGCTGTCGGTTTGGGCAAGGATATGTATCTGAGCCGCGCCTGACGGAGTTTTTGAGACCTCGGCCAGCATGGTGCTCTGACTGTCTCCGGTGAGGGCAAGATATCTTCTGGCGCTGAAGGGCAGCTTCATAAAAAAAATGGTCCCGTTCGCTTGGTCATTGCGGTTTCGTTGCCTGCCCAGGCTGGGTCTGGCCTGCGGTCAGGGAAGAGCGCCACTGGGGGTCAAAAAAATCTGCCTGCTCCAGAAGGTCGAGGTTCTGGCGGAGCAGGGGATGGTTTGGGGCCAGGGCATGGGCTTCGCTGAAAAGCCTTTGGGCCGGAGCGCGCAGCCCCAGCTCCGCTAAGGCCACCGCCATGTTGATCAGGGCTTCCGGCCTTTCCGGCTGCTGCTTGCGCGCCTGTTCGAGGTAGTAGATTCCCCGCCAGTGCTGATTCTCTTGGATAAGGGCAATGCCCGTGTCGTTGAGCTGTTGGTAGAGGTCGTTGCCCCCTGCCCCCGTCGTTGATGTTGTGCGCGAAGCCGGGGGCGTTGGAGGTGTTTTCGCTGAGTCATACGCCTGATGCGCTGTATCGGCCAGATGATTTATTGTCTGTGCAGGAGCAGCAGCGCCGGTGGCGACAGCTTCGGCGGTGACGGGCGGTTTGGCCTTCTTGTGCTTCGATCCGCTAAAAAATATGGCCAGGGTCAGGGCCAGCATGGCAGAGGCTCCCAGCAGAAGAATCCACCGCTTCCTGCTCGTATCCGCTTGCAGGTCATTGCCCTTGGCAGGAGCTGGTTTTTTTGGGGTAGGCCCGCCCTGTTCGCCGGTGCGGATCTTTTCGAGGGTGTTGTAGAGTCTGCTCACGCGTCCACTTACCACTCAGAAGGGCGTTTGTCGGCAGAATCCACATTGTCGGTGAGTGGCCGGTCATCGTTTACATAGAAGATGGCGTCAACCCCCCGGCCATTGGCATCGCGCTCATTGCCGGGGTAGTAGGCCCAGCCGGTGGATTCATCCGCTGCCCTTGGGTTATTCAGGGCCTCGGCCATGCTTTTTGCGGAAACGCCGGAGGGGCTGGCGGACATGCCCGCAGTCTGATCCGGCAGATTGCAGAGCGGCAGGGCCTTGTTCTGCTCGGTGGAGTAAAAATCGCTGCGGACAATGCGCAGGCCTTTTAAGGCGGCGGGACGGGTGCTGAGGCGCAGTTCGTTGAATTGCAGCTCTTCCAGGGTGGGCCAATCCGGATTAGTGCCGTCGGGTCCGGTGTTGATCGAGGAGGCTAGAATTTTGGCGTGGGCCAGTTCGAGTCCGCCCCGGATGGCGGCGAGCTCGCCCTTGACCACGGCGATCTTCGCTTCTTTCTGGATGTTGAGATAGTAGGGGATAGCCGTGGCGGAAATGAGTCCGAGCAGAATGATGACGATGATGAGCTCGATGAGGGTAAAGCCTTTGTCGTTAAGCCTAAGCAATGGAAAACCTCCTGTGCCATGGTGTCTGTTCAGGTACAACATTGCTTCCCGCCGACTTTTTTCACAGAGAAATCATCTCTTTGTATCACATATTTCCCGGACAGCAAAGAAATAACATATTGTTTTATTAGGAAAAAATAACAAAAAACCATGGTTTTTCGAGGGGTATGGGGTGGGATATGGATTATTTCTTAATAAAAAAACAATATTTTTAGGTGGTTAGGATTGGTTTGGGAGTGATTACCATGGGGGGAAATTGCTGGCAATACGGAGGACTCTGTATTTTTTGGGAAGGGGAAAGTTACGGTGGGGTTTCCAGGAGATACTTCGCCTCCACCGTGCGGCTGACTCCTCTGTCATGAAAGCCACGTACTTGGATAGTTTTTATGCCCTGAGCAGCGAAGTCAGGTTTTTTTGCAGGGTCGGGGAATTCGGTTTTTATCCCCCCCACCGTGGGAATTACAGGTGTGGTAATTCCTCCGCCGCCATCATCTCCGAGAATATTCAGCCGTATGGTGGACTCGGCGCTGTACAAAGCCTGCGCCCAAAGATAGTCCTCGGCTGAGGATAATTGGGTGGTGACGGTGTACCGGGCGATCAACAGGCCGAACAGGGCGAGGATGACAATGGAGAACACCGCAGTGATTAGGGCGATGCCACGTCGGTTAGTAAGGGGGGTAAGATATTCAGGGCACATTGCGGACCTGAACCTCCTTGTGAAAGTTTACGGTTTCATCCCCGTTCGGTGAGGAGATGGCAAAATTGATGGTTACCACGCTGTTTCTGGTTGAGGTGCCTGGTTTGTAGGTGAAATAGTCCAGATTATTGCTGCTTTGCTTCACATGACGGGCAAGAAGTTGATCGTTGCCAAAGGTCTCCAAAACAGCGCCTGCATTGACCTGAGCGGTACCCCTGTAAAGATTTTTTTTGGTAATATCCGTCGGGTCTTGGAGGACACAAAAACGCACTGCCTCGGACCGGACTACGAAATAACGTTGGTAAGGAGACAATGTATCGATAGCTGCAATAGCGATTGCCCCGGTAGCGTCACTTGTATAGATGCGACTTTTGTCTGTAGCCGTACAATCAGGGGAAGGGCTATGTTCAAAATTGCACCATTGGGTATTGTAGATGGAGATCAGTTTACTAGGGGGTAATCCATTGATATTACTCCCGCTTTCTGAATACTGACCAGCCGCAGTTGTCTCTTCAATTACTCCGAATCGGATTTCGTTGCCGCTGTCGGCTTTGACATCATTATTGAAGACTTGCACCGCATTGGGCACAGCAATATGTATCTCCCGTTCCATCCGAACAAGGGCGGATTTTCCTTCTTCATACATCTCCATGCGGACATCGGTGTCAAAGAAGCCCTTGAACGCCGTGCTGATAAAACCTGCCCCCATGGCGCCGACGATGCCGAGCAGCACGATGACGATGATCAGCTCTATCAGGGTGAAGCCATGATGTTTCTTGTCGCGTTGTTTCATGCAGTTTCGGTTCATCTCAGATATTGCAGGCCACGGCCACAAAGGTAAAGGTTTCTCCTAATGGCGACTTGATGGTTATCACTACTCGCTTGGTGTCGGTGGTGGTTCCTTCCGGTGCTGCTGTGGTGTTCTGGTCGATGGTGCCAGTAGCATTGCTACTGGCAATATAGCGTACAGACACCCAAAGTTCGTATTCGGGCATGGAGAAGGTCTTGGTGCTGTCAGTTGGGTCTTGGAAAGAGTCTTTTTCGTGCCAGCCATCGTAATCGTCCACATCATCGTAGTCTTGGCGGGTAGCCTCTTCTGGGATAAAGTGTGCCTGCGGCAGCGCAGGTTGTGGTGTCGCGATTATGCCCAAGGTGTAGTTGGGGTTGTTACAGGCATAGCGAGATATGCGATCCGTGCAGGAGCAAGGTGTGGCAATACACGCAGGACCTGGGTTCGCACTTTCGGTGGTAGTGATAATGGGTCCTCCGCCCATGGGGGTGTTCTCATCCCAGCGCTTGGCCATGATCTCGTCCATCATGGCTTGTCCCAGAGAAATGGCCCGTTCTCTTATCTCCGGGTCTGGGCTGTGGACAATGGCGTTGAAGAATGGCACCAGGATTCCGGCAACCGCGCCGAGAATGACAATGGTGATGACAATCTCGATCAGGGTGAAGCCCTGGTTGTGTCGCAGTGTCTTTTTTGTGGGAATGTTGGCTGACATCGTTAGTTCACATATCCGGTTGCAGGGCTTACCGTAACGGTCTGTTTATTTGGGTTTGTCGTAGCGCCAATAGTAAAAGTCGTTGCTACGGCGATTGGATTTCCCGCATTGTCCAGCGGTTCCCCAAGACCGTTAAAATAAACCGATCCGACGGTAAGTGGGATGGCGCATGGCGGGGGCTTTTCGGAGTTGAGGCACCTGTTTACGTATTCCGGTTCAGCTGGCGGTTCACCGACGGGGCCAGCCCCGGCCCGTTTTATCGTGTAGGTGAAATCGGGATTCACTACAATCCCCCAAGCCGCAGCAGCAGTGGTGAACTGCCGGGTCATGGCCTTGTGCTGGGCATAACGCACCGCCCGCTTGAACTCTTTTGCCGCAGCCGCCTCCTCCATGCCGACGGGCCAGCGCTCATAGGCCACGGCGGACAGAATACCAAGGATGACGATGATCATGACCAGCTCGATCAGGGTGAAGCCGCGCTGTCGATTTGTTCTGTATGGGTAAGGGGTCATGATCATGGCTCAGCGGGTGATCTCCCGCCAGTTGATGATCCGGTCGTTGCCGCGATAGATGCCGAAGTTGGCCCGGGCGTTGAGGGTGGTGTCGAGGCTGCCGTCGTTGTTCCAATCGTATTGCAGCCAGGGAAATGAGGACATGGTGGCGGCGGGGACTTGCACATCCACAAAGCCAACGTTGCCCGCTCCTGGAGCACTGAACGAGAGGCCCGCCTGGCCGTTGACAAAAGGCGAGTTGGCGATGGTAGCATTTGTGGTGCCGCTGCCGATGGACATCGCGGTATTGCCTGCCATCCAGCTGCCGCCGGTCTTGAGTTGCAGGTCTGTCGCAAGATTCAGGCTTGTGCAGTTATCAAGGGTGTTGGTGGCAAAACCAGTGCCATTGTAATATTCGGTCCGGAGCGCCATGATGACCGGCGCGGTTTCCGGGCCAAAAGCATTGGGGAGCCGTAGTCTGCCAAAGCGTATCATGGTGGCAGAGGAAAGGACGCTGTTGCCCCCGGCGGCAGCGCCGTTTAGCTTAGTGATTTGTGCGCCATCGGCGTCCGTGATTGTGACCTTGAGTTTGAAGTTGTCGTAGGGACCATCCGGACTAGCGGCCCGGTTGAAGCTGTAGGTGCCTGAGCCGGAGTAGGTGCCAGCATTCCATTTGAAATCCGGCAGCGCTGGAGACAGTCGGTTATTGAGCGGGTCAAAGACCGTGACGTTGTTCTCTCCGGTGACCTTGAAGGTCGACAAGAAGGACGCATAGCCGTCGGTAAAGCGGGACAGCGGGGTTGCCCCGGTGCTGGCCATGGCCTGGATGGCAAGGCTGACGCCAAAGGTTGGTTGGTTAAGGGGGGGTTGGCTCATGTAGGTGAAGCCATTGCAGGCTGCTGTCTGGCTGGCCGTGACCTCATAGTGGTCCGGGTAAAAGCGGCCCAGAGGTCCCAGCCCAGTACTGCCGGTATTGCAGCCGTAAAATCCCACCGAAGCGGTGTTGGAGGTGCTATTGGCGATGCAATCGCCGCCGGTTCCATGGTCAACGCCGCCGACCAAACCCGTCACCTCATCGACTGAGGCAAAGGTTGCATCGAATACGGAGTCGGCATTCAGGGTGATGGTTCCCACATCCAGATATTGAAAGGTTGTTCCGGTGGCGATTTTCCCGGTAGCTGGGTCAAAAACGCCGGTCAAAGTCGGGGTCAGGGCAGGGGTCAGAGTCTGAGGGTCTAGATTGATGGCGATGTTGTTGTGGTCCACGATCTTGGTGGGGTCGATGGTGGGCGTGCCAGTGTAACCTAAGGTGACTTCGGAAGTGGCGGTCAGGTTGAAGTTTGCGCCTGCTGAGAGTTTATTTGATGCAGGGTTGAGGGGAGTTGTGGTTGAGAGCGTGAACTTCTGTGGGCGGATGGCAAAATTATCCGAGGAACACGTGACCTGATTGGGATTGGTGGCTGTGTTACGGATGCGGACCTTGACGTTTTTTGTTCCATAGGGGTAGTTGAAATTGAAGGTGTGCCGTCCGTTGTCCCCGGCGGTGAAGGAGTATGCCGACGATTCAGACGTCAGGCCGGTATTGAGGTCGGTGCAATTGCCGCTTGTCGCGGTGGGATCAACCAGCGCAACGGAGACCGGACCGGTAAAGCCAGCGGCCAGAGCAAGCACATCCAGGGAAAAGGCTGTTCCCGCCAGCTTGGTGTAGATGGGGGTGGAAGCGGACCGGCCCGTTTCCACAGCGTCGAAACAGGCGGAACTGGCGGTGTAGGTAAGCGAGCAGCTCGAGCTTTGGGTTGCATCGTTGTAGCAGAGCGCTGCATTGCCACCTACAGTGCCGCCGAGCGTTATCGTACCGGCGGAGGCCTTGCTGAGTGTAACTGTGGTCTGGCCGCCGGTGAAGGTGATTGGGTTGGAGGACCAGGTTACGCCGGTGGTAGGGGCTAAGGTTACGGTTACTGATCCGAGGTACAGGCTTGAACAGGTGGCGTCTGCGCAGGCTTTTAGGGTGATGTTTTCCGCAGCGCAGGTGAGCGCCTGACCGTCATGCAAGATGAGGACATGATCCAGGGTGGGCAAGGGCTGGGGCTGGGTCGAGCACACCTTCAGATTGTCAATCTCATGGATGTTGGTTGAAGCGCCGGTGGAGCCGGTGAAGGAAAGATACCAGTTGGTTGGCACCGCTGCCTGTCCTGTCGCCCCTTTGGCATCAAAAGGGGAGATAAGGGTGGTGTAGTTGCCGGTTCCTGTTGTGTCGCGTTCCACCGAGGTATAGGCATGGAGGTTGTCGGTATGGTCGATGGTTATGCGGTAGCGATATCCAGGAGCGGCGGTGGTCGAACTGGGGTTGTCGATGCCCGAAGTAGGCGGCGGAGTAAGGGTAGCTGTGCCAGCAAGATAGGCATAGCCGGTGTAAAGCGAGCCTGAACCCCTGATGGCCGCCGATTCAGGCAGACGCCCAGGCCCGCCGGTGCGGCCCTCGGAGGGATTTGAGAAGTTGCCGTATTCGTCAAGGGCAACCCCAAGCCAGCCTCCAGCAAAGCCTACATTGGTCGTATCTCCGCCCGCACTGACTTGCTTTGGGGCGTAGCCCATCGAGCCGCCAAAAGCTCCAGGCACAGGGGCGACCGAGGCATCGGATAGAACAACGCACATTCCGTCTGCACTGGAGCCGTTGTATGCAAAATGGTCGAGTTCGACCACGATTTTATTTCCGGCTGCCGGAAAAAGTTTTTGCAAGGCGGCCATGGTGGATACATTGTTGGAAGCGTCGGTGAGCCGCAGGCGATTGCTGACGATTGTGGGATTGCCAAAGTTTCCGCTCACGTTGGTCACAACCCAGTTTCCGCCAGGGGGGCCATTTGTGTCGAAGCTATCGTTGAAGCAGGTGTAATTGAGAGCGGTGTAGACCTGGCCGATGAATGGCAGGTTGGTAATCGTGGGGGTAACGCCAGAGCTATTGGACATATTTAGTCCAATAGTGCCATTGCCCGTTCCGGTACTTGCGGTAACCGTCCAGGTAGTGCCACTGCCGCTCACCCCGGTAATCACAGGAGTGCCGCCCAGCCCGGAAGTAACGAGCGTGAAATTGCTGCCGTTGACTCCGGATACACTCGTGTTAAATGTGACAGTCCATGAAACACTGCCTGCACTGGGTGATGAACAGGAGCCTGAGCAATTGATCGAAACAACTTTGGGGACCAGGGTGAAGGTTACCGTCGCAGTCTGTGCGAGGGTGATGTTGTCCGTTGTATCTTTGGCTGTGTAGGTTACTGCTTCGGCCACCGAGTCCTTTACCGTGAAGGTTACCACGCCGCTCGCGTTTGATGGCCCGCTCGCCGCTGAAATGGTCGAACTCCCCGACCCTGCGGTCAGTGTTACCGCCTTGCCGGAAACAGGATTGCCCGCCCCGTCTTTTAAGGTCACGGTAACCGTAGAGGTAGTTGTGCCGTCCGCCAATATCGATGTCGGACTGGCGGTTACGGTGGAGACCGTCGTACTCACGGGAGTAACGGTCAGCGTTGCCGGACTGGAAGTGAAAGAGTTGGTACTGGAGTTAACGCTAACACCGGGGTTAACGTAACTTCCCGCCGTGCTCGCTGTCACGTTGATGGTTATGGTGCAGGATTTATTTCCCCTGATTGAGCCATTGGTCAGAGATAATGTATTCCCGTTCGCCGCACCCGTCGCTGTGCCACCGCAAGTGTTGGTTAACGCTGGCGTTGCCGTGTTTGTCAGGCCGGAGGGATAGGTGTCCGTGAAATTAATCGAGGAGGGATTTCCAGGGGTGCTATTTTGTATTGAGATCGTGAGCGTGGATGTGGTGCCAGCGACAATAGTGGTGGGGTTGAAGCCCTTGGTAACCGCGGAGATGTCTCCCCATGCGGGGGAGGAAAAAACAGCCATCAAGGTGATCAAGCTAAAGAAAGCAAACGGGAATAGGCCATATTTGCGCCGTTTCATCGCTTCGGGTAACTTGGCAAACAGCAGCAGTCCGCCCAGCAACCTTCTTTTGGGTGTCTGGTGAGGAAAACAGCGTTCAGGCGTGGTGTCGGGTTTGTTCATTTATGTTCTATTCCTGCATCTCGCACAGACCAGGGCTGGTCGGCGGTCTACTGATACTTGATTGCCGCCAGTGTACCTAAACGACCTGGTTACGTCAACGTGATGCTGGGAACAAGAGGTTCGGAATATTATGCGAGGGGGGTGGGATTGGCAAACGAGTCAATGAGTTTTTGCAGGCCGGCATAGGATGTCTGGCTGAAGATCTGCCGTCTTATCTCCGCTCCGCCCGGCACCCCCTTGAAATATCGGCCCGCGTGGTTTTTTATCTGGGAAGGCGGGGTGTCGGGTTGGTGTTCTGCGATGAGGGCCAGGTGGCGGTTCAGGGCTGCAAGTCTGAAGGCAAGGGATGGGTTTTCCGGCGCATGGGCGGAGAAAATCCAGGGCGCACCCAAGGCGGCCCGACCGATCATCACCCCGTCGCAGCCGGTTTCCGCCAGCATCCGTAATCCGTCGGCATGGGATTGGACATCGCCATTGCCGATCACCGGGATGGAAACCGCCTGTTTCACCTGGCGGATGATCCGCCAGTCCGCAGTGCCGGAAAAGCCGTCGCTCCAGGTCCGGGCGTGGACCGTGATTGCTGCGGCCCCGTTATCCTCGGCCATTTTGGCGAAGTCGCAGGCAATGATGGCCTGGTGATCCCAACCGGAGCGGAACTTCACCGTCACCGGCACTGTAGAGCCTTTCACCACGGCCCGGATGATCTCCGCAGCCAGGGCGGGTTCTTTCATCAGGGCGCAGCCAGCCCCTTTTTTGATGACCTTTCTTGCCGGGCAGCCCATGTTGATGTCGATGCAATCAATGGGCAGTTCCGACAGGAGGGCTGCCGCCTCGCCCATAACCTCGGGCTCGCTGCCAAAGAGCTGCATGGCCACGGGCCGTTCTTCATCCACGGTTTTGAGCATGTCCAGGGTATTTTTCTGCCGGAAATGCAGGCCGTGGCAACTGATCATCTCCGAAAAGCAGAGAGCGGCGCCGTGCTCCCGGCATTGGAGACGGAAGGCGAGATCGCTGTAACCTGCCAGCGGCGCGAGGATGAAGGGGTTGTCGAGGCGGAGGGTGCCGATGGAAAACATGGTGGTAAGGCTCAAGGTGAAAGGAGCAAAATTACAGGACTCGTAACAAAAGTGCTTCGACAGGCTCAGCACGAACGGAGAAAATCTTAATCCATTGGTTTTCGTTCGTGCTGAGCCTGTCGAAGCACCTGTTTCTGTATTCTCGCCCTTTTCCTAACTAGGTCTATAAAACTTCTTCCACGGCCTTGACCACATTCTCGGTGGTGAAGCCGAAGTAGGGGAACAGCTGCTCCGCCGGGGCGGACTCGCCAAAACGGTCGAGGCCGATGACTCGGCCCTTGGTGCCCACATAGCGGTACCAGCCGCCGGTGACTCCGGCCTCGACGGCGACCCTGGCCTGGACCGCGTCCGGCAGCACGGATTGCCGATACTCCTTGCTCTGGCTCTCGAAACAATCGGTGCTGGGCATGGAGACCACGCGGATCTTCTTGCCCTTGGCAGTAAGCTCCTTGGCTGCGGCCACTGCAAGCTCGACCTCGGAGCCGGTGGCGATGAGGATGGCGTCCGGGGTGCCGCAGCCGCAATCGAGCAGGACATAGCCGCCCTTGGCGATGTTGGCCAGCTGTTCGGCGGTGCGGGACTGGTGGGGCAGATTCTGCCGGGAGAGCAGCAGGCAGGTGGGGCCGGTGCTGCGTTCGATGGCGATCTTCCAGGCCAATGCCGTTTCCACCGCGTCGCAGGGCCGCCAAACCCCCATGTTCGGGATCATCCTGAGCGTCGCCGCCTGTTCCACCGGCTGGTGGGTGGGGCCGTCCTCGCCCAGGCCTATGGAGTCGTGGGTGAAGACGTATATGGAGCGCTGCTTCATGAGCGCTGCCATGCGCAGGGCGTTGCGGGCGTATTCGGAAAAGATCAGAAAGGTGGCGGTGTAGGGGATGAAGCCGGCGTGCAGGGCGATGCCGTTGGCAATGGCTGCCATGCCGAATTCGCGGACCCCGTAATAGATATAGTTGCCGCCAGCCTCGGTGTTGATGCCCCTGCAGCCGGACCAGAGGGTCAGATTGCTGCAAGCCAGGTCGGCCGAGCCGCCGAGAAGTTCCGGCAGCAGCGGGCCGTAGCCGTTGAGGCAGTTCTGGGAGGCCTTGCGGGTGGCGACCTTCTCTGCCTTGGCATTGACCGCGTCGATGTAAGCTCCGGCCTTTGCCTGCCAGTCGGTCGGGAGTTTACCGGAAAGCCGACGCTCAAGCTCGGCGGCGAGTTCCGGGTGCGCTGCTTTGTAGGCGGCCAGGCGGGTGTTCCATTCGGCCTCGCGGGCAGCGCCCTTGTCCTTGGCGTTCCACCCGGCATAGATCTCCGCCGGAATCTCAAAGGCGGGGTGGGGCCAGCCGATGGTCTGGCGGACCAGGGCGATCTCGGCGTCACCCAGGGGCGCGCCGTGGCAGTCTTCCTTGCCCTGCTTGTTTGGGGAGCCCCAGCCGATTACGGTTTTGCAGCAGATGAGCGAGGGTTTGTCCGTAACACCCTTTGCCTCGGCAAGGGCCTTTTTCACTGCCTTGCCGTCATGGCCGTCCACGCCCTCAATGACATGCCAGCCGTAGGCGCGAAAGCGCATGGGGGTGTTGTCGGTGAACCAGCCCTGCACCTCGCCGTCGATGGAGATGCCGTTGTCATCGTACAGGGCGGTGAGCTTGCCCAGACCCAGGGTGCCAGCCAGGGAGCAGGCTTCGTGGGAGATGCCCTCCATCATGCAGCCGTCGCCCAGGAAAACATAGGTGTGATGATCAATAACCGCGTGGCCTGGCTGGTTGAACTGGCCGGCCAGGGTTCTTTCCGCAATAGCCATGCCCACCGCGTTGGCAATGCCTTGGCCCAGGGGGCCGGTGGTGGTTTCGATGCCGGGAGCGTAGCCGTATTCCGGGTGGCCTGGGGTTTTGGAGTGCAGTTGGCGGAAGTTTTTGATCTCCTCCATGGGCAGATCGTAGCCGCTGAGGTGGAGCAGGGAATACAGCAGCATGGAGCCGTGGCCGTTTGAGAGGACAAAGCGGTCGCGGTTGGCCCATTTGGGGTTGGCGGGATTATGGCTGAGAAAGTCGTTCCACAGGACCTCGGCGATATCGGCCATGCCCATGGGTGCGCCGGGGTGGCCTGACTTGGCTTTCTGGATGGCATCCATGCTCAGGGCGCGGATGGCATTGGCTAGTTCTCTGCGGGATGGCATGGGGACCTCCAGGTTCTGGTTCTGTGGGGATGTGATTATTGGAGCAAGGATGATTGAAAAATTTTTCTATATACCTTTCTCTGTGGGATATTGCGAATCATAATTGTGCGACGAGCAGACTGCCCTCAATTCTTCCGGCCCTTGTTTTTTTCATACCGGGAGATGGCGCTGTAAAGGCGGATGTATATATCCTCCCCCAGATTGTCCACAAGGGTTTCCACTGCCTGTTTTTTATGGGCATCGGTCTGGAGAGAATACGATTCAGAGAGGGCGAAGTTGGACTGCCAGGCTGTCTTGCCGGTACTGGTTTCGGTGACGGTGTAGCTGACGCTCAGGGTGGCAATGAGCGCCTGGGCCTTGTTGTTGGCGTCATAGGCCCGGCCGGTATAACTCAACGAGTTGATCTTGCCGTCGAGAACGTAATCGGCTTCCCTGGAGCTGTCTACCAGGGTGAATTGCCTGCTCTGGCCGAGCCAGTCCTGCAGAGCATTGCGGATGTCCGAGGCGAGCCGGATTTCATTGGTCGGGTTGGGCCAGATGGGAACATGGAGCTTGAGGACCCGGCCCTGTTGATCCGGCGGCAGCATGTTGGGGTTGTAGTAGCCGCACCCCCCTGCAATCAGCAGGACAAGGAGCAGGCTCAAGGTTTTCAGGGTAGGGATCTTCATGCTCTGTCTCCGTGGGGCTGGCCTCAGGCTAAAAAAGAATGGGTGTTTAGGCTGAAGGCCGATGACTGAAGTTTATATACCAAAAACTTTCAACCTTCGGTCTATCCATCTGAGTAGTTACCCTAAATTACAATATTGATCAGCTTGTTCGGCACGACAATCACCTTGCGCACCGGTTTGCCCTCCAGAAATTTTTGCACCTTTTCATCGGCCAGGGCCATCTTCTCAAGGTCGGCCTCGCTGGCGTCCGGCGTAACCTGAAGCTGGCTGCGAACCTTGCCCTTCACCTGGACAACGATGGTGATCGCCTCCTCCCGGACTGCTTCGTCATCGTACTCCGGCCAAAGCACTTCGGCAAGGGGGGTAGGGTGTTTTGTCAACTCCCAAAGCTCGGCGCACAGATGCGGCACCATGGGGGAGAGCAGGGCAAGCATCGCTTCGATGGCCTCGCGGATCACCGCTGGATCAGCGGTTTCGCCGGACTCTTCGGCGGCAAGGCTATACAGGGTGTTGGTCAGCTCCATCACCGAACTGATGGCGGTGTTGAAATGGAACTTGGCCTCGATGTCGGCCCCGAATTTGCGGATGGTCTGATGGGTTTTCCGATGCAGGGCGGCGCTTGGCGCATTCATCTCCTGCGGCAGACCGGAGGCAGGTTTGGCAAAAACGTCGAGGTTTTCATCGACCAAACGGAACACCCGGTTCAAGAAGCGGTAGGCCCCTTCCACCCCCTGATCGCTCCATTCCAGGTCCCTTTCCGGCGGGGCGGCAAACAGGCTGAAGAGGCGGACCGTGTCGGCTCCGTATTTCTCCACCAGCTCGTTTGGGTCCACCACGTTGCCCTTGGATTTGGACATCTTGGTCCCGTCCTTGATGACCATGCCCTGGGTGAGCAGGTTGGTGAACGGCTCGTCAATGCTCAGGTAGCCGAGATCGCGCAGGACCTTGGTGAAAAAGCGGGAGTAGAGCAGGTGGAGGATGGCGTGTTCCACCCCGCCGATGTACTGATCCACCGGCAGCCAGTAGTCGGCCTTGGTTTTATCCAGAACTCCGTCGGTGAATCGGGGACTGACGTAGCGGGCAAAATACCAGGAGGACTCGACAAAGGTGTCCATGGTATCGGTTTCGCGCCGGGCCGGGCCGTGGCAGACAGGGCAGGTGGTCTGGTAAAAGCTTTCCAGGGTGTGCAGGGGCGATTTGCCGGACTTGTCAAATTGGATATCGGTGGGCAGGCTGACGGGCAAATCCTTTTCCGGCACCGGCACCACCCCGCAGTGGGCGCAGTGGAGCATGGGAATGGGGGCGCCCCAGTAGCGCTGGCGGGAGATGCCCCAGTCGCGCAAGCGGAAGGTGGTGCGCTGGCTGCCGAAGCCTTTTTTGGTGGCCGCCGCAGTGATTGCGGCCTTGGCCTTTTCCGAATCCAGGCCGGTGAACTCCCCGGAGGCCACCAGGGTGCCTGGGCCTTCGTGGGCCTCGGTCATGGCCGTCGGGTCCAACGGCTCGCCCTCGGGCTGGATGACGATGGTGATCGGGATTTCGTATTTTTTGGCGAATTCAAAGTCGCGCTGGTCATGGGCAGGGACCGCCATCACCGCGCCGGTCCCGTACTCCATGAGCACGAAATTGGCCACATATACCGGCAGTTTTGTGCCAGTGAAGGGGTTGAGGCAGTAGCCCCCGGTGAAGACCCCCTCCTTTTCCATCTCGTCTTCCGGTCTTTGCCGCTGTTTTTCGACCTTGATCCGGGCAACGAACTCCTTGACCGAGCCTTCCTGGGGGGTGCCCGTGCTCAGCTCTAGGGCCAGCGGGTGTTCCGGGGCGATGGACATGAAGGTGGCGCCGAAGATCGTATCAGGTCGAGTGGTGAAGATGGTGAGGGCTTTGTCGGAGTTCTCGATTTTAAAATTCACCTCGGCGCCCACGCTCTTGCCGATCCAGTTGCGCTGCATGGTGAGCACTTTCTCCGGCCAGCCCGTGAGCTTGTCGCAACCGGCAAGCAGCTCCTCGGCGTAGTCGGTGATTTTGAAGAACCAACCGTTCATCTCCCTGGGCAGCACGGCATTGTCGCAACGCCAGCAAGCGCCGTCGATTACCTGCTCGTTGGCCAGCACGGTCTGGCAGGTCTCGCACCAGTTGACCGTGGTCACCTTCTGGTAGACCAACCCCTTTTCGTACATCTTGATGAAAAGCAGCTGCTCCCAACGGTAGTATTTGTCATTGCAGGTGGCGAGCTCGCGGTCCCAGTCGTAGCTGAAGCCCATGCGCTGCAACTGTTTCTTCATGTAGTCGATGTTTTCGTAGGTCCATTTGGCCGGATGGGTGTCGTGCTTGATCGCCGCATTTTCGGCGGGCAGGCCAAAGGCGTCCCAGCCCATGGGATGGAGGACATTGAAGCCTTTCATCCGCTTGTAGCGGGCCACCACGTCGCCGATAGTGTAGTTGCGGACATGGCCCATGTGGATGCGGCCCGACGGGTAGGGGAACATCTCAAGCAGATAGTATTTGGGCCGGGCGGAATCTTCGCTTGCCCTGTAGGTGTTGTTTGCAAGCCAGTGGGAGCGCCATTTTTCTTCGATGGCCTTGAAATCGTATTTCATGTTCTTTTATCCGGTTTTTTTAAAGTGCCAAGCTACGGGCGTTGGGCCAGGGGTTTTATCCTCGGCGGCAAGCATTCCGTACTCTGCCCTGTCTTTATTCTGTGGACGGAAAATTGTGATGGGCAAGATTTTCAAAGGTGGTGAAGCGGTCAAGAAAGGCCAACTCCACGGTGCCGGTTGGCCCGTTACGCTGCTTGCCGATGATGACCTCGGCAATCCCCTTTTTAGGGTTGTCTTCCGCCTTGTTATACACCTCATCGCGGTAGATGAAGACAATCAGGTCGGCGTCCTGTTCGATGGCGCCCGATTCGCGCAGGTCGGAAAGCTGTGGCCTTTTGTTGGGGCGGCTTTCCAGGCTGCGATTCAACTGGGAAAGAGCGAGGACCGGGATGCTGAGCTCCTTGGCCATGGCCTTGAGCGAGCGGGAGATTTCACTGATTTCCTGTTCGCGGGACTGGGCGTTTGATCTGCCCCGCATCAATTGCAGGTAGTCTACCACTACCATGCCGATGTTGTGTTCTGTTTTCAGGCGCCGTGCCTTGGCCCGCATCTCCAGCACCGTAATGGCTGGGGTGTCGTCGATGTAGATGGGGGCTTCGGAAAGCATGCCCACCGACCGGGTAAGCTTGGGCCAGTCATGCTCTTTGAGAAAGCCGGTCCGCAGGCGTTGTGCGTCAACCCGGCTGATGGAACAGAGCATCCGCATGCCCAGTTGCTCTTTGGACATTTCCAGGCTGAAGATCGCCACCGGCACTTTATGGAGCAGGGCGGCGTTTTGGACAATGTTGACGGCCAGGGCGGTTTTGCCCATGCTGGGGCGACCGGCCAGGATGATGAGATCCGAGCGTTGCAGTCCTGCGGTCATCTTGTCGAAATCGTGATAGTCGGTGGGAACGCCGGTGATGTGTTCTTTGCGTTCGTAAAGCTGCTCGATGTACTTGAAGGTGCTGGAGATGACGGTCTTGAGCGGATGGTAGGACTGGCCGCTTTTGGCCCGGGAAATTTCAAAGACGGTCTGCTCCACGTCATCAAGAAGTCCGTCGATATCGTCCTGCTCCTCATAGCAGCGGCCGGCGATCTCGGTGCCGGTCTGGATCAGCTTGCGGAGGATGGCCTTTTCCCGCACTATTCTTGCGTAATAGGCAATATTCGCGGCGACCGGCACGATGTCGGTGAGGGTGGCGAGATAGGTGGGACCGCCAATCGCCTCAAACCGGTTATTGTCTTTCAGCAGGTTGGAAACGGTGATGAGGTCAAGGGGCTCGCCACGGTCAAACAGGGTGATCATGGCGGAAAATATGTGTTTATGCGCGTCGCGGTAAAAGTCTTCTTCGGTGAGAAGTTCCGCCGCCTTGGGCATGGCGCCCTGCTGCAGCATGATTGAGCCGAGAACGCATTGTTCCGCCTCAAGATTCTGCGGGGGCAGACGGTGGTGGGTGCTGGAAGGGCCTGGTCCGGATTCCATGGAGTATCGTTGGCTGTAATGGAGGAGGGCAGATTTCTGCCCTCCTTCGGTTATCCTGCGTTATTCCAAATCCACAGCAGAGAGGATTCGGCGGTTTTCGCGCCGTGGCCCCAGGCTTGCTACTTGCGGGCTTGAAATTATTCCGCGGCCAAGGGAACGATTTCCACCGTGATTTCCGCGGAAATCTGGTAACCGATTTTCACCGGCACCTTGGTGACGCCCAAGGTCTTGATGGGTTCTTCAAGAATGATTTTTTTCTTGTCGAGTTCAATGCCCAGCGCAGCAAGCTTTTCCGCAATGTCAGCGGAGGTGACGGAGCCAAAGAGCTTGTTGTCATCCCCGGAACGATGGGCAATGACCACTGTGGCTCCCGCCACCTTCTTGGCCAAGGCCTCCGCCTCGTCACGCTGCGTTTTCTTCCGTGCCACAATGGCGGCCTTTTCCTTCTCCAGAACGGTAAGGTTTGCCTTGGTGGCAGGCACGGCAAGACGGCGGGGGATCAGGAAGTTGCGACCGTAGCCGTCCTTCACCTTAACAACATCGCCTTCCTCGCCAAGAGTGTCAATGGTTTCTTTTAAAATGAGTTCCATGTTGTACCTCCGGTTGAATCCTGGTTGTGCCGGGATTCATTATTGCTGAAAAATGAAGACCCTGAAAAAATCTCCAGTTTCATAGTGTGTTTCTTTATTTTTAAGACACCGAAGTGTCATCCACATCTTTTTTGAACCGTTGTTTTCTGAAATCAACCCAGACATCAGCCAGGCCAAGGGCTGCGACAAAGCCGATGCCGTAAACCTGCAAGAACAGGAGGCTGTATGTTATTATTCTGATCGCTGTGGGCAGTGACCATTTTTGCATCAGGCTCGAAACAATCGCCAAGCCTTGCGAGAGATAAAGAACCAGGAGCACCACGCCCACATTCAAGCCCAGCGTGTGGAGCTTTTCATCGGGGACAAGAAGCGCGATGCCTGTCATTATCACCGGCCAGACCAGTAATTCCGGGAGCCGCCAGTTTTTTAAATCTTCCCGATCTGTCCGGGAGGGGTCTCTTTTCTTCAGCAGCCATTGGCCGATTACGGTGTTCAGCCAGACGGTGCAGATGATCGAGGAGAGAAGCAAGGCCGGGAAAAGCCTTGCCACCAGTTCCCTGAGCTGTGCGATGAGGGTCTTGATTGCTTCAAGATCACCAGCCGGGAAATGTCCTGTATCCCGGTACAGCGCAAAGGTCGCCTCAAACCCTTTATCCAAAC
>Ga0315272_10000396_pt1 | contig 21605 bp, 14 predicted proteins | sample C3_middle_MG_FD_203918 | JGI IMG/M metagenome (GOLD analysis project Ga0315272, IMG submission 203918) | Sediment microbial communities from Yellowstone Lake, YNP, Wyoming, USA - C3_middle | ecosystem: Environmental > Aquatic > Freshwater > Lake > Sediment | place: USA: Wyoming | collected...
GTCCACCCCACCGGCCGCTCCAGCCGGAGGAGATACCATTCCTCCACTGATCCGGATCTATTCGCCGTCCATGGCTGCAATCTTGACTTACAAAGACAGCCTGACGATCCAGGGTTTCGCTACCGACAATGTGGGCGTGACGCAGATTCTCTGGTCGAATTCGGCGGGCGGCAGCGGCTCCGCCAACGTCGCCAGCCCGTTCGCCATTACCGGCATCGTGCTAGTTCCCGGTGTCAATCGCATCCTGATTCAAGCCTATGACGCGGCGGGAAACGTCGGTGCGGCTCATCTCAACGTGACGAAGAAGTAGGCGCTCCAGTCTCCCCGCGAGCCTGAATGGCACCGCCTCAGCGCCCAGGGAAAGCCGTCACGCGCGTCCACGGAAGAGCCCCGGACGGGCCACAAAAGTATAATTTTGGAGCCGAAAACCCTAAAACAATTTCATACTAAAATGTTTTGCACAGCTTTTCCACAGAAACCTTGACTTGTCGCCGTCGAAAGTACTTTAAGTCCATAGAATCAGTCCGAGCACCGAAGTAGAATCCGGGCATGGATTGGGCTAATTTAATCTCTCTCCTTCGCTATCCACTCGAGATCCTTGCGGCGGGACTGGCCGTTGCCCCGGCACTGATCGTTTGGCAGGCGCGCGGTTACTCGCCGGATCCGATGCCGGATCCCTACGGAATTCTGAGACCTTCGAGCCGCCGGGGCGGCGGACGAAGGCGGCCTTGGATTCTGCCGCTGCTGGCATTGATTGTCTACGGCGCCATGAGCGAGGCCACGGGCACTCTCGCCTGGGTGGCGGACAGAACGGCGACAATTCCCAACGGAGCCGAGATTCTGCTGGCCTTCAAGCCGTGCGTCGCCCTGCTCATGGTAAGCGTGACCTTAATGGTGACTCACGCCGATCGAAGGGAAGACGAATCGCTGGGCGGCATGCTGTTGGTGGGCCTGCTGATCCTGCTGGTTGCCCCTCCGCTCGCCATGGCCGTAGCCATGCGCTAGGCCGGCGCAAACCTTCAGTGACGATTGTGAAGAGGCGGCGCCTGCCGCCCCATCTTTTCGCCGGAATTCCGGCGCCAGCTACTTCGCCAGCAATTTTTCGAGCTTTGAACCCGGCCGGATAATGGTCTCCATCCGTTCCGGACCAGTGGAGACGCAGCCCACGTCGACGCCGGTCCGCTCTTCGAGAAACGCAACGTAATCTTTGGCGTTTTTCGGCAGTTCGTCGTACTTCGTTATGCCGCAGGTCGGCTCCGCCCAGCCGGGCCGGATCTCGTAAACCGGCTCGATCTGTTCGAGCAGGAGGTTTTCCGCCGGCATCGTGTCGATCAATTCGCCGTGCACCTTGTAGCCCGTGCAGACTTTGATCTCCTGAAAGCCGTCGAGCACGTCGAGCTTCGTAACGATCAGCGAATCGAAGCCGTTGATCATCGCCGTGTAACGCATCAGCGGCACATCGAACCAGCCGCAGCGCCGGGGTCGCCCGGTCACCGAGCCAAACTCGAGTCCCGCCTCGCGGATCCTGTCGCCGCCCGGGCCCTTATCTTCCGATGGGAACGGCCCGCCGCCGACGCGCGTGATGTAGGCCTTGGAAACGCCGATGATGCCGTCGATGGATGTGGGCGGAACGCCCGTCCCGGTACAGGCGCCGCCGGCCGCGGCGCTGGAGCTCGTCACGAACGGGTAGGTCCCGTGGTCGATATCGAGCATGGTGCCTTGCGCGCCCTCGAACAGTACGCGTTTGCCGCCGCGAATTGCGTCGTTCAGCAGCCGCGCCGTGTCACACACCATCGGCCGGATCTTCTCGGCCATGCGCTTGTACTCGGCCAGGATCTCGCCGTAGTTGATCTCGCCCGTGATGCCGAACGCCCGCGCCAGCGTCTGCTTATCCTCGGAAAGCAGGCCGTAGAGCGTCTCGAAGATCTCGGTGTTCAGCAGATCGGCCACGCGAATGCCGCGCCGGGCGATCTTGTCCTCGTAGCAGGGGCCGATGCCGCGCGAAGTGGTGCCGATCGCGATTCGGTCGGCACGGTCCTCGCTCACCTTCTCCACCAGACGGTGGAAGGGGAAGATGACGTGCGCCCTGCTGCTGATCGACACCTGCCGCCGCGGGTCGACGCCCGCGCGCTCCAGCATCTCGATCTCGTCGAGCAGCGCCCGCGGATCGATCACCACCCCGTTGCCGATCACGACCCGCACATTCGGGTGCAGCACGCCGCTGGGAATCAGCTTGAGGACAAACTTCTGGCCTCCTACCTGAACGGTATGTCCGGCGTTGTGCCCGCCCTGGTACCGCGCGACGAAGTCAAATTGCTGGGAGAAGAGATCGACGATTTTGCCCTTGCCTTCGTCACCCCACTGCGAGCCGAGAACGATGAGAGTACTCATGTGATCAAACCAAACTATCCATTGTACAGCCCTACCCCTCCCGTGTCCCCCTTGGCGGGATACCACGCTCCGGCGTGATACGCTCTTGGATGATGCAGATCAGTGGTATTTTCCTTGCGCTCGGCGAGGACGTCTTTGGCGAGCTTGTCCGCCGCGTATCCCTCGGCCGCCTCCGGACCTATCAGCTCTTCGACCAGATCAAGGCTCGCACGCACCTGGTTAAGCTCAACAACGAGCACCTGCGAAAGGCCGCTCCGAAGCTATGGGCGCGGATTCAGGAGGGCGAAGAAGATCTTGCCGTGGACCTCTCGCAAGCGATCCTCGTCTCACATCTGGACCTGATCGTCGAGGCGCTCAACCTGCTCGGCATCCCACACCAAGACGGCTTCTTCGCCAAGGATTCCGACGTGAAGAGCTATCTGAACGAAGGCTGGCAGGAGCGTGTTTTCGAAGCCCTGAAGGGCAAGTATCCGCCTGCGGTCGTGATCTTCTACATCAATCACCTCGGTGTGGAGACCGGCGCCGCCGAAACGATATTCGCGCCCGTCGCGGCCTGAAGCGGTCCCGCCCCACTCCGCGCTGAATCCTCTCGACGCCGCTCGCCGTGCCAGTCCCGGCTCCGGGCCCGTCCCGACCTGTTTCGGAATAAGCGCAAACCGCCCCTCGTTGGGCTGCTGACGGAAGTGGGGCGGACTTTAGTCCGCGCGGGGCTTCAGCCCCGCAGAAAGACGGCCTGCAGCATCTCTGAAATCGCTATAAAATCCGGAAATGACGCTCTGGGACGCCGCGATGTCCGGCGATGTGACGGCTCTGGACGCCGCTCTTCTCGCCGATCCTGCAACGCTCAACACACCCGGTCCTGGCGGCTGGCCCGCATTGCACCTGGCCAGCCACTTCGGCCATCTCGAATGCGTGGAACTGCTGCTGGTCCGCGGCGCGGACATCCATCTTCGCTCGGCCAATGAAATGCAGAATCTCGCGACTCACGCCGCGGCGGCGGGCCGCATTCCCGAAAAACGAGCGGCGATCCTCGAATGCCTGCTCGACGCAGGGATTCCCGTGGACGCCGCGCAACATGGCGGCTTCACCGCGCTCCACTCGGCCTGCCAGAATGGGGACCAGTCCTCCATCGACCTTCTGCTGGCGCGCGGCGCGGACATCGGCAAACCCGCCGCCGACGGCCGCACGCCCGCTTCACTGTGCAAAGCCTGACTTTGAGGTGGGGCGGCTCCGCCTGGTGGGGCGGTCCTCCAGGACCGCGCGGGCTCTCCAGGACCGCGCGGGCTCTCCAGAGCCCGCTTCGCTAGTTGCGGAGGCGGGGTCTCCGCGCGATGCTGGAGCGCCGCCCCACCGCCGTTCGCGTCATCATGGAAGTTCGCCCGCAGGATTCCGACCCGGGTGCACCAGCGTCCATGACTTCCACACCAACCAGGCAAACCATCGGAGAAGAAGTCGCCAACAGCGTCACCCACGGCGTTGCCACGGCAATGAGCGTCGCGGCGCTCGTGGTTCTGGTCTTCTTCGCCGCCCTGCGCGGCAACGCCTGGCACATTGTCTCCTGCGCCATCTTTGGCGTGACGCTGATCCTGCTCTATCTCGCCTCCACGCTGTACCACGCCCTGCCGCCCGGAAAAGCGAAGCAGGTGTTCCGGATCCTCGACCACGCCTCCATCTACCTGCTGATCGCCGGGACCTACACGCCGTTCACGCTCGTGACTTTGCGCGGAGCCTGGGGCTGGACCATCTTCGGCGTCGTCTGGGTGCTGGCCGCGGCCGGCATTGTATTCCAGAGCTTCCTCATCGGACGGCTGCCCGTGCTTTCAACTGCCGTCTATATTCTGATGGGCTGGGTGGTTGTCATCGCGCTGCGGCCGCTGCTTCATGCCCTGCCCTGGAGCGGCATCCTCTGGCTGCTCGCGGGAGGACTCTCCTACACGGCAGGTGTCTACTTTTACGCCTCGAAGTCCAAGTTTGCCCACATGGTCTGGCACCTGTTCGTCATCGCCGGCAGCGCGTGCCATTTTTTCGCAGTTCTGTTCTACGTGATCCCGCGCGCCTGAAGAAGCAGTGGAGCGGCCCACCGCGTGACGCATCCAGAACTGCAGACTATTGCCCGTCAGCTCACGCCGGCTCCGCTCTGCATCCCGGACGAGCCGTCTATTCGGGCTTCAGATTCAGGTTCCTGTCGATCAGGTCGATGCGCTGCTGCACGCAGGACGCGCTGCGCAGCGCGTCGGCCGGAGTGTTCAACACGTAGTCGAGTAACCGCTCCACCGTGGTCGTCACAACGTTGGTCCGCGTGTCGGACGCTCCGTAGTAGATGAACACGTCGTCGCCGCGCCGGACCCAGCCGTTCGAAAAGGTCACATTCGAAACGTCGCCGATCCGCTCGTCGCCCTCCGGCGCCAGGAAGTAGCCGCCGGGCTTGGCGATCACTTTGTATGGAGCGTCCAGGTCGCACAGGAAGCAGTACAACACGTAGCGCAGGCCGGCGGCCGTGTTGCGGACTCCGTGAGCCAGGTGCAGCCAGCCCTGGTCCGTCTTGAGCGGCGCGGGGCCCAGCCCGTTCTTCACCTCGTTGATGGTGTGGTACTCCCGGCGGTCGATGATCGTCTCGTGCTCGATCACCGCGTGCTCGATGTCCTCCGCCAGTCCCCAGCCGATACCGCCGCCGCTGCCAGCCTCGATGAAGCTGTCCTGCGGCCGCGTGTAGAAAGCGTACTTGCCGTCGACGAACTCCGGATGCAGGACGCAATTGCGCTGCTGCGAGGAGGGCGTCTTCAGATCGTCCAGGCGCTCCCACTCTTTCAGGTCGTGGGTTCGCGCCACGCCGCATTGCGCCACGGCCGAGGAAAGGTCGCCCGGCGCCGCCGCGGGATCCTTGCGCTCCGAACAGAACAACCCGTAGATCCAGCCGTCTTGATGCACCGTCAGCCGCATGTCGTAAACGTTCGTCTCCGGCTCGGCGGTCTCCGGCATCACCACCGGGTAATCCCAGAAGCGGAACCCATCGATGCCCGTGGAACTTTCGGCCACCGCAAAGAACGACTTCCGGTCCGCGCCTTCCACGCGCGCCATCAGCACGAACCCGCCCAGCCATTCCATCGCTCCCACGTTGAACGCGGCGTTGATGCCAAGCCGCTCCATGAGAAACGGATTCGTCTCCGCATCCAGATCGTAGCGCCAGAAAACGGGCGTGTGCAGCGCGGTGAGCACCGGGTAGCGGTAGCGCCGGAACACGCCGTTTGATTCAAGGAAAGGCTCATTCTTACGAAATATGAGGGAATTGTGGGCGGCCAGCAGCCGCTCACGCCTATGCAAAAAGTCAGGAGTCGTCATATCGCGTCCTTGAGGGATCAAGCCCTAATCACTGTAAAGATCGCTCAGGCCGCAATTATCATACAGGGCTCTGGCGGCACCCGGAAGCCCATTGAATCTGCCCGGGTGGAAGCCTTGATTTGCCTGCCTGCCCGGGCCCCCGCGCTAAACTGAAACTTCACCCCAATGCTGGAATCCAAGTTAACCGGGCTTCAAGAACAAGCCGCCTCCGCGCTCGACCTGGCGCCCGACGCAGAGGCTCTTGAAGCCGTTCGAGTCGACATTCTGGGCCGCAAGGGCCAACTCGCCACGCTGACGACGCAAATCGGCAAGAGCATGGGCAAGCTCCCTCCGCCGGAACGCGCGGCCCTGGGTAAGCTCATGAACGCCGTCAAGCAGGATCTGGAGACGCGCTACGAGGCTCGTAAGGCGGCCTTTGAGCGGGCCGCGCTCGACCAGCGGCTCAACGCCGAATGGCTCGACCTGACCCTGCCCGCGCCGGGCACTCGTCCGGGCTCGCTCCATCCGCTGACGCAGATCCAGCGCGAGCTCGAAGAGTACTTCACCTCGGTCGGCTTCGCCGTGCTGGACGGCCCCGAAGTCGAGGACGAGTGGCACAACTTCGATGCCCTGAACATCCCAGCCACGCATCCCGCGCGCGACATGCAGGACACGTTCTTCGTCGAGGGCGGACTGGTGTTGCGCACGCACACCTCGCCGGTGCAGGTGCGCGCCATGGAGAAGTTCGGCGCGCCGCTGCGCATGGTCGCTCCCGGCCGCGTCTTCCGCAATGAAGAAGTCGACGCGAGCCACGAGCACACGTTCTATCAGCTCGAAGGCATGATGATCGACAAGGACGTCAGCATCGGCCACATGCTCTATTTCATGCGGGGGCTGCTGTCGGCCATCTTCCACCGCAACGTCACCGTGCGATTGCGTCCTGGCTTCTTCCCCTTCGTCGAGCCGGGCTTCGAACTCGACATCAAGTGCCTGATCTGCGACGGCGAGGGCTGCCCGGTCTGCAAGCAGAGCGGCTGGGTGGAGCTGCTGCCCTGCGGGCTGGTGCACCCCAATGTGCTGCGCTCCGGCGGCATCGACCCGGAGCAGTGGAACGGCTTCGCCTTCGGCCTCGGCCTCACGCGCCTGGTGATGATGCGCTACGCCATCGACGATATCCGTCACCTGGCCTCGGGCGACCTGCGCTTCCTGCGCCAGTTTTAGCGCCGCGGCCAGCCCGTTTGTCCTAACGATTTCTGAGTCAAGGATTGGATCGACGTGAAGTTCTCATATAACTGGATTCGCGAATTGGTTCCCGGGCTCGACATGAGCCCGACGGAGCTGGCGCGCCTGATCACGATGAAGACCGCCGAGTGCGAGACCGTAGAGGAGTTCGCTCCGCATCTCGCCTACGTCGTGGCCGCGCGCGTTATTGAGGCTCACAAGATCGAAGGCACGCACCTGACTCGCGCCATCGTCGACGCGGGCCCCTTGCTGGGCCGCAAACAAGTCGTCTGCGGCGCGCCCAACTGCCGCGCCGGCATGGTCACGGCCTACGTGCCGGACGGCGTCTCGCTGGGCTCGAAAGAAATCCGCAGAGCGGTGATCCACGGCATCGAGAGCGACGGCATGTTGGCCTCGGGCGCCGAGCTTGAAATCAACCGCGATCACGAAGGTATCGTCGAATTCGAGGCTGAACCCGGCGAGCCCGTTCCGGGCTGCTCTCCCGACTACGTCATCGAGGTCGACAACAAGAGCCTGACGCACCGGCCCGACCTGTGGGGCCATCACGGCATGGCGCGTGAAGTCGCAGCCATCACGGGCCAGCGCCTATTCGATCCGGTCGATCTCGGTCTGCTTCCGGAATCCGGTAACATCTGGAATGCGGAGATCCTCGACTACAACGCCTGCCCGCGTTACTCGGCGCTGGTTTTCGACAACGTGAAGGTCGGCCCGTCGCCGCTCTGGCTCCAGGCCCGCCTGGAAGCCGCGGGCCTGAACCCCATTTCAAATATCGTCGACGTCACCAACTTCCTGCTGGCCGGCCTTTCGCAGCCCATGCATGCCTTCGATGCGGCGAAGCTCCACGGCAAGACCATCTCCGTACGGCACGCCAAAGACGGTGAGGTGCTCGAAGCCCTGAATGGCGAGAGCTATACGCTGAACCCGGCGAATCTCGTGATCGCCGACGCCGAAGGCGCGGTCGCGCTGGGCGGCGTCATCGGCGGCGCGCGTTCCGCCATTGGCCCGACCACTACCAGCATCGTGCTCGAAAGCGCGAACTTCGAGGCCACCGGCATCCGCAAGACCTCGTCCACGCACAAGCTGCGCACCGACGCCTCCATGCGCTATGAGAAGGCGCAGGATCCGATCAACACGACGCGGGCCCTCGCGCGCGCCCTGGTGCTGCTTAAGGAAGTCTGCCCCGGCATCCGCCTGGTGGGCGGCCTGGTGGACAACTGGTCCGGCGCGGCGCCCGCGCGCGTGATCGAACTGCCGCTCGATTGGCTGCTGCGCAAGCTGGGCCGCCCGATCGAGCCCTCCGAAGTTCGCGAGATTCTCGAATCGCTCGAATTCGGAGTGACGGAACCCACTCCGGGCGTCTTCTCTGTGCGCGTGCCTACCTGGCGCGCGACCAAGGACATCACCATCAAGGACGATCTGCTCGAAGAGATAGGCCGCATGGTTGGTTACGCGACCGTCCCGCCCACCCCCCCGATGCGGCCGGCCACGCCGCCCTGGATCAACGAGCCGCGCTTCTTCGCACACAAGGTCCGCGAAGCCTGTGCCGCGCAGGGCTTCACCGAAACGCTGAATTACTCGTTTATCAGCGAGGAGATGGCCCAACGCTTCGGCTTCGCGCCGGAAGCGCATCTGCGCGTCACCAATCCGATCAGCAGCGAGCAGTCGCTGATGCGCCTCAGCCTGCTGCCCGGGATCCATCGCAACATCCTCGAAAACGCCAAGCGCTTCGACGAATTCCGCCTCTTTGAAATCGGCTACGAGATTCACAAGAGCGCCGCCGCAAGTTCTGACGATGAAACCGGACGCCCGGCTCTTCCCACCGAAATCCCGCACCTGATGGCGGCCATTTACAGCAAGGGCGACGGCGCCGCTCCGCTCTATGAGTTGAAGCGTCTGGCCGAGTGCCTCATGCCTGGCTGTGAAGTGATGCCCGCCGGGTCACTCCACTACGAACATCCCGCGCGCTCGGTCTCCGTCTCCTGGCGCGGCGAGACTCTGGGACGCATTCTCGAATTGCATCCGTCGCTCGTCGAGACGGGCCGGGGGAGCATTCTGGACATCGATCTGGCCGCCATGTTCCGTCTCGGTTCCGAACCGAAGAAGTACACGCCGCTGCAGCGCTACCCGTCTAGCGCCTTCGACCTCTCGGTGGTCGCGGGACTGCGCGAACTGGCCGGCGTGCTTCGCAAGAAGATTCTTGCGGCCGCGGGCGAGTGCTGCGAGAGCGTCGAATACCTGTACTCTTATCGCGGCAGTCCCTTACCGGAGAACCGCCAGAGCCTGACCTACCGCGTCACGCTCACCGCGCCGGACCGCACGCTTTCGAGCGACGAAGCGGGCGCGGTTCGCTCCGCCATTATCGATGCCCTGCGCGCCGAGGGCTACGAACTGCGTGTTTGACCGGGCCAACGGCCTGGAAGCCCTTCTCAAAGACGGTTAAAATGTGTGCTAAGGAAGGGCTCACTATGGATCGACGCGAATTTATCACTTCGGCCGCCGCTCTCGGCGCGGGCATGGCCGCAAAAGCATCGACTGGGACGCTGCCCAAGCGTCCGTACAAGAACGGCATCGAACTCTCCGTCATCGCGCTAGGCGGCATCGTCGTCTGCAAAATGGATCAGAAGGAAGCCGACCGCCGTGTCGCGGAAGCCTTCGATCGGGGCGTCAATTACTACGATTGCGCTCCCTCGTATTTCGACGGCGAGGCGGAGATGAAGCTCGGCGCGGCGCTGCAGCCGTATCGATCCAAGGTGTTCCTGGCTGAGAAGACCGGGCAGCGCGACGCGAAGGGCGCGCGCGAGGAACTGGAGCGCACGCTCCAACGCTTCCATACCGACCACGTGGACCTGTATCAGTTCCATGCCGTTGCGTCGATGGAAGACGTGGACAAGATCCTCGCGCCCGGCGGCGCGGCCGAAGCGTTCATGAAGGCAAAGCAGGAGGGCAAGGCCCGCCACCTCGGCTTCTCGGCCCACAACCCGCCCGCGGCGCTGCGGCTGATGGATGCGCTCGAACTCGATAGCGTGCTGTTCCCCGTGAATGCGAACGCTTGGGAGTACGGCGGGTTCGGCTCCCAGATTCTGGCCAAAGCCAAGCAAAAGGGCATGGCGCGCATGGCGCTCAAGGCGCTCGCCTGGGGCAAATGGCCAGCCTCCATGAAAGAGATCGACCGCAAGTATCCGAAGTGCTGGTACCAGCCAATCGACGAGCGGGAGATGGCGCGCCTGGCCCTGCGCTTCACCTTGAACCAGGACATTACGGCGGCCGTGCCTCCCGGCGACGAGCGCATCTTCGACCTGGCCCTGCAACTCGCCAGCGAACCGCTGCCGAAGCTCACGGTTCCCGAACTGGCCCTGCTCAAAACGCGGATCTCGACCCTGGAACCCGTATTCCGGGCATAATTTCGAGGCTTCTTTAGCGTTCCGAAGGCTAATGCGCGGGCTCCGTTCGACCGATATACAGTAGGAGTGCCCGCACGACGAATTACGCTTGCCTGGCTTTGTGCGCTGACGCTGGCGTCGGCGCAGAAGCCCTCCGCTCGAAGTTCCGCGCCGCCATCGCCGGCTGCGTCCGTGCCGGCGGCTGCCGCGCAACCGGATCCGGGCCGGGCGTCTCCAACCGATGCGCGCAAGCGGCAGCAGAAGGTCTTTGACGTAAAATACGCCGACGTCGGAGCCTTGGCCGGCATGTTGAACGATATGCGGCAGGGTTCCTCGCCGGACCGGGCCATCGCGCAGCCGGGCCTGCACGCAATTGCCGTGGAGGCCTACAGCGCCGCGTTCCTGCAGTCGGCCGAAGAGCTGATCCGGCGCTATGACGTTCCGGAAATGAGCGTGGGGCAGAATCACGACTTCGAGATCGTGGCGCACATCCTGGTCGCCGGGCGCACGCGCGTCACGGGCCAGGCTTTGCCGCCAGACCTCGCCGGCGTGGCCACGCAGTTGAAAGAGACCTTCGGCTATACCGACGTGAAGCTGGTCGACAGCGCGCTGGTTCATGCTCGCGAGGGACGCGATGCGCTGGTCAAGGGCAACGTGAACGGGCTCTCCGATGGCGCGACCCAGCCATCGGCGTATGAAATGTCGCACAGGTTCATTCGCTATGAACCCGGCGGGAAGAAGGGCTCGATTGCGCTCTACGGCTTCCAGTTCAAGCTGCAACTGGCTTACATGACCGCGAGCCCGACAGTCAGCGTAATGCAGTGGCAGGATGTTGTCTTCCAGACCGACCTGGACATTCCGGAGGGTCAAGTCGTAGTGGTCGGCAAGTCGAAGGTCGGAACCGAGGACAAGTCTCTGGTGCTCGTGGTCAAGGCTCGCATAATCGAGTGACGGAGTGTCGTGGCCGCGCCTCGCTTGTGCTTTCCCGTCACACTCCGGTTCAACACTCCGGCATTGCTGGACCGCGTCCATAAGGAGGTGCCTATGGGACGGCGGGCGCGCACAATCACATGAAGAGTCCGCGCACGACCCGCGGCGAACGGCGAGCGCGCCTGGCAACGCCGATCTCCAGATCGGCATCGATTGCCGCGCGAGCGGCAGCGTTTGGGAACGACTCTCAAGCGGTGGATCATTCGGAATGCGCGGCGAGCAGCGTATCCCACCCCATTGCCACTGGCGTGGCAATGGGGTGGCCAATCTGGAGCTTGGCGTTCCCGGGCTCCGGCTACTGCTTAAGCAGCGCCGGGACCGACGTGAAGGCGGCGTTCGCGTTGAAGCGCAGCCCCAACACGCTGATCTGACCCGCCGTCGCCGTCGAGAACTCCAGCGTCCCGCTGCTGTTGGCCGTCTCCGGGAAGCCCAGCGTCGGATCGTTCAGCAGGAACTTCTGGTGGCCATTGGCGGGCAGACTGATCGTATGCGTGCCCGTCACCTTGCCGGTCACCGCATCGCGAACCGTAACGACGATGCTCGCCGCCTGGCTGGAAGTGTTCGCCACCGCGAGGCCGTAAAAGTAGCCGTTGGTGTCGTCGAAGGCCAGCACGTAGGACTTCCCGCTGCGCGCCTCCAGCGGCACAACCGCTTCCTGCTGCCCCTGGTATTGGAAGACCGCCGAGCCGGTCACGCTGCCGCCGGTCTGCAACTGTGCCGAACCGGTGACCGAAGCCAGGCTGGCTGGCCCTTCGCTCTCCACCACCAGCGTCGCGCCCGCGGCCAGTATCTGCTCAACCTTGGAGCTGATCTGTCCCGTCGAACCCGTCTGCGGGAAGCTCAACGGCAGCGCCAGCGCGGCGCCGTTGTCGTCGAAGAAGCTGAGTTTCGCCGTGGCCGGAGTGGCGCCGGTGTTGACCAGCGTGAACGCGGTCTTCCACCCTCCGCCCGAAGCGACATGCGCGATGGAGCCGGCCGTTTGGCTGCCCGACACCAGCGCCGGGACCGACGTGAAGGCGCCCTTCGGGTTGACGCGGATGCCGAGCACGGTGATCTGTCCCGCGGCCGGAGTCGTGAACTGGAGCGTCCCGAGCAGGTTCGCCGTCTCCGGGTAGCCAAGTTTGGCGTCGGCCAGAATAAACGCGGTGTGGCCCTGCGGCAGCAGGGAGAGCGTGTGCGACCCGACAGGAGTGCCCGCGCCATTGCGGACAGCCACCTGGACCGTCACCGGCAGGGCCGTCGTGTTCGACACGGCGATGCCCGTGGCGTAACCGCTGGTGTTGTCGAAAGCGAGCCAGTAGGAACTGGCGTTCCGGGTCTCGATCGGGACCACGGCTTCCTGCGTTGAATCCGGTGAGGACTGATACGCGAAGACCCCGAATCCGCCGACATTGCCCGTTGACAACAATTGAGCCTCGCCCTGCACTTCCTTCGAACTGACGCCTGAGCTCACGACCGGCAGCACGGTGCCCGCGCCCAACGTCCGTTGCAGCGTGGAGCCGGCCATACCAGTCTGGCCCGTCTGCGGCAGACTGAGCGGCAGTACCAGGGCACTCCCGTTGTCGCCGGTAAAGTTCCATTGCGCCGTGGCGTCGCTCGCACCGGTGTTGACCAACGTGAACGTCGTCTTCCAGCCGCCCGCCGCATCAAAATGGGCCAGCGAACCGGCGCTCATCAGACCCGAAACCGAACCGCCGCTCTGGTCGATCTCATACGCCGAGCCAGCCACGCTGAGCGTTGCCTGGCGCGAAAGGCTCACATTCGCCGCCACCTGGTAGGCGACCGTCCCGGCGCCATTGCCGGTAGTCGCGCCGCTAAGCGTCACCCAGGCCGGCACGCTGGTCACCGTCCAGGCGCAGCCGGTGTGGGTGTTCACCTGGAAGGTCCCGCTGCCGCCGGCGTCGGGGAAAAACTGGCCAGTCGGACTGAGCGTGTAGGTGCAGGGCGCGGTAGCCTGTGAGATTGTCACGGCCGAACCTGCGACGGTCAGGCTGGCGCTACGCGCCGCCGCCGTGCTGGCGGCAACCACCAGAGTGACGTTCGCCGTACCGGTCCCGGTCGAGTTGCCCGAAACCGTAATCCAGTCCGGCAGGCCGGCGACCGACCACGCGCAGGAAGTGCCAGTCGTGATGGTCAGCGTCACGGTTCCACCCGACACATCCACCTGCGATGAAAGCGGACTCACCGAGTAACTGCAGGGCAGCGAGCCCGTGCTTAACACGCGGATCAGGCCATTATCGACATCCGCCAGATAGATCTTTCCGGATGGGTCCACCGCGAGGCCGTAACTGCGGCCCAATTCCGCGTTCAGCGCCGGACCGTTGTCTCCGCTGTAACCGCGTACGCCATTGCCCGCGATCGTGCTGATGATGCCGTTTGAGATCTTGCGCACCACGCTTTTGCCCAGATCGAAAAAGAACAGATCGCCGGCCGCGTTGACGGCCAGGGCCGAAGGCCGGTCCATCTGCGCGCTTACCGCCGGACCACCGTCGCCGCTGTAGCCCGCCGTGCCCGTGCCCGCGATGGTCGTGATGATGCCGGTCGCGATCGACACCTCCCGGATCACGTTGTTGTCGAAATCGGCGATGTAAATGTTGCCGGCCGCATCGACCGCAACGCGGAACGGCCGGTCGATCTGCGCGCTGGTCGCGGGGCCATTGTCGCCGCCGAAGGCGTAAGTGCCGTCGCCCGCTACCGTGCGGATGGACTTGTCAACGGCCGAGACCTTCCGGACGCGGTAGTTGTACGTGTCCGCAATGTAGAAATTGCCCGCCGCGTCCACGGCCACGCCCATCGGATCGTACAACTGGGCGTTCGTCGCGGGACCGTTGTCGCCGTCGGAGCCGATCTGGCCCGTCCCGGCGACGGTGAATATTTTGCCTCCGGTCGCCTCCCGGATGCGGCCTCCGTTGGGCGTCCCCAGATAGTTGCCGGGCGAGGCGAGAAACAGGTTGCCCGCGCTGTCCGAAGCGATGCCCGCCGCCGACAACTGGGCGCCCGTGGCCGGGCCGTAATCTCCCGCGTTGCCGAAAATTCCGTTGCCAACCACGGTCGAGATGAGGCCGTTCGAAATCTTGCGCACGCCGTTGCGGCCCATATCGAGGCTGTACACGTTGCCCTTCGAATCGGCCGCGATGCCGAGCGGCATCACCAGTTGCGCATTCGCGGCGGGGCCGTTGTCGCCATTGGACGTGCCGCCGCCCATCACGGTGTTGACCACACTGTTCGACATCACCATCACACGGTGAAAGTCCAGGTTTGAAAAATAGACGTTGCCGGAGCTGTCGACCGCCAGCGCGGCGGGAACGCCCAGAGACACCGCCGTTGCGCTGGTACCGTCGAAGGACAGCCCCCACGTTCCGGAACCGACGATCGTCTCGATCACGTTTGCGCGGATGGTGGTGCTGGAATCGGTTGAACTGACGTGAGACTGCTTCCAGATCTTTCGGATCACGAGGTTTCCCGAGTCCGCGATGTAAAGGTTTTCCCCGTAGTCGTAGGTCACACCGATTGGATTGTTCAGCACGGCGCTCGCCGCGTCGGCCTCGTCACCCGAGTAGCCGGCGAACCCGTTGCCACAGATGGTGTAGATGTATCCGTTGGATGCCAGAATTTCCCGGATCCGGTTGTTGTGGGTGTCGGCGATGATCAGGTTGTCCGACGAGTCCACAGCCAGGCCGAAGGGGTGGTTCAACTGGCCGTTCGACGCTAACGCGCCATCGCCGCTATAGCCCGGCTCCCCGGTGCCGGCAATCACGGTCGCCACGCCGCCGGTCACGCTGAACACGCGGTGGTTGATCGTGTCGGAGACATAAAGAACGCCTTTGGAGTTCACGGCCATCCCCGGCAGCACTCCCATCGAGGCGATCCCGCGCAAATCGTTCACGCCGGTCATCTCGCCAAGGTAGATGCCCTGAGTCACTCCCAGCAGCCCTTCCGTGCCGGGCACGGTGCTCATGGTGCCGCCCGAGACCATGCGCACGCGCTGGTTCCCGCCGTCCTGGATGTAGAGGTTTCCGCTCTTGTCAAACACTAGCCCTTGCGGAAAGGCCAGTTGCGCGCTGGTCGCCGGTCCGCCATCGCCGCTGAAACCATACACTCCCGTTCCGGCGATGCGGGTCATATTCCCCGACGCGTCCACCTTCACAACCATATGGGACGAGTGCAGAGCGACGTACAAATTCCCGGAACTATCCACGGCCATGCCGCCGATCAGCCCCAGAATGGCCGATCTGGCCGGCCCGTCCACAGGAAACGCACGCCCGGCGATCGTTTGAATGGTATAAGTCTGACCAAAAACCGAAACGCCGATGGCAAGTGAAATGAATGCTTTAGCTAACGAACGCAACGATAACCCCCACACCAGACACTGTCGAGCGGCCGCCAGGACACAGACTTCCTGTCCAGAGTCGCTAGACGCATGGTAGCGCACTGAGATTACTGGAATATGAGGTAAGTGCTGCGAGCTCGTCCGGCCGGGCGTCGCGGCCAGGCCGGTTGGCTCCCTCCGGACGGCGCGGCGCCGCGTTGTGCCGCACACTCGGCAGGCTGCTGAAGAAGGCTCCTGGATCGCCGCCCACCCCGGTTCCAGAAAGCGATTTCGGGCCAATCGCTTCACGCGCCCGCCGGGGGCCCGTCTCATCTGGTGCTCATGCAACCCTCGCTCCCCATCGGCGGGGCTTGGGCGGGTTCATTCGCCTCTTCGGCGTCTGTGGGGCGTTCGCGCGACCTGACTACTTCAGGTTGAGCTTCCGCTTGCAGAAGTAGTGGAAGCGCTTGCCGTAGGTCCCGCAAGACTTATCCCACACGATCCGGAACGTCGCCGAGCGCGAGCACTTCAGGAACAGATCCTTCCAGCCCGCATTGTCCGGATCGTCCCACGTGTCGTCCAGATGGAGGTCAAGGTGCACGTTCTCCATCAGCTGGATGATCTCGTTACAGAAGTAAAACTCCCTGGGCGAAACGGCCACCGGACGCCCCGGCGGCGGAGGCGTGTGGTTGATGATCTCGTTGGAGAGATTCTGTAGAGCCGGGTCTTTGCCCAACGTCTCCCACAATCTGCTCAACGAATTCGCGCTGCTGATGAACGAGGGCGCTGAATTCTTCACTGGCGTCCAGATGTCGGTGAGCTCCTGCGCGAACGCCTCCAACTCTACGTCCTGAACGCTCTTGAGCGTGCTGTCGCGGAACGTCCGCTTCGTGCAGTCATAACCCAGCTTGCGGTAACTCTCGAACTGGTTCTCCGTAAAGAACTGGTCGGCGGTGGACTCGTGTGGGAATTCAGGGTGCTCCGAGAGATATTCGAGCACGGCCGTGTTCTCATCCTCGAGCAGCGAGGACTTAATGTAGATCAGGTCTCCGATGCCGCCGTTGGCGTACTCGATCCGGCCTACCGCGCAGTGGCTCCGGCTGCGGCCTGTCCGCGCGTCCTTCCGGATGGAAGAGACGTCGATCTTGATCTTCGCGCCGAAATCGACCTCACACAGCCGGATCACATTGCCCAGGCTTCCGAAGGTCAGATCCGGATCGCATTCGGCGTCTCCGGCGATGATCAGGCGGCAGCGCCGCCGCACCAGTTCGTAGATGCCGAGATTCTCGAAGTGTCCGCCGTCGGAGATATCGACGAACTTGGATGCGTCGTCGGCCGTACCAAACAGTTCGTTCACCAGGCTGTGGAAGGCGAACGTGGGGGAAACCCGGGTGGCCGGCTTCTTGAGCGCGGGGTTCGCGAACCAGCCGCCCAGTCGCGCGTTGAACACGGTCATCAGGAATGAGGTCTGGGGCGAGGTGTGATACCCCATATTCGGATTGGCCGCGGCGCCGGAAACCGCGATGGCCTGTCCCAATGTCAGGCTCTCTTTGCTGCCACAGTAACTCTCCGTGGGACAGTACCCTCCGCTGGCGGCGAAACGGCGTCCGCGCGGACCCTTGTGATTGAACCCGCAATGCAGCGGAGTCATCGTGAAGCAGTCGCTGCGGCGCGTCTTCACCGCCAAGTCGGACGATCCGCCCAGATTCAGCGTGCAATTGACAATCGGAAATGGTCCGGCGAATGGAGCCCGTCCCTCGGCATCCTCCTTCGTTGCGGTTTCCACCGCCTGACGGCAGCCGGTGGGCGTCTGGGTTCGCAGCTTCGCCAGAGCCAGATCATCCGCCTCGTCGAAGCCCGTGAAGGGATGCGGATTTCTCCGGGTGCGAGTCGCACCCAGGTAACAGCGGACCAGGCGGCTCCGGTAGAACTCGCTCAGGCTGAAGATGTTGATGTCCAGACGCCAGGTCAGCACGAAGCCCGTCGCCAGCACGACGGCGAACGCTACCCAAACGCTGCCGGGATCGATCGCTTGAAGTCCGGCCCAGTAGGCGCCATCCGAGCCCGCGGCCATCTTCGCCGGACTCACGGCCAGGAGAACGGAATGGAGGGCAGTTGAGATGGCGAGGATGATCCCCGCGATGGCGACGAACGGTCCGGCCACCGCCAGCACCTCCAATGGCCACTGGCTGGCCTTCGATTTGTCTTCCCCGGACGTGGCCCCGCTTTTGCCCGCCATCACGCTGCCCAGGCTGGTGGCGAGCCAGCCGAGGATCGGGACCCATTTCACGGTTCCCAGCTTTTCGATCCAGAGCGGGCCATACACCGCTGCGACGTTCAACATGAGCCAGCCTGCTCCCGACATGGAGAGCAGCGCGCCATACCGGCTCCACCACTCCCGTTTCTGCCCGTCGGAAGCCCTTCCCAGCAGTCCGATGAGCATGTAGACCGACAACGAGATGACGGCAATCACCAGGGCCGGCCCAAACACGAAGGCCGCCTCGCGACCGGCCTGGTCCATCGGCGCGTAGGGCAGCCAGCCTTGCAGCATCAGGATCAGGGCACAGGTCTCAAGTACCAGTGCGGCCAAGGCGCCCAGCGGCGCGAGTACTGCCGTCAATATTCCTTTCCAGTCCCTGCTCACGCTGATGAGCGCCAAGGCCACCAGTGCGGCGTAGACCGCTCCCAGTGCGTATGGCGCATACGGCGCGGCCGCGACGTGACCCAGGATCTTGCCATAGGAATCGGCTCCGCTGCTCAGCAGAGAGCGGGCGGTCCGCCAAAGCGTCGCCGTGACGCAAAGCGAGGCGGGGATCAAGAAGCAGACGCCCAGCAGTATCTTCCACTGCTGCCGCTGTGGCTTGTCCCCCGATCCTCCGTGGTCCGGCTTGCTCGGGAACAGCATGCCGCCGCAGACCAGAGCCGTGCATAGCGCAAGGAAAACCGTGGCGAGCAGCCCGGGATCCTGGAACGACGCCAGCGGGCCATTTCCGGCGCCGCCCAGCAGGTTCTGGAACGGAGCGCGCAGCAGATACGGCGCCAGCAGGCACGCGGCCAGCGCCAGGAAGACCTGCAGTTGGACCAGGATCGTGTTGCGCAGGAACGTGGTCCACATCGTCCAGGTGTCCGCGCTCATGAAGCCGAGATGCGGCGAGAGGTAGTCGGAGTAGTCCCGCAGAAACTTGATCGATTCCCGCCAGTCGGCTTCACGCCTGACCCAGTACCCGCGCCGTTTGGCGTTCGCGACCAGCCAGCCTCCGATGTAGCCTCCTCCGGATACCGTGGACAGGTAGTCCACCAGCCGCAGCAGACTATTCTCCTTGAGCGCCTCCAGGACGCCGAGATTAAATGTGGCGCTGCGAATGCCGCCGCCGGAGAAGGCCAGTCCGACCAGACCATGTCTCGCCACGAAGGGTTCCACTGTGGCGCCATCCGGGCCCGGCGGACTCACGAGGTTGCGTTCCTGGCGGTGCGCCAGGATCTCCAGAAGCTCCGCCTTGAAGGCCTCAGTCCACGTCACGGGCGAGTGTTCATCCTTCACCGGGCTGGCGGCGCGCTCCGGCTCCTGCTCGATGGCTTCTCCCCGGATCCAGTCGCAAGCCAAGCCCAGCGCGCGCCTCAACGTCCTCTTGGCGTCGAGCATGTCCGCGCGGGTGACCTTGGCGCCCGTCTTCACGATCTCGTATATGTAATCGGGCTCGCTCTGGTTGTCCGCGAATTGTGGGGAATCGGCGATGAATGTGAGCCACGACGATCCGCAATACGCGACGCCTCCAGTGGTGGAGATCTCGGCGTTGAAGAGCTTGAGCAACCAGTAAATGTCGAATATCGCTAACCGCGCTTGCACCGGCTCCGGCTGATTGCGGTAGATCGCGCATCTACTCCATACCCAACGCTCCACCCCGTGCTTTAGCTTTCCGAAGTACTCCTGGATCTCAGGGCTTTGCTCGGCGTCCTTGTCCGCCAGCCACAACCGGAACCGGTCGCGCTCGCAACCCTTTTCGAGTTGTGGAACCTCGTAGCCATCGAGTTCGGCCGCCCCGATAGCGGCGTTATCCAGAAAGGCGCAGAGCAGCCTGATATCCTGGCTGTCCTGGAGTTGGATGGTCTTCTCCAGGAACGATCCGACTGTTGCGTGGAGGTGCGTGGAAGGATCGAGGACCGGCAGTTTGGGGACCCGGGGAAGTTTAATCTCCGTGTCATCAAGCCGATTCGCCAGCAGTCGGACCTGGAAATAGCTGTAGTCGTCGATAAACCGGGCGACGGCGCGCGATTTCAACAATTCGCGTATTGGGGGTTCGACTGCGCCCAGAGCCACTTCGGGCGACAGATAGCCGGTCGAGATGGCAAGTTCCAGCGCGGCGAGTTGGTTGAACGCTCCGTCCAGGCCGCGGCGAATGGCGACGTCCCGTTCGCCCCGGACGCCGGCCGGATCCTCCCAGTGGGGTCTGAGCACTCTGCGGCGCGAGGGTTCGGCCATTCCGCTGAGAGCGCTAAGAGCCGCCTCCACTTGCGCACGATCGCTGACGCCGAGCGCCAGATCCAGCTTCTGCTGGTCCGATTGATCGGACATCGGTCGCCTCCTACCTGTCCTTTTCCCACCTGTCCCAGTCCCACATGCCCCGTTCCCAGTGCCTTGTCCCCGCTGCCCTGGCGCGCATTGGCCGGCGCGGGCCGCCCCTCCGGTACACCATCGCAAGATGGGCGAGGCGCGAAATCTGAGTTAGTTTAGACCAGTTTTCGCGAGATATCGCACGAATCTTGGCCAATTCTCCTCTATTTTCATCGCGCAGACTGGGATCGGCGGTTCGCGGGCAACATCGACTGCCGCTCACGAGAGAATTGGACTAGACGTGGATCCCGGCTTGCCAGACCAGGTAGCCGAACGCCTGCCGGACGGCGAGCCAGTGCTCCCGCCACCACGGACCGGCTTTGTTGGCGCGCGGCGAGCCATAGGCGGCCATCTCCTGGCTCTGGAGCAACTTCTTCGCCCGGAAGATGTGGTAGCCGTCGCTGACCAGGATGGCCGACTTCAGGCTCATGCGGCGCATGATCTCGCTCACCGCCGAGATCGTCTGCACGGTCGTCTCGCTCTCGTCTTCGACGATAATCACTTCGAGCGGAACGCCTTTCTGCACCAGATAATCGCGTCCGACGAGACCCTCCGTGTAGCGCGGATCGCCTCCCGCGCCGCCGGTGGTCATCAGGCGCGGCGCGTAGTTGGCGTGCCACAACTCCAGGGCGTGATCCAGGCGCGCGCGCAATACCGGAGACGGACGCCCGTTGTACTCGGCCGCGCCAAGCACAACGATGACGTCGGCCCTGCGGGCCTCGTCTACTTTGGACTGCCTCTCGATATCCACGACGTAGACGGCGATGGTGATCGCGACCCACAGCGTGGGAATGAGAAGCAGCAACAACAGCCACCGCCTCATCGTATGCTCTGATCATATAGCGCATCGGGCCGGGCTCGCCGGGGTGCGGCCGGCGCCGGAACTGCGCGTTAATGGAATAAGATGAACAACCTCGAGCGCCTGGAGCAGATCACCAGCACCCACAATCCGATGCTGAAGGAGATCCGCCGCGCGGTCGCCTGCGGCGGGCTGACCAATGACGGGTTGTGCGTGGCCGAGGGCTTCCATCTGCTGGAAGAAGCCCTGCGCAGCGGGTTGGAGATTCCGGCCATCCTGGCCACCGAGGCGTCCATCTCAGCCGCCGCGGCACTCGTGGAATATGGCGAAAAAACACGTTTTTTGACCACATCCGAGGCACTTTTTCGCGATTTTTCGAGTACGGAGAATTCGCAGGGGCTGATCAGCCTGGTCCGGCCGCCGGCCTGGCGGGAGGAGGACCTGTTCCCCGCCCCGGCGCTGGTGCTGCTGCTCGACGGTATCCAGGATCCCGGCAACGCCGGCACGCTGATCCGGTAGGCCGAAGCGTTCGGAGCGACCGGCGTGCTGCTGCTCAAGGGCTGC
>Ga0315272_10000397_pt1 | contig 21603 bp, 22 predicted proteins | sample C3_middle_MG_FD_203918 | JGI IMG/M metagenome (GOLD analysis project Ga0315272, IMG submission 203918) | Sediment microbial communities from Yellowstone Lake, YNP, Wyoming, USA - C3_middle | ecosystem: Environmental > Aquatic > Freshwater > Lake > Sediment | place: USA: Wyoming | collected...
GGCGCACGGATAAATGAATTGGAGCAGTTTCGTGAATCGTTTTCTGAATCAAATTTCCATCATGTCCAAGCTGCGCCTGATCACGGTGATCAGCATTCTTGGCATGATGTCGCTCGCGACCTACCTGGTCTGGCAGCAGTACCAATCCACTTATGATGGACGCAAGGTGGCGATCAAACAAAGTGTTGAAGTTGCCATGTCTATCGTTGATTGGGCATACCAACAAGAAAAATCAGGCCAATTGACGCGCCCTCAAGCGCAAGCAATGGCTACCAAGGCGATCAATGACGCGCGCTACGCTGGCAAGGAGTATTTCTGGATCAATGATATGACACCAGTTATGGTGACTCACCCGTTCAAGCCTGAAATGAACGGCAAGGAACTAAGCGGATTCAAGGATCCCAATGGCAACGCCATTTTTCTACAATTCGTCGAAATTGTACGCAAAGACGGTTCGGGATATCTCAGCTATCTATGGCCAAAACCAGGATTGGATAAACCGGTAGAAAAAGTGTCTTTTGTAGCAGGATTCAAACCTTGGGGATGGGTGATTGGCTCGGGCTTGTACGTGAATGATCTGAGAGACGGATTCATTGGCAATGCAGTGGGCGTGGGTGCCGTGGCATTGATGATTGCCTTCCTCGTAAGCTGTTTGACCTATGTGATTGCGCGCTCCCTTGACTTGACTATCGGCGAAGCGGTGCAAGTGGTGCAGACCATGGCCCAGGGCGACCTGACGGTGTCGATTGAATCCAACGGTAAGGACGAAGTGGCGCGTCTCTTGCAGTCCATGTCGGCCATGCAGACCGGCTTTGCCAGGGTCGTCAACAACGTGCGCCAGGGCTCTGAGAGCGTGGCGCTTGCCAGTGGTGAAATTGCGCAAGGCAACCAGGACTTGAGTGCCCGTACCGAGGGCCAGGCCAGTGCCCTGCAAGAAACCGCTGCTTCCATGGAGCAGCTCAGCAGCACTGTCAAACAAAACGCCGACAGCGCGCGCCAGGCCAACCAGCTTGCCTTGAAGGCCAGCACCGTGGCCGTCAAGGGCGGTGAAGTGGTGGCCCAGGTGGTGGACACCATGAAAGGCATCAATGACGCTTCCCGCAAAATATCGGACATCATTGGCGTGATCGACGGCATTGCTTTTCAGACCAATATTCTGGCTTTGAACGCAGCCGTGGAAGCGGCGCGCGCCGGCGAGCAGGGCCGGGGCTTTGCCGTGGTGGCCAGTGAAGTGCGCTCCTTGGCCGGACGCTCGGCCGACGCGGCCAAAGAAATCAAAAATCTCATCAATACCAGTGTCGAGCGTGTTGAGCAAGGCACCGTCCTGGTGGACCAAGCGGGTAGCACCATGACGGAAGTGGTGGACTCCATCAAGCGGGTGACCGACATCATGGGCGAGATCAGTGCTGCCAGCAACGAGCAGGCTTTGGGCGTCTCGCAGGTGGGCGAGGCGGTAACGCAGATGGACCAGACCACGCAGCAAAATGCCGCGCTGGTCGAAGAAATGGCCGCGGCGGCGAGCAGCCTCAAGGCGCAGGCGCAGGAGCTGGTGCAGACGGTGGCGGTGTTCAAGCTTGGCAGTCACGAGACGATGACGCGTCCGGCCCTGTCATCTGCGCTGATCCTGCGCGTGCGCGCCAAGCCCGGCATGCGCGCGTTGGCCGAGTGACGAACGGGGCCACACGAGGCGCACCGCTACTGCGGTCGAGCCCACCGCAAGACCGGCACGGGTGCTGTACTATTTACCCATGACGAGAACAATCAGATGCAAATGGGTACGCCAATAGAACTGCACGGCAAGCCGGTGTCGAACGGAAAGTTTCCGCTCGTTTGCACCCCGCTGGTCGGGCGCACGCGCGAAGAAATACGGTCCGAAGTGCAACTGATTCTGGTCAAAGGGCCGGATATTCTGGAGTGGCGTGTCGATTTTTTTGAAGGTATCGCTGATACTGCCGAGGTGCTCAGCGTGGCGCAGAGCATCAAGCAGGCCGCAGCGGGTATTCCCTTGCTGTTCACCAGGCGTTCAATGGCGGAAGGCGGAGAACGCATCGCCTTGTCGGAAGCGGCGGTTGTGGCGCTCTACCAGGCGGTGTGCGAGCGTGGGCTGGTCGATCTCGTTGATTTCGAGATGAACAATGACCCCGCGCATATCGCCCGGGTGCGCGCGGCGGCCAAAGCCAGCGACATCAAGTTGATTTTGTCTTTTCATGATTTCTCATTGACACCCGCTCTGGAAAATCTCAAGCAGCGGTTTGTGCAGGCCGAGCAGCTTGGCGCTGACATTGCCAAAGTGGCGGTGACGCCGCGTGACCTTGAAGATGTGCTGACCCTGTTGAGCGCCACCTTGAGCGCCAGCCGCCAGCTCAAAATCCCGTTGATCAGCATGTCCATGGGCCCTTATGGGTCGCTGACGCGCCTGTTCGGCTGGGTTTATGGCTCGGCGTTGACCTTTGCGGTTGGCGCCAGCCGTTCAGCGCCCGGCCAGATGCCGATCGAAGACATCAACACGGTGCTGGGTATTCTTCAGCAATCGATGACCGCAAAATAAGCCGTGTTGCCGGGAGAAAACGGCGGCTGCCCCTTCAGTTTGGATAAGCCGGCATGGTGAATTTGGCGTCGTGCAGCGCTGCCAGCAGGCTTTGGCTGGCGCTGTCGTCCAGCGCAACCAACGGCGGACGAACCACGCGCCATTGCGGGTCGTTCGAGAATTCGGCGACGACGCGCTTCATGGCCGGGATCATCGGCTGGCTCTGGAAAATGGTCCGAATCTGGTCGGCTTTGGCTTGCAGTTCTGCGCCCTGCGCGCTGTTCCATTTTTCATAGACGGCGTGGATGCCCGCCGGGTTCATGTTGACCGTCGCACTGATGCAACCTGCCGCACCGAGCGGCAAGGCTTTGGAGAGCAGTGATTCGCTGGCCGGAAAAACGTCAAAACCGTCTTTCGCAAAGTTGTCAATCATGGCCTTGGTATTGTTCCAGTCGCCCGAAGAGTCTTTCGCGCCGACCACCGTGTCGGGGTAGCGCTTGCGCAGCATCTCGATGAGTTTGAGCGTGATCGGCACCTGCGTAAATTGGGGAATATGGTAGAGGTAGATCTTCAGGCTGCTGCTGCCGACACGCTCTATGATTTCGGCGTAGTAGGCAAAAAGTCCTTCGTCAGACACGCCCTTGTAATAAAAAGGTGGCAGCATCAATGCACCCGTGGCCCCGCTTTCAACGGCATGCCGGGTCAGCCGTGTGGCATCGGTGATGGAGCCGCCGCCAGTGCCGGGCATCAGCCTGTCCGCCGGAATGCCCGCTGCCAGGAGCGCCTCGGTCATGGCGATGCGCTCATCGACCGACAGCGATGCCGCTTCGGAGTTGGTGCCGAAAATGGCCAGACCGACCTGGTTGTCGATCAACCAGCGGCAGTGCGCAATGTAGCGCTTGACATCGGGCTCCAGGCGTTGGTTGAAAGGGGTCAGAACGGGCGCGAAAACGCCGTGCAGGCGAGTGGTCATGGTGCGGTTTCCTTATGGATTAAAAAACGGTTGCCGGATTGCAGATTCAGTTGTTCAAAGACATGAATTTCAGAATGTCAAAAGTGGTGAGAAACGATTTCTGGACACGTCATTTTCAGGAGTCCAAGGCTGCGTTGGTGCGGAGATTTTCGCTGGCGCGGCGGTCGCGCTTGGTCGGTCGCCCGTGGCCCAGGCTCAGGGCCGGCTCGGGTGCCAGACGACGTTGCTCGGCGGCGATGCTGCGGCTGGCGACGGACGCCGGGGTTTCCTCATAAAGCACCGCCGCCACCGGTGCTGGCCCGCGCTTGTCGCTGATGGCCTGCACAACCACCGTGCGAGTCATGCCGGCGCAATGCAGTTGCACCGTGTCGCCGCTCTTGACCTCGTGCGCCGGTTTGATGGCCACGCCGTTGATGCGCACCCGGCCCTTCTTGATTTCCTCGCTGGCCAGGCTGCGGGTCTTAAAGAAGCGCGCCGCCCATAGCCATTTGTCGGTGCGTAGTCTATCCATTGGGTTGGTGTTGTTGCCTGTGACCGGTGCCATTTTTTCAGCACGTCACGCCAGTTCATTTAACTTGGTGCAAGGCATGAGGCGCATAAAGGCGGCAATTATAGTTAAGGGTCAATTGGGCGGTGCCTTGCCCGGCATGGTGCAGAATGCAGGCTTGCACACGGGGTGCCGCATGAGTTCTTGGAATATTTATCACAACAGGAGACAACTATGCATCGTCGTACTTGGGTAGCGCACCTCGCGCTGACTGCCGCCGCACTGGCCGGCGCGCTCGCTTGCCCGCTGGCCTGGAGCCAGGACAAGCCCATCAAGATTGCCCATATCTACAGCAAGACCGGCCCGCTCGAAGCCTACGGCAAGCAGACCGCCATCGGCTTCATGATGGGTCTGGACTACGCCACGGGTGGCAGCATGACGGTGGCGGGCCGACGGCTGGTGGTGATAGAAAAAGACGACCAGGGCAAACCTGATCTGGGCAAGTCGCTGCTGGCTGCGGCGTATGCCGACGACAAAGCCGATCTGGCCGTGGGTCCGACCTCCTCGGGTGTCGCGCTGGCAATGCTACCCGTGGCCGAAGAGTACAAGAAAATCTTGCTGGTCGAGCCCGCCGTGGCCGACTCCATCACTGGCGAGCAGTGGAACAAGTACATTTTCCGCACTGGCCGCAACAGCTCGCAGGATGCGATCTCCAATGCGGTGGCGCTGGACAAGCCCGGCACGGTGATCGCCACGCTGGCGCAGGACTACGCTTTTGGCCGCGATGGCGTCAAAGCTTTCAGGGCGGCCATCAAGCGAGCCAAGCTGGTGCATGAGGAGTATCTGCCGACCAGCACCACCGACTTCACCGCCGGCGCGCAGCGTTTGATCGACAAGCTCAAGGACCAGCCCGGCCGCAAGGTGATCTTCATCCTCTGGGCCGGTGCCGGCAATCCGTTCAAGATCGCCGATATGGATCTCAAACGCTACGGTATCGAGATCGCCACCGGCGGCAACATCCTGCCGGCCATGGCGGCCTACAAGAATTTTCCCGGCATGGAAGGCGCGGCCTACTACTACTTTGGCATTCCGAAAAATGCAGTGAATGAAGCCATGGTGGCCCGCCACTACAGCCAGTTCAAGGCGCCGCCCGACTTCTTCACGGCCGGTGGTTTTGCGGCTGCCATGGCGGTGGTGACGGCACTCAAGAACAGCAAGGGCGACGCGAGCGCCAACACCCTGATCAAGACCATGGAAGGCATGAGCTTCGAGACGCCCAAGGGCAAGATGACTTTCCGCAAGGAAGATCACCAGGCAATGCAGAGCATGTACCACTTCAAAATCAAGGTTGACCCGGCCTTTGCCTGGGGTGTTCCTGAGCTGGTGCACGAGATCAAGGCCGAAGAGATGCAGATTCCCATTCGGAACAAGCGTTAAGCCGGACCGGGCGCAGCGCAGGTCTTGACGCTGCCAGGATGCAGTCTGGTCATGGCGGAACCGAAGACCGCAGCTGCGCCACCTTTTTTGAATTGATGGCCCATGCTTGAAACCAAAGATCTCACGATTCGCTTTGGCGGACACGTGGCGGTGAATGCCGTCAGTTGTGCCTTCCAGAGCGGCACACTGACGGCCATCGTCGGCCCCAATGGCGCCGGCAAGACGACTTACTTCAACTTGATTTCGGGTCAACTCAAGGCCAGTGCAGGTGATGTCTTCTTGAACGGCAACAGTCTGGCCGGCCGAAGTGTGTCAGAGCGCACCCGCGCCGGTCTCGGGCGGGCGTTTCAGCTCACCAATCTGTTCCCGCATCTTTCGGTGCTGGAAAACGTGCGGCTGGCGGTGCAGGCGACACGCCCGGGTGCCCATTTGCGGGGCTTCAACTTGTGGAGCATCTGGAGTGATCACAAGGCCTTGACGCAGCGTGCCCAGGAAGTGCTGGAAGCGGTTGCCATGACCGACCAGCAACTCACGCCGGTGGCCAGCTTGCCGCACGGCGACCAGCGCAAGCTCGAAGTGGCGCTGCTCATGGCGCTTGAGCCCACGGTCTTCATGTTTGACGAACCCACCGCCGGTATGAGCGCCGATGAAGCGCCGGTGATTCTGAATCTGATTCGAAAACTCAAGGACGACAAGCGCAAAACCATTTTGCTGGTGGAGCACAAGATGGACGTTGTGCGTGAACTGGCGGACCGCATCATTGTGCTGCACAACGGCGCGCTGGTGGCCGACGGCGAGCCCGCTGCGGTGATCGCCTCGCCGATTGTGCAGGAGGCGTACTTGGGGGTAAGCCCTCAAGCGGCAAGCAGAGCAGAACGATGAGCGCGAATCTTCTGACCTTGGCGGGGGTGCATACCCACATTGGCGCCTACCATATCCTGCACGGCGTGGATCTGCTGGTGCCGCGCGGCAAGCTCACCGTGCTGCTGGGGCGCAACGGCGTCGGCAAGACCACCACCTTGCGCACCATCATGGGCTTGTGGCCGGCCTCGCAAGGGTGCGTCACGTTCGATGGCCGCGACATCACAGCGCTGGCGACGCCGCAAATCGCCAACCTGAATATCGCCTACGTACCCGAGAACATGGGAATTTTTGCCGACCTCACGGTCAAGGAAAACCTGCTGCTGGCGGCGCGCCAGGCCCGGCGCGCAAGCCAGATGGACAAGACCCGTCTGGGCTGGATTTTCTCCCTGTTTCCGGCGGTCGAGAAATTCTGGAACCATCCTGCGGGCAAGCTCTCGGGCGGGCAAAAGCAGATGCTGGCGGTGGCGCGTGCCATCGTGGAGCCGCGCGAACTGTTGATCGTCGATGAGCCCAGCAAGGGGTTGGCGCCGGCCATCATCAACAACATGATCGATGCCTTCGCCCAGCTCAAAGCCACCGGCACCACCATTTTGCTGGTCGAGCAAAACATCAATTTTGCCAAGCGGCTGGGCGATCAGGTGGCGGTTATCGACAACGGTCGCGTGGTGCATGCGGGCGCCATGCAGGCGCTGGCGCAGGATGAGGCATTGCAGCAGGCGCTGCTGGGGCTGGCGTTATGAACAAAATTGATTTCGACTGGAAGCCGCTGGCGTTGGTGCCCCTGCTTTCGCTGCTGGTGCTGCCGGTCATTGGCTCGACCTCGACCTGGCTTACGCTCACCCTGGCGGGGCTGGCGATGGGCATGATCATCTTCGTCATCGCCTCTGGACTGACGCTGATCTTCGGTTTGATGGATGTGCTCAATTTCGGTCATGGCGTGTTCATTGCGCTGGGCGCTTTCGTCGCCACCACCGTGCTGGGCCTGTTAACGGACTGGACTGTCTCGCCAGATTTGTGGCGCAATCTGCTGGCGGTGTTTGCGGCGATGGCGGTGGCAATGGTGGTGGCGGGTGCGGTCGGGCTGGCCTTTGAACGTTTCATTGTGCGCCCCGTCTATGGCCAACATCTCAAACAGATATTGATCACCATGGGCGGCATGATCATTGGGGAAGAACTGATCAAGGTGATCTGGGGTCCCCAGCAGATTGCGTTGCCGCTGCCCGAGGCTTTGCGCGGCGCGGTGTTGCTGGGTGACGCGGCGATTGAGAAATACCGCTTGCTGGCGGTGTTGGTCGGCGCTCTGGTTTTTGCGACGTTGGCGTGGACGCTGGGGCGCACCAAGATCGGCCTGCTGATTCGCGCCGGTGTGCAAGACCGCGAGATGGTCGAAGCGCTTGGTTACCGCATCAAGCGGTTGTTTGTCGCGGTCTTTGTGGTGGGCAGTGCGCTGGCCGGTCTGGGTGGCGTGCTGTGGGCGCTGTACCAGCAGAATGTGACGCCGCAAATGGGCGCGCAGGTCAACATCCTGATCTTCATCGTGATCATCATCGGCGGCCTGGGCTCCACCGGTGGCGCGCTGATTGGCGCTTTGCTGGTCGGCTTGATGGCCAACTACACCGGCTTTTTGCTGCCCAAAGTGGCCCTTTTTTCCAATATCGCGCTGATGGTGGCGATTCTGCTCTGGCGGCCACAAGGCGTGTACCCGGTGGCGAACCGATAGCAAGGACTGATGCATGTTGACCCGCTTGTTGTCCAATGATTTCCCGCGCAGCCGCGTGCTGGTGGTTTTGCTCGTGCTGCTGCTGGCGGCACTGGTTGGCACGCCGTTTATCTTTGCCGGCGTCAAGGCCCTCAATGTGGCGGCCAAAGTGTTGGTGTTCGTGGTGCTGGTGGCGAGCTTTGATTTGCTGCTCGGTTACACCGGCATTGTCAGCTTCGCCCACACCATGTTCTTTGGCATTGGCGCTTATGGCATTGCGGTTGCCAGCACCCGGCTCGGGCCGACCTGGACGGCGCTGGCTTTGGGGCTGGCGTGCGCACTGGCACTCTCGTTTGTGCTGGCCGTGCTGGTGGGTCTGTTTTCGCTGCGCGTGCGGGCCATCTTCTTTGCCATGATCACGCTGGCCGTGGCCTCGGCCTTTTTGACGCTGGCGTCGCAACTCTCCGACATCACCGGCGGGGAGGACGGTCTGACTTTCAAGGTGCCGGCGTTGCTTTCGCCCGGTTTTGAATTCGCTGAGCAGCCCTTTTTGGGTGTCACGCTCGACGGCCGATTGCTGATGTATTACCTTTTGCTGGCGAGCACGGTGCTGCTGTTGCTGGTCATGCTGCGGATCGTGAACTCGCCGTTCGGTCGTGTGCTGCAGGCCATCCGTGAGAATGAATTTCGGGCTGAAGCCATCGGCTACCGGGTGGTTTTGTACCGCACCACATCGAGCATCTTGTCGGCGCTGTTTGCCTGCCTGGCCGGTGCCATGCTGGCGCTCTGGCTGCGTTACAACGGGCCCGACACCTCGCTCTCGTTTGAAGTCATGATGGACGTGCTGCTGATTGTGGTGATTGGTGGCATGGGCACCATTTATGGCGCCGCCATTGGCGCAGCACTGTTCCTGGTGGCGCAAAGCTATTTGCAGGATTTGCTCAGGCTGGGCAGTGAGGCGGCGTCCGCCTGGCCCTGGCTGGCGGCTTTGCTTTCGCCCGATCGCTGGCTGCTCTGGCTGGGCCTGCTGTTTGTGCTGTCGGTCTATTATTTCCCTACCGGTGTGGTCGGACGTTTGCGTGCCCGTGCTTCTTAACCGGCCATCAGCTTGTGCACCAGATCGCCCGTGTTGGAGGCTTTGTACTTGCGCATCAGCCGCGCGCGGTAGATTTCGACGGTGCGGTGGCTGATGGCGAGCGCCCTGCCAATTTCCTTGGAGGTCTGACCGTCCATCAGGTGGGCCGCGACTTCGCGCTCACGCGCGCTCAACTCGGCCTTGACCGGGCGGCGTGAACTCAAGTCTTCAAAGCTCCAGATGCCGGCTTCATGCGGTGCGCTCTGGTTCAGGGCCCGGCCGGTCACATGACACCAGAAAGCTTCACCGTTGGCGCGCTTCATGATGCGGTCATCGGCGTAACTGCCGCTGCGGTTCAGAATCGGTGCCAAGCGCTCGCCGGTACGCTCAAACTCGACCGCGCTGGGGTACAGTATTTGAAACGACTGACCTACCAACAGTTCGCGCGACGCGCCAAACATTTCGCACAGGCGGTGGTTGCAGTCCACCATGGTGCGGTTGCGCGACAAGGCCAGGCCGACGGGTGCCAGCTCAAAGGCCAGACGGTAATTGACATCCATGGAACAGGCGGTGGCAGTGTTAGGGTTTGTACTTTACGAAAAACTACTTATGATTTTAAGTAGTATCGTACAGTAGCGGATTGGTGTGTTGAGGACAGCGTTGGCTCGCGGAGCAACGCTGATGCAGGTCCCACAAAGTTTTTTAAAGGAGATTTTCAGTGAACAAAATTTACCCAAGCGCAGCCAAGGCGTTGGCGGGCATAGTCAAAGACGGCCAGTTGTTGGCGGTTGGCGGCTTTGGCCTGTGCGGCATTCCCGAAGCCCTGATCGACGCGCTGTGCGCCAGCGGTGTCAAAGACCTGACCGTCATTTCCAACAATGCCGGCGTCGATGGCTTTGGTCTGGGCAAGCTGCTCGATACGCGCCAAATCAAAAAAATGATCTCCAGCTACGTTGGCGAAAACAAGGAATTTGAGCGGCAATTCCTGGCGGGCGAGCTCCAGTTGGAGTTCACACCGCAGGGCACACTGGCTGAGAAATTGCGCGCTGGCGGGGCTGGCATTCCGGCGTTTTATGTTCGCACCGGTGTCGGCACGTTGATCGCCGAGGGCAAGGAAACGCACGACTTTGACGGTCACACCTACATACTTGAGCGATCACTGGTGCCCGAGGTTTCGCTGGTCAAGGCCTGGAAGGCCGACAAGAGCGGCAATCTGATCTTCCGGCGCACCGCACGCAACTTCAACCCGGCGGTGGCGATGGCCGGCAAGATCACTGTCGTGGAGGTCGAAGAAATCGTGGAAACCGGCAGCATGGACCCCGATGCCGTGCATTTGCCTGGCATTTACGTGCACCGCATTGTGCTCAATGCCCATCCCGAAAAGCGGATTGAGCAGAGAACCATCACCCCAACATCTGCCAAGAAAGAAGGAGCTTGATCATGGCCTGGACACGCGAACAAATGGCCGCCAAGGCGGCTGAGGAATTGCAGGACGGTTTTTACGTCAATCTGGGGATAGGCTTGCCGACGTTGGTCGCCAACTATGTCAACCCGGCGATCGAGGTCTGGCTGCAAAGTGAAAACGGCATGCTGGGCATTGGCGCGTTCCCGACCGAAGCCGAAGTCGATGCCGATTTGATCAATGCGGGCAAGCAGACGGTCACGACCATCGATGGGTCGAGCATTTTTGGCAGCCATGAAAGCTTTGCCATGATTCGCGGCGGCAAGATCAACCTGAGCATTCTGGGTGCCATGCAGGTGAGTGAAAAAGGTGATCTGGCCAACTGGATGATTCCGGGCAAGATGGTCAAGGGCATGGGGGGTGCCATGGACCTGGTCGGTGGCGTCAAGCAGGTGGTCGTTTTGATGGAACACGTGGCCAAGAAAAAAGACGGCAGCATTGATTTGAAGATATTGCCAAGCTGCACCTTGCCGCTCACCGGTGTCGGTGTCGTTAACCGCATCATCACCGATCTGGCCGTGCTCGATGTCACGCCGCAAGGCCTCAAGGTGGTTGAAATGGCGCCGGGTGTGACGCGCGATGAGTTGCAAGCCAAGACCGGGGTTGCGCTGCACTGACTGTCACGGCATCGTAGCCACCCGGGGCGGTCTAAGAACATCGTCATTGCGAGGAGCGCAGCGACGCGGCAATCCAGGAAGTCATGGATTGCCAGGCTGGCCGTCATTGCGAGCGAAGCGCGGCAATCGCTATGACGAGAATGGGTGTCATTGGGTGCGTTTTTTCACGTCAAACCAGTGATTGCGTCAAACTCAGGCGCTGCATGGTGCAACTTGGTGTTGGGCCGGAGCGGTTGACGCTCAAGCGCAAAACCTCGGCCCGTGGCGGCGTCGCGGCGCCGTCCCAGTCGCTTAGGACAATGCGGCGCAGACCCGGTGCCAGCAGGTGTTCGCTGGGCTTGTGCGTATGGCCGTGAATCAGCGTGCTGGCTTGGGCTGCGCGCAGCCAGTCGCAGCTGGCCTGGGCGTCGAGATCAACGAACGAGGTGCACTGGTGCTTGTGCTCTTCGCTTTGCTGGCGCAGCGCCTGCGCGATTTGCTGGCGCACTGCCAATGGTTTTTCAAGAAATTCCTGTTGCCAGACATTGCTGCGGACTTGACTGCGAAACGCCATGTAGTCGTGGTCGTCCAGGCACAAGGCGTCCCCGTGTGAAAGCAGCCAGCGTTGGCCGGCAAACGCCAACACGCTGGGGTCGGGCAACAGGGTGGCGCCAACCGACGCGGCAAAAGTTGAGCCGAGCAGGAAATCGCGGTTGCCATGCATTAAAAAAACCGCCAGATGTTGCGCGGCGGCCTGGAGAATTTGTGCGCATTGGTGCTCGAAGTTGGGCACCGGCGCGCTGCTCATGGCATCGTCGCCTACCCAGATCTCAAACAGATCGCCCAGGATGAACAATGCATCAGCCGGTGTGCTGCGCAGGTAATGTTGCCAGGTTGCAAAAGTGGCAACCCCGTCGGGCTGCAAATGCAAGTCGGAAATGAAATCGATATGACGCCAGGCCGGCGCTGCTGGCACGACCGTCCAGGGCGATGCCGCAGTGGGCTTCGCGCTGGGCGGTGCGCAGGGGTCCATGTCAGAGCGCCACGGCCTTTTCAATCACAACGTCTTGCACCGGCACGTCGTCGTGGTAGCCTTTGCGCGCGGTCTTGACGACCTTGATCTTGTCCACCACGTCCATGCCCGAGACCACTTTGCCAAACACCGCGTAGCCCCAGCCCTGCGCTGAAATGGCGGTGTGGTTCAAAAAGCTGTTGTCTGCGACGTTGATGAAAAACTGGGCCGTGGCCGAGTGCGGGTCACCCGTGCGCGCCATGGCCACGCTGTAGTTGAGATTTTTCAGACCGTTGTTGGCCTCGTTGTCGATCGGGGCATCGCCTTTTTTTTCCTTCATGCCGGGCTCCATGCCGCCGCCTTGCACCATGAAGCCGGGAATGACACGGTGGAAAATCGTGTTGTCGTAATGTCCTTTGTTGACGTAGCTTAAAAAATTGGCCACTGTTTTGGGTGCTTTGTCCTGCTCAAGCTCAAGCGTGATGACGCCATGGTTGGCAATGTGGAGTTCGACTTTCGGGTTGCTCATGATTTATTTCACCAGGGTTGCAGTGTTGATAAGGACGGGTGTTTTGGGAACGTCGGAGGCAAACGGGCCGCCCGCACCGGTGGCTGTTGTCTTGATTTTTTGCACCACGTCCATGCCCTGCACGACCTTGCCAAAGACCGTGTAGCCAGCTTGTTGCGGGGTGGGGTCTAAGAACGCATTGTCTTTGACGTTGATGAAAAACTGCGCCGTGGCAGATTGGGGGTCGTTGGTGCGGGCCATCGCCACGGTGCCGACGACATTGTGCCCGCCGCCCTTGGCCAAGGCTTCACGTCCTTCATGGACGACCGGTGGGCGGGTTATTTTCTCGTTGTATTTGGCGTCATAACCGCCACCCTGGATCATGAAGTTGTTGATCACGCGGTGAAAAATGGTGCCGTCGTAGTGCTTGTCCTTGACGTACTGCAAAAAGTTATCAACCGTCCGGGGTGCCTGGTCGGGGTAAAGTTCAAGCACGAAGTCGCCTGCACTGGTGGCAAACTTGACCCGTGGCGCGGCTTGCGCCAGTGCGCTTGGTGCACCCGCAATCATCGTTGCGACGGTGATACTGAAGGCGACCAGCAGCGAAGAAAAGTTTCCCAATTTCATCAAATAACTCCTTCAAAAAATATTTTCCAATGATTGCCTAGACGGGTCCAGTACTGGCGCTTGGTCGGACCGTTGCGGGTGCCATCGGTGACTTCGCCAAAAGTGACGACCATGGTGTCAGCGCTATCGGTCCAGTGCAACAAGGACAGGTCTTTGAGCTCGATGGCACGTCCCCGCACCTTGTCCAACTCACTGCGCAGGGTTGGCGTCCATTCCCGCAGGGTCTTGCCATGGCTGTTGAAATCGGGGCTGTAAAAACTCAGCACCTGGGTCATGTTGCCGCTCGACTTGGCGTTTTGCCATGCGGTCAAAACATCCTCGAAGGGTTTTCCATCGGAGCGGACACGGCTGGGTTCCACCCACTGCAAATGCTGCGAGATAACGACCGGGGTAGTGCCAATTTCGACCGTCCGGATGACGCGGTTCAGGTCGGGGTTGGCCAGCACGATGCATCCATCCGTGGCCAGCGGTGCGCGTGAAAACTGCCCGGGTGGCGTGCCATGCAACCAAATACCGCTGCCGGTCTTGCCGCGTTTGTTGTCCAGCACATTGGGGTAACTGATAGGCAGGGCACCGGAGCCGTAAAAGTCTTTGAGGGTTTTGGGATCGAGGTTGCTGGTGATGAAATAAATTCCCAGTGGCGTGCGCGAGTCACCTTCGGCGTTTTTTTCCAGACCAGACTTGCCGATGGAGACGTAATAGTCGGCGACCAGGGTCAACCCGGTGGGGCGGTTCTCGAACAGGTACAGACGCGAGCGCGAGGCATCGACCGCAATCGCGTTCTTGTTGCGGGCTGACAGTGCCAGAAATTGTGTTGGGATGGCACCTGCTGGCGGGCGCTCGCGCAATGCCTTCAAGCGCAGCAGGGATTCATTGTGCAACTCGTTGAGCGCGGGCGCTGCGGCGATGCGCATTGACTCGGGTACGTCGCCCATGCGCAGGAGCGCTCGCGTGCGCGTCGCCAGCAGGTCGCCATAGACCAGTTGAGCCAGTTGGAAATTGGGATAGTCGCGAACCAGGTTTTCGGCCTTGGCCAGCGCCGCACGGCTTTGCCCTTTGGCCACCAGTTGATAAATTTCGATCAGGTGCGCTTCAGCCTCACCGGGCGTGGCCATTGCCGGCGGCGTGATGGTTTTGGCAGCGTGGGCTTTGACGCGAGTTTTTTTGCGGGCGATCGCCTGACTGCTGGTCAGGCCGAACACCAGCGCCATCAAAAGCACAAAAAAATACCGCGTCATAAAGGTATCGGACAGGTGGGTAAAGCGATAGGGTCGGGACTGGCCGACTGTGTCCGCCAAGCCGGCATCAATTTCCGGTCGATTCCTGGACGATCAGCCAATGCTCGCCAGACTTGGTCAGTTCAAGACTCTTGCGGCTTGAGACAGCCAGCGCACCGGAACGATAGTCCTGGCGAAATTTTGCCACCGCCACGTTGCCCTTGACGGCGATACTCAGGTTCTGGAGCTTCACGTTGATGTTTGCCTTGCTCATGATGCGTTTACGGCGTTCCTGTTCCCAGGCACTGCGCGATTGTTTGCCAGAGGGAACAAATTCTTTACTGTAAGCGTTCAGGTACGTTTTCATGTCTTTGGTTGACCACGCCTTGACCCAGGCATAGATGGCCGTTTCGACGGCTTTGTTTTGATTGACTGCGGTTGGATTGACCACGCTCTGGCGATTGTCAGCTTTCGCCGGGTTCGCGGCAGACGGGGCCACGGCGGTCGGCGTGGCCGCTGGTGTCACCGGTTTGACGGCGCTTACAACCGGTATGGCGACTGGCGTTGCCAGCACCGTGCTGGGGCGTTGGCCTTTGTTGCTCGGACTGAACAGTTCACGAATCAGCGCCAGCTTGGGTGGCATTTCGGCGTTGGCACTGTCAAGCTGTAGCGCTTTGCCGTAGGCCTGGCTGGCGAGTCTGGCATAGACATCGCCGAGGTTTTCGTGGGCAGTGGCGTAGCTTGGGTTGGTGCGTATGGCCATCTCCAGCGTTGCACGCGCCTTGTCAAACTGGTTTTGCCCAGCGTAGAGCACGGCCAGGTTGTTGTAGGGCTCGGGCAACTCGGGGTAGTCTTCGGTGAGTTTGGTGAAGGTGTTGATGGCATCGGACAGTTTGCCTGCATTGCCTTGAATGACGCCTTTAAGAAAGCGCATTTGCGGATCGCGCGGCTTGGCGACAAGGTAGTTGTCTGCCTTGGTCATCGCTTCGTTCAGCTTGCCCGCCTGCACCAGTTGCCCGACATCGTTGTATTCGTCCGCGTAGGCGAGCGAAGTGATACAGGCCGCTGCCAATGTGACCAGTCGGAGGGCGGTGAAAATAGCGCGACGCGTATGCTTCATGGCGACTTTGAGTTCCGGTTGGGTAAATGCATGGCACAAGAGTGTGCCCAACAGAGCTTTATACTGTGGCGAATTGTAACTTAGGGGCTGCGTTCCCGCGCCGTCATAATGGCCACCCCATGAGTCGGCGTTGCCGAGTTCGTCCCTTGCTAGTTTTGCCTGATCGAGTCGTTTAATACATCCATGAGTTTGCGCATTTACAACACGCTGTCGCGTGCCTTGGAGCCCTTGTCGCCGCTGGAGCCGGGTCACGTTCGGATGTACGTCTGCGGCATGACCGTCTATGACTTGTGCCATCTGGGGCATGCCCGTGCCATGGTCGCCTTTGATGTGGTGCAGCGCTGGCTCAAAGCCAGTGGCCTGCGGGTGACCTATGTGCGCAACGTCACCGACATTGACGACAAGATCATCAAGCGCGCCGTGGAGAATAACGAGTCGATCCGCGCACTGACCGACCGCATGGTGGACGCATTGCACCAGGATGCCCAGGCGCTGGGCATCGAGCCGCCCACTTTCGAGCCGCGTGCCACTGACTATGTGCCGCAGATGCTGGGTTTGATTGACCGCCTGGCGCAAAAGGGCCTGGCCTATCAGGCCAGCAATGGCGATGTTAATTTTGCGGTGCGCAAGTTTGCGGGTTACGGCAAGCTCAGCGGCAAGTCGCTTGACGAACTGCGTGCCGGCGAACGGGTGGCCGTGAGCGACGGCAAGGACGATCCGCTGGATTTTGTGCTTTGGAAAACAGCCAAGCCCAGCGAGCCCTCGGATGCCAAGTGGGACAGCGTCTATGGCCAAGGGCGTCCAGGCTGGCACATTGAGTGCTCGGCCATGTGTCGGAAAATCCTGGGTGAAACGGTGGACATCCATGGCGGCGGCGCCGATTTGCAGTTCCCGCATCACGAAAACGAAATCGCCCAGAGCGAGGGCGCCAACGGCAAACCACTGGCCAGCCTGTGGATGCACAACGGCTTCGTGACGCGTGACAACGAGAAAATGTCCAAAAGTCTGGGCAACTTCTTCACCATCCGCGAGATACTGGCCCGCTTTGATGCCGAGACCGTGCGTTTTTTTATCATTCGCGCCCACTACCGCAGCGCCTTGAACCACAGCGATGCGCACTTGCTGGATGCCCACAATTCGCTCAAGCGCCTCTATACCGCGCTCGATTTGGTAACGCCTGTGCCCATCCGTATTGACTGGTGCCAGCCTTTTGCGGCGCGCTTCAAGGCGGCGATGGACGAGGATTTCGGCACGCCCGAGGCGGTCGCCGTGTTGTTTGATCTGGCCTCTGAAGTCAACAAAACCCGTTCGGCTGATTTATCCGGCTTGCTCAAGGCGCTGGGCGCTTGCCTGGGGTTGCTCCAAGGTGAGCCCAAAGAATTTCTGCAAGCCGGTGCCCGGCTCGATGAGGTGACGATTGCCGGTTTGATCGCACAACGTGCAGCGGCCAAGGCGGCGAAAGATTTTGCCCAGGCCGACAAGATTCGACAGGAATTACTCAGCCAGGGCATTGTTCTCAAGGACTCGGCCAGTGGCACCACCTGGGAGGCGATGGCATGATTTCCTCAGCCGTAATTTTGGCCGTCAACGTTCGAAAGCAGCGTCATGGTAGTTACTGAGAAGAGTGCGGTCGTGATAGAGACCCCGTCCTATTGGGAAGAAGCGTGCAAGCAACTGATGAAAAAAGACCGGGTGATGAAGCGTTTGATCCCCAAGTTTGGAGATGCCTGCCTGCAATCCAGGGGCGACGCTTTCGTCACGCTCGCGCGCAGCGTTGTCGGGCAACAAATCTCGGTCAAGGCAGCGCAAACCGTGTGGAACCGGTTTGAACTGCTGCCCAAAAAAATGACCGCCGCCAATGTACTCAAACTCAAGGTGGACGACATGCGCGCGGCTGGCTTGAGCGTGCGCAAGGTTGAATACCTGGTGGACCTGGCTTTGCATTTTGATGCGGGCGCTGTGCACATCAAGGCGTGGGAGGCGATGGACGACGAGGCCATCATCAACGAGTTGATTGCCATCCGCGGCATTGGCCGCTGGACCGCCGAGATGTTTTTGATCTTTCATTTGCTGCGCCCCAATGTCTTGCCGCTGGACGACGTGGGCCTGCTCAACGGCATCAGCAAGAACTATTTCTCAGGCGAAGCCGTCAGCCGCAGCGACGCCCGCGAAGTGGCCGCCGCCTGGGCGCCGCATTGCAGCGTGGCAACTTGGTATATTTGGCGCTCGCTGGATCCGCTGCCGGTGATATATTAAAACCTTGTGGGACAGACCAAAGCTACACGCAGTGAGCGTGCTCTGTCCCCAACAGATACCGGGATGTTGGAAGTTAACCTTGTGGGACAGACCAAAGCTACACGCAGTGAGCGTGCTCTGTCCCCAACAGATACCGGGATGTTGGAGGGTAACCTTGTGGGACAGACCAAGAATTTGTGCTGAGCGTAGCGAAGATCGTTGCTCTGTCCCCAACGAATAACGGGATGTTGGATGTTCACCTTGTGGGACAGACCGCAGCGACACGAAGTGCGCCAGCTCTGTCCCCAACCAATTAGGAGCATTGTGGGACAGACTGTAGTGATACGAAGTGCGCCAACTCTGTTCCCAACTGATTAAGATAGCATCATGGTCAAAAAAACATTTTTAGATTTCGAACGTCCGATCGCTGAGCTCGAGAGCAAGATTGATGAGCTGCGTTATGTGCAGAATGAATCGGCGGTTGACATCTCGGCGGAGATTAATCAGATCGCCAAGAAAAGCCAGCAGCTCACCAAAGACATCTACAGTGACTTGACGCCTTGGCAAATCACCAAAATTGCGCGTCATCCCGAACGCCCCTACACGCTCGATTACATCAACGAAATCTTCACCCATTTTGTAGAGTTGCACGGTGACCGGCATTTTGCTGACGACCTCAGCATCGTCGGGGGCCTGGCGCGTTTTAACGGCACACCTTGCATGGTGTTGGGCCAGCAAAAAGGACGCGACACCAAAGAGCGGGGCTTGCGCAACTTTGGCATGACCAAGCCCGAGGGCTATCGCAAAGCCTTGCGGCTCATGAAACTCGCTGAAAAGTTCAAACTGCCGCTGTTCACTTTTGTGGATACACCGGGTGCCTACCCGGGCATCGATGCCGAAGAACGCGGTCAGTCCGAAGCTATTGGTCGCAATATTTTTGAGATGGCGCAACTTGAAGTGCCCATCATTGCTTCCATCATCGGCGAGGGCGGCTCCGGCGGTGCGTTGGCGATCTCCATCGGCGACCAGGTTCTGATGCTGCAGTATTCCATTTATTCAGTGATCAGCCCTGAAGGTTGTGCCTCCATTCTTTGGAAAACGTCGGACAAGGCGCAAGAAGCCGCCGACGCGCTGGGTATCACGGCGCACCGTCTCAAAGCCCTGGGTGTGATCGACAAAGTGGTCAACGAGCCGGTTGGCGGCGCGCACCGCGATCACAAGCAAATGGCGGCTTTTCTCAAGCGCGCCTTGACCGATGCCTGGCGCCAGGTGGGCGACCTCAAGGTCAAGGAGTTGCTCGAGCGACGCTACGACCGGCTGCAAAGTTATGGCCGCTTTGCCGATACCAAAGCGGCGGCCAAGTAAGGTGTGACAACCACGTTCAGCAACGCCATTGCCGCCTTCTCGCCGGCTTTGCCGCTGGCCGTGGCTTACAGCGGTGGTGCCGATTCCACTGCCTTGCTGATGGCGTGCGCCCAAAAATGGCCGGGGCAAGTGCAGGCGATCCACATTCACCACGGTTTGCAAGAGGCGGCAGATGAGTTTGCGCAGCATTGCCAGGCGTTGTGCGCGCGGCTGCAAGTGCCCCTGACGATTCAAAAAGTGGATGCCCGCCATGGCGCCGGCGAGAGCCCGGAAGATGCGGCGCGGCGCGCACGTTACCAGGCTTTGGAAGCGTTCGCCCTGGATGAGCAGCGGCGCCCCGCCGTTCAAGCCATCGCCATCGCGCAGCACGCCGATGACCAGGTTGAGACACTTTTGCTGGCGCTGAGCCGGGGCAGCGGTTTGCCGGGGTTGAGTGCCATGCCGGCCAACTGGGTGCGTGCCGGGATAAGCTACCACCGACCCTTGCTAACGGTGCGCGGGTCGGACATTCGAGACTGGCTCATGGCGCAGGGTGTGGCCTGCATTGAAGACCCCAGCAATGCCGATCAGCGGTTCACGCGCAACCGCATCCGCGCCCGTCTGCTGCCGGCGCTGGAGGCCACGTTTCCCCAATTCCGTGATACTTTTGCCCGCAGCGCGGCCAATGCCGCGCAAGCGCAGGCGGTGTTGCTGGAGGTGGCGGCGCAGGATCTTGTGCTGGTTGGCGCAACGCCGGTCATCAAGCAGCTTCAACAGCTGAGTCGAGCGCGCCAGGCCAACCTGCTGCGCCATTGGTTGAAGTCCATGCACAACGAGACTGCCAGTGCGGCGCAATTGGCGCAGTTGCTGGATCAAATCGCTGCCTGTACAACACGCGGTCACTGTATCCACCTCAAGGTTGGCAACGGTTTTGTGCAGCGCCGGGGTACCGGGTTGCATTGGTACAATCCCTCGGTTTCGATCTAAAAAGTTCCTACCCATGGCATTGATTGTTCATAAATACGGCGGCACCTCGATGGGCTCGACCGAGCGCATCCGCAATGTTGCCAAGCGCGTTGCAAAATGGGCCCGGGCGGGCCACCAGATGGTGGTCGTGCCATCGGCCATGAGCGGCGAAACCAACCGCCTGCTGGCGCTGGCCAAAGAGCTGGCGCCTGCCAATGCCACGGACGCCTATGGCCGTGAGCTTGACATGCTGGCGGCCACCGGCGAGCAGGCTTCGAGCGCGTTGCTGGCCATCGCCTTGCAGGCCGAAGGCATGACCTCGGTCAGTTACGCCGGCTGGCAAGTGCCGATTCGCACCGACAGCGCCTACACCAAAGCCCGCATTGAATCGATTGACGATGCGCGCGTGCGCACCGATCTGAACGCCGGCAAGGTGGTCATAGTCACCGGCTTTCAGGGGCTCGACGAACTGGGCAACATCACCACGCTGGGGCGGGGCGGCTCCGACACCTCTGCCGTCGCGGTGGCGGCGGCCATGAAGGCCGATGAGTGCCTGATCTACACCGATGTCGATGGTGTCTATACCACCGACCCGCGGGTGGTGCCGGAAGCGCGGCGCTTGCAGACGGTGTGCTTTGAAGAGATGTTGGAGATGGCCTCCATGGGCTCCAAGGTGTTGCAAATCCGCTCCGTCGAATTCGCCGGAAAATACAAGGTCAAACTACGCGTTTTGAGCAGTTTCACGCCTTGGGATATTGACATTAACGAGGAAGCCGCCTCCGGCACCCTGATTACTTTTGAGGAAGATGAACACATGGAACAAGCCATTGTTTCCGGCATTGCATTCAGCCGCGAAGAAGCCAAAATTTCGGTGTTGGGCGTGCCCGACAAGCCCGGCATTGCCTACCAGATCCTGGGTGCGGTGGCGGCGGCCAACATCGAGGTTGATGTCATCATCCAGAACATCAGCAAGGACGGCAAGACCGATTTCAGTTTTACCGTGAACCGGGGCGAATTCACCAAAACCGTGGATTTGCTGAAAGAAAAAGTGCTGCCCAGCCTGGGTGCGCAAGAGGTCGTGGGCGACACCAAGATCTGCAAAGTGTCGATTGTCGGCATCGGCATGCGCAGTCACGTTGGTGTTGCCAGCAAAATGTTTCGCGTGCTGAGCGAAGAAGGCATCAACATCCAGATGATTTCCACCTCCGAGATCAAGACTTCGGTGGTGATTGATGAAAAATACATGGAGTTGGCGGTGCGTGCGTTGCACAAGGCTTTTGGGCTGGAGCAAGCGCCAGTTTGAACCAACCGGCAAGACTCATGAGATAATCTTGCCTGTCCAGGAAACGTGACCGAGTGGCCGAAGGTGCTCCCCTGCTAAGGGAGTATGGGGTGTAGAGCCTCATCGAGGGTTCGAATCCCTCCGTTTCCGCCAAAACCAATAAAAACGGGCC
>Ga0315272_10000401_pt1 | contig 21530 bp, 13 predicted proteins | sample C3_middle_MG_FD_203918 | JGI IMG/M metagenome (GOLD analysis project Ga0315272, IMG submission 203918) | Sediment microbial communities from Yellowstone Lake, YNP, Wyoming, USA - C3_middle | ecosystem: Environmental > Aquatic > Freshwater > Lake > Sediment | place: USA: Wyoming | collected...
GCTCTGGTCGAGGCGGTGCAAGGCAACATCGTCCCCGACTTTCCCGTCATCAACAAAAGCTTCAATCTCTCCTACTCGGGAACGGACCGCTGAGATGTTCAAGATTCTCCAACAGACCTTCAAGACCGGCATTGTCACGGCTGCCTATCCGGCCGGTCCGGCAGTTGTCTCGGAGTCTTTCCGGGGACGGCCGCACTTCGATTTCGATAATTGGCGCGACGCCTTGCCGGCCGCCGCAGTCTGCCCGACGGGCGCCATTTCCGTCGTCGATCAGGCGGATCGCCGCACGGTCACAGTGGATTACGGTCTGTGCGTCTTTTGTGGATTGTGCGCCGAAGCCACACCCGAGCGGGCCATACGGATTACCCGGGAATTCGAAATGGCTGTCGAGGATCGACAGGAGCTGATTGTTTCCGCCGAGTACAGTTTGGGTGCCGAGCGATCCCAGGGCAGCCTCATCTCGCTGAAGCATGGACCCGTCCCGGCGGAACCGGCCGCGGAGCGGGCCGGACGCAAGTTGAAGCAGAAGATCTCCCGGGTTCTAGGACGCTCGCTGGCCATTCGCGAGGTGGATGCGGGAAGCTGCAACGGCTGCGAACTGGAGATCGGAGCGCTCAACAATCCGATCTACGACATCGAGAGATTCGGAATCCATTTCGTCGCTTCTCCCCGCCACGCGGACATGCTGTTGGTGACCGGGCCGGTCACAAGGAACATGGAACTGGCTCTGCAGAAGACCTACAACGCCACTCCGGAGCCACGCCTTGTGGTGGCCGTCGGAACCTGTGGAATCAGTGGCGGAATCTTCGGCCGGAACTATTCCACCGTGGGTGGCGTCGACCAGGTCGTTCCCGTCGACGTCTACATCCCGGGCTGCCCGCCGCGCCCGCAGGCTCTCTTGCAGGGCATTCTGATGGCGATTGGACGGATGGAGAGAACCCACTCCGTCAATGGCTGACGCTGACCACCAATCAAATGCGATTGAAACCCTGACCCTATTGCCCGGGCGTGCCGGACCTTCCCTGACTTTCATTCCCGTCTGACGGCGTGTTCGAACCACGGCGCTCCGGCCAATAGACCTACCAACTCGACTTTCTGTTGAAGGGCCGCAAATCGGCTGCGCTTCGATGGGTATCCGGCGTAGCACACGGGATCGGCGTATACTCCCTTGAAGATGCCCGCAAGCTGCCGATTTCACTCGCGCCGCAAACGGGCATTTTCGTGCTCCCGGATGAAGCAGTGGCTTCGTGTCTCGCCGCTGTCCCCGAATTCTGCCCGCAGCGCTACCTCATGTGGCACAGGGGATCGAAGGTGAGTACCTGGCGGCGAAGAAGGTCAGTTGTAGGAGGAATAGATCGCCTGGTTGGTTGCGCTACAATCAGTCAACGTTCGGAATCAGAAGGGCGGTTTCACGATGCCGAAGTTCGTCGTCGAGAGGGACATTCCAGGGGCTGGCGAATTGTCGCCTCAGCAACTGCAGGCGATATCCCAGAAGTCGTGTGGCGTTCTGCGGGAGATGGGTCCCCGCATTCAGTGGGTGCAGAGCTATGTCACGGACGACAGAATCTACTGCGTGTATATAGCCCCGGATGAAGAAACCGTTCGAAAGCATGCACAGCTAGGTGGATTCCCGGCCAACCGGATCTCGCAAATTCGGTCGGTGATTGATCCCACAACCTCGGAGTAACCTGGCGTCACAGGAAACGCGCAAATCGTGGAGTGAACCGACCACAGCCGCAACAGCGGGTTGTCGACCACTCAGTCATGTGCCTGCACACCCGTGGCGCAGGTCCGCCGGGCGATAACCGCCGGATGGCGGGCAAACCCGAAACTGAGCAGCTTTGGGCAAAGAGCGACTGCCCGTTGCGTCTGAACAGACTGAACTCAGCGGTTTCATGTTACACTCGTCCAACCCTGGGAAAGTTGCTTCGGCGGTGAGACCTGGATGTGGTGTCTTGCCATCGCGGCCGAACGTGCGCACGTGACCGTGGACCCGGCATCCGCGCGAGTCGACGCCGGACTTCCGTTTCTGGTCCGGCCTGCTTCCGCGTGGCCGACTATCCGGCCCGAACATGTGCAAACACGATATTGAAGTGCACTCCTTGCCGCTGCAACGCACAATCATTGGAATCACAAATGAGGGGAAGACTATGAACGAACATCCGACACCGGAATCTATCCTGCAAGTGGGCTTGGGATTCTGGCCATCAAAGGTCCTGTTGAGCGCGGTGGAGATGGAATTGTTCACCGATTTGGCCCACGGGCCGCGATCGCTGGAGAGCATCCAGGGGCGGCACGGCCTGCATCCGCGCTCCGCGCGCGATTTTCTCGACGCCCTGGTTGCGCTCGGCTTTCTGCTGCGCACGGGCGGCGAATATTCCAACACTCCAGCCACCGATACGTTCCTCGACAAACACAAGCCTTCCTACATCGGCGGCATCCTCGAAATGGCGAACCAGCGCCTCTATGGCTTCTGGAATCACTTCACCGAAGCTCTTCGGACCGGCCTGCCGCAGAACGAAGCCCGCAGCGGCGGCGTGCCTCTGTTTGAGGCTCTCTATGCCGATCCTGCGCGCCTGAAGTCGTTCCTGGCAGCGATGACCGGCGGCAGCCACCTCGCGAACGTGGCCATTGCCTCGAAGTTTCCGTGGGCCGGCTACAGGACTTTCGCCGACGCCGGCGCGGCACAGGGCGATCTGGCGGTGCAGATCGCGCTGGCCAATCCCCACTTGTCTGGGATCGGATTTGACTTGGCCGAGGTTGGACCCATCTTCGAAGAGTATGTCGGGAAGAACGGCGTCGCCGGCCGCGTGCGCTTTGTCGGCGGGAGTTTTTTCGAGCAGCCGCTGCCCCAGGCCGACGTGATTCTGATGGGCCACATCCTGCACGATTGGGGAATCGATGACAAGCGCATGCTGATTCGCAAGGCTTACGATGCCGTGCCCGAGGACGGTGCGCTGATCGTCTACGATGCCATCATCGACGACGACCGTTCAAAGAACGCATTCGGCCTGATGATGAGCCTCAACATGCTGATTGAAACGCCTGCCGGTTTCGACTACACCGGCGCCGATTGCCAGGGCTGGATGACGGAAGCTGGCTTCCGCGAGACGCGCGTCGAGCACTTGGCGGGGCCGCACTCGATGGTGATCGGCATCCGCTAAAGGTCAGTTCGTGGTTTGAGCGAAAAGGAATACTTTCCCCGCTTTCCCATGACTGATTCCGCCGGCCGTGGCCCACACGGCGTGGCGCGGAGGATCAGGAGCATAACGCAGTTCTTCAAAGAATCGCGTTTCCGCGTACACTAACAATACGTTAATATCCAGTATGGGGACCCTGAGTCACAATCGAGAGTGTCAATCCTCTGGATATCGCTGTAGGTCCACGGAAGCGCAGTCTCGAATTATGGCTCTGCAACTGCCTGCACTTGAGGCAGTTCAGGTTGGGGTGGGGACAAACGTGGAAGGAGAAGCAAATGCGGAATTCACTCTTCTTCGTAGCCGCGCTAGTGGCGGCTGTCTCGATTCCCGCGCACGGGGCAACCGCGCCAACCAATGTAACCGTTCCGCCGGGCTACTCAATGACGGCAGTGGCGACCGGACTGAACTTTCCCACCGCAATGACCTTCTTCGGGGACACCATTTGGGTCACCGAAGCCGGCATCGCCGGCTTGCCAACCGTTAAGACGATCGATCACAAGGGGAATGTAGCAACCATTCTCACTTCGGCCATGCTCCCGGATGGCACGCTGGTATCGCCGTTGACCGGGATCAAGTTCGCCCGCGGCTGGATCTGGCTGGTCCACCGGCAGATGAACACGTACGGCGTACCGGTTGGCGCCATTTCGCGATTCCGGCCCAGGAATCCCGTCGGGACCTTTCAGACCGTCGTGAGCGGCATTCCGTCGTTCGGCGACCATCCCAATTCCCAGATCGTATTCGGCCCCGAAGGGCGCGCCTATTTCAACGGGGCAGCGCCCACGAATGCCAGTGTCGTCGGACCGGATAACGGCTGGGCCACGAGCCATCCGACGCTCCACGACTTCCCGGCCGTGGACGTTCGCTTGAGCGGCATCGGCTATCAGACACTGATCCCTTTTCCACCGCTTGATCCCAGCGCAGCACTGATCACCGAGCCGTTCATGCCTTTTGGAAGCGGCCCGGTTCCCGCCGAGACGATAGTGCTTGCCGCGACTCCGGCGAATCCGCAGCAGGGTGTCATCGCCGGCAGTGGTTCAGTCTACTCCTTCGACCCGGACGCGCCGAACCCGGTCTCCACCTTACGCCTGGAGGGGTGGGGGTTCCGCAACCCCTATGGGATCGGCTTCGACCCGTTCCATCCCGATATGCTGTTCGTCAGCAACAACGGCGCGGACGCGCGTCAGCGGCTGGTCAATGGCCAACTGGTTTTCGCCGGATCGCGTCCGATCGCCAACGACTGGGATGACATCTTCATCATCCATCCCGGCCAAGGCGCGCAGTTCTTCGGCTGGCCCGATTACTTCCACGATCCGGTCAGCCGCCAACCGCTTCCGGTGACCGACCCAATGTTCTGCCCGGCCGGAGCCAATCCGTGCCCCCAGTTTGCTTTTTCGGATAGCTTTCGGGCTACGCTGACAGTCCAACCAGCGTTCGCGGAACTGGAGGACCACGTCTCCGCCAATATGTTCGATTTCTCGATCACCGACGACTTCGGCTATGTGGGCGACATCTTCATCGCCGAGACGGGTGCGCTGCCGCCGGGGACCGGAGCCACGACCTTGACCGGCTACAAGGTGGCCCGGATCGACCGGACTACCGGGGCGGTGAGCGACTTTATTGCTCATACCATGAACACGCAAGCGGTGATCTTCCAGACCGACGGCTTCAACAAGCCGATAGACGTGCGTTTTCGCGGGCCCCGCATGTACGTCGTGGATATGGGCGTCTTTCCCCCGGCCACACTCACGCCGAATTCGGGCAAGATCTGGATGGTCTCTCGCCAGGACGGCGAATCATCCGGCAGGGATAAGCATGACTGACGTAGGACAGCGGTAAGTAATTGAAAAAGGCCGCTTCCGCCGCAGGTAGACGCGGTCTTGGCGAAAGGGGCGGGCGTTCAATGCGTTCCGCCCCGGCCAACAGAATCAATCGTGAATTGGCATTTTCTCAACGCAGCGAAGACGGCGGCGGTCCGATCGGCGATTTTGGCCGCCGCAGAGATTCCACAAACGAGTCCAGATGCGTCGAGCATGATCGCTGTGGCGGATTGGCGCGCTCGACCATTCCGGCTTTCTTGCACGCCAGAGGCGCCGTCCTGTCCCGTTTCACGCGTGTCTCAATCTTCAGGGACAGCCGCGGTCCGCTCGGGCGTGAACGTCCGCTTCGGAACCTCCCCGACCCTTCTGTTTTCCAGTCTCTCCGTTCGACCGGTACGGAAAACGCATCGGTTCACCCGGCGTCGGCAGCGTAACTTGACTATCGAAAGAAGTATCCGAAAGAGAGTAGTTCACTGCGAGAACACGAGTATACTTACACGACAAGGAGCCCCACCGGAGGCTTCAAACTGGGACCGAACGTTAGAGATTCAAGAGGATGCTTAGTAACGATGACACGAAAGCTGTGTTCTTTGTCGATCGCCTGCGCCGTTGTTGGGTTAGCGGCGCTGCTGCCAATGACCACTCGCGCGCAGAGCGCACCTAGCGGCCAAAGGATGTTTGGTCAGGTATCGGTGGAACCCGCGCTGGATGCCGCGAATGGAAACACCATCTATCTGCTCACGCCCGTGAAAGCGCCATTCCCGTCCAAATCGAACCCGGTGGCGGCCGCACCGCTATACCTGCCGCTGTACCCGAAGGCGTCAACGGTTCCTGCTTCGGACCTGAACTGCCAGCCCGGGAACTGCGATCACTCCAACGTATTACCGTTTCCGGATACGGATTACGGTGCCCTGCCGGGAACGGATACCGCCTGCAAGGATTTCAACAACGGCAAGCCTTGTTCCGAAGTCAAGGGGCACGATCACCTGGTAGGGATCGCCTCGACCAAGGGCGATTTCAACGTGGCGTGGCACGTTCAACTGGTCATCTTCACCGCAGCCGCTTTCACGGACATGAAGATCAATACAAGAATCACCACGCTGGATCAACTGAATGCGCTGGTGGCGTCCGGGGACGTCATGATTGCCGACACTCCCATCACGTTCAACTGTTCGGCCACTGCGGCGCGCACTTACGATCTCGGAATGCCGGTCGTGATTTCCTATCCGTAAGAAGACAGACCGTTGCGCCTGCAATTCAGAAATGCACAGGGGCATAGAATTGCAAGCGGAATGCCGCGTGCCCCTCACCCGTTCCAAACCAGACGCAACTTCCCGGCGGTGGGGTTCGCGGTCACGCCAAGGTTGACACTTGGAGCAGGCTCTTCCGGGCGCCGCGCACGATCTGCGGCGCCGAAGCCCGCTGTCGCGACGGGTACGGCATCTTCAGGATGGCGCGGCCGGCCGCATTACCAGAAATATCGATCTACGACCCGTGGTGGCCCCGAGACGCCATCGATCACCTTGGTCGCGACGACCACCTGCATGTTCATGGCATCCCAGTCCTTAGGCGCCCCTCTGGCGACCTCTTCCATATAGACCGGCGAGGTCAGAACCTCCCCCGCGGCCATGGTGCCGTAGCCGGTCAACCCGCCGGCCACGACCACCATGCGCTCCGTGGTCGGATCGAGCACGCGGGAAATCAAGGCGTAGTCCTGGGTGAGTTGCCGGTACGGCATCGAGTAATCGACGAAACGGCCGCGGTTGTTGGGATGCTTGCCGTCTTTGATCCAATAGATAGACTTGTCCCGTTCGAAACCGAAGCGCAGTTGACCCATCAGACGCATGGTCCAATCATTATCAAGCGCGCCAACCAGGACGACGGGCCGGTTTCGCAGGTCCGCGAAACTCGTGGAATTCTGGCCACGTAGCTGAAATGCCTTGCCCCTGGCCTGGAGCGCTCCGGCGAGCCTGCTGAGCGCGAAAGCGTCGTGCAGCGCGACGTTCTGGCTTCCCAGATAGTAAAGCGTGAACAAGGTGGGTGAGGTCGTGAACCCCGCCGGTCCGTTCAATGAACGGGGCAGATCCGCCGTGTTCTGATGCTCCGACTCTGGAGACGTCCCGAGGAACTGGCGCTGCCCGACGCAGAGCAGTGCGGAATCTGACGAAGCCAGAACCGGACGCCAGAAAAGGTCCAAAGCCGCGCTGGGTGTCCAAGGTCTCAGCCACAGCACTGCGGCAATGATGGCGATTGCCGCCACCCCAACGGCGTAAAGATAAAGAACCGCCGGACGCCGGCGCGAGACGGGCGAGGTGGCGGGGGACGCCGAATGCGGGACGGGAATCGCGGACGGCGGCTCAAATTCGGGCACGTAGGAACCAGGCTCGAGGTCGATCCTGATTTCGTGTTCGTGCCCAACCTCGTGATAATACTGGGCGATCCTTTTCCGGATCTCCCCTGCCGTGGTGCGGACGACAGGATCGGCGTTGTTGTCGTAGTCGGGCGCCCGTCCGAAGACCGCCACGCCGAGGGTCCGTTCCTTTAACTCAAAGACCTCCCCGTTCAAGGTGTGCTCGACCACGTAGCGCAAAAGATTCGGGTAGCGGCGGCTGTGCCGGAAGAGAGCGTGGGCGAGCATGCGCTCCAACTGGTTGCGAATGGCCTGGCGATCCGACTCGGAAGACGGAAACAACTTTGCCTTCTCCGGCCCCCGGTACTCCATGGCGTGCACCACTCGGCGAGCCGCTCTCTCGAACGGCGCCGATTCCTCCCTCCGTTCCGCGCCTCCATGTTCAAATTGGTTCAATTCAGCGCGTACGGCCGTATTATACCCCCCATCCGGGTTCATATAATAACGTGCCGCAAAATACTGAAAATCAATGACTAGCGCGATTTTCGGGAGTTGCTACGGTACGATCCTTGTCCGTTGCAGGCAAAGCGGTCTAGCTTGAGCCCGAAGAGCCGATGCCGGCGCGCTGAGAGGCGCTGTGAGCGTCGGCAGGGGTCGAAATCGAGGGGACGGACTTATCCATATGGCCATGGAACAGACGCGGCGTGACCTGCTCAAACTTACTTCCGCGGGGATCGCGGCATGGGCTGGCTCTTCTTCAAGTCGGGCGGAAAATGCGCCTGCGGGAGAGATCGCGGTCCGGATCACGGCGGGCGCGAAACAACGCCACGCACAGGAGGCTTCGCTCCGCTGGAGACCTGCACGGACGGGGCCGGGCGGCATCGCCGTCGATTCCGCACAGACCTATCAGGAAATTCTGGGGTTTGGCGCGGCCTTCACGGACTCGGCCTGCTACCTGTTCAACCAACTCTCGCCCGAGTCGCGGCAAGAGCTGTTTCACGAGCTCTTTCACCCTTCCCAAATGGGCTTCAACGTATGCCGCAGCGCCATCGGATCGAGCGATTACGCGACTGAAGCGTACAGCTTTGACGAAGGCGCGCCCGATCCCGACTTGCAGCACTTCTCCATCGATCACGACCGTGCGTACCTTCTCCCGATGCTGAAGCTGGGCCGGTCCGTGAACCCCGATCTGTTCCTGCTTGCCTCGCCTTGGAGCCCCCCAGGGTGGATGAAAGCCAACGGCTCGATGCTCGGCGGCAGCATGCGCCAGAAGTATTTCGACGCCTATGCCCGGTACTTCGTGCGTTTCCTTGAGGATTATGCAGCGGCGGGCGTTCCGGTGAATGCTGTCACGGTGCAGAACGAGGTGGACACCGACCAGGATGGGCGCATGCCTGCCTGTCTCTGGGCGCAGGAATACGAAATGGGTTTCGTCGCCGAACACCTGGGGCCCCAGATCGAGAAGCACAAATTGAACACGAAAATCTGGATTCTCGATCACAACTACAGCCTGTGGGGGCGGGCCATCTGCGAATTGGACGCTCCGCAGGTCAGCAAGTACGTGGACGGCGTGGCCTGGCACGGTTACGTTGGCGAGCCGTCGGCCATGACGCGCGTTCACGATGCACATCCGGATAAACAGGCCTATTGGACCGAGGGCGGCCCCGATGTGGATGACCCGCAGTACGGGACCGATTGGGCCCAATGGAGCGCGACGTTTGCAGGGATCCTGCGGAACTGGGCGCGCTGCATCATCGGCTGGAACCTGGCTCTGGACGAGGACGGGAAACCGAACATCGGCCCGTTCCGGTGCGGCGGGCTCGTCACCATCCATTCGAAAACCAAGGAGATCACCCGCAGCGGCATGTATTGGGCGTTTGCGCATTATGCACGCGCCATCCGCCGGGGAGCGAAACGGGTCGGGTCGTCGGGTGAGATGGCTCAGGTATCCCACGTCGCGTTCGTGAACCCCGACGGCGGCAGAGTCCTGGTGCTCACGAACTCCGGCGCGGCAAGGGATGTTGTCGTCAGGTCGGCGGGCATGGAAGCCGAGGTACCGCTGCCGCCCGATTCCGTGGTCACGCTGAGTTGGGCGTAGGCGCGGAGGTGCGGGCATGGACGAAGAGTGGGGTGGGTCCGCGCACTTCGTTGAATCACTTTCAGGGTCGAAGTAGCGGAGGGGGAAGATCCGTTGATGATCGAAGACAAGGCCACAGGATGGGGTATCAGTCTCGCAAATATCTGTGGCGCATTGGATAAGGAGATGGGAGATATGCAACCTAGGACAACAGTGCGGCGATCACCCGCGTTTGGTGTTCTTTTGTCAGGACGTACATTAACGCTACTGTCCGTCCTCTTAGTTATATTGTGTTTGGTAAGCCCAGGCGTGGCGCAAAACACAAACTCTGGTAGTATCCGCGGAACCGTGACTGACCAGACGAGTGCAGTAGTTCCCGGTGCGAAAGTTACGCTTCTGAATGTTGAAACTGGTGTAGCTACAGAATTGACCACCAATGGATCCGGCATTTACGAGGCGGTCTCGATTTTGCCTGGAACCTACAGGATTACATTCACCAAAGAGGGCTTCAAGTCGCTCGTCCGCGATGGCATTAACCTTCAGGTGGGCGTGCTGATGGTAGACGCCCAATTGACAGTGGGCGAAAGCGCGACGAAAATCGAGGTCTCCACGGAAGCCACGCTGCTGAAGACGGAGACTGCCGAGCAGAGCACCACGTTCGAAGCCGAGACCATGCGGGAACTGCCCAATGTCGGGCAGGACTGGCAGAACTTCATGAAGCTGCTGCCAGGAGCCAGCGGGGCGCCCTCCGCCAGTCAAGGCGCAGCCAACCCGGGCGCGGGAATCGCGGTCAACGGAAACCTGCCGTTCTATTCCAACTTCCTCGCCGATGGCGCCTCGACGGTGTTGCCGCATAGCGCCAACACGGACGTCTCGATTTTTGAAACAGTCTCTGAGCTGCAGGTAAACACCTCCACATTCTCGGCGCAATATGGGATCGGCGGCGCCGTGTTTAACCAGATCAGCAAGGGTGGAACAAACCAGTGGCACGGGACGGCCTATGAGTACTTCCAGAACGATGCGCTCAACGCGCGAGACTTCTTTGCGCCTTCGGTAGCGAACCTGCGGTACAACCAGTTTGGCGGTTCCGTCGGAGGTCCAATTATCAAGAATAAAGCGTTCTTCTATTTTGATCTCGACAAGACGATTAACAATTCCAATGGCTATGGGTTTATGAACGTGCCGACCGCGCCAATGCGCATTGGCGACTTCTCGGACCCCATCTTCTCGCCGATTTACGATCCTGCCACGACGAGCCAGGATGCGAGCGGAAACTATATCAGAGCTCCGTTTGCAGGCAACAGAATTTCAGCTAATCGTATCGACAAAGTGGCCCAAAACTATCAGGCGTACTTCCCAGATCCTAATTTTCCTGGCTACACGAATAACTACGGCAACAAGGAACAGTCGCAAAGTCCATACCTGCGATTCTTCGGGCGCATCGACTATAACCTTACCGATAAGAACCGCCTGACGTTCTCCATCACCCAGCGGGACAATCCCGCCCAGTATTGGTGGGGCCCGATTCCGATCATCCTTCAGGAAGTCGGCGACGTGGACAGCTACAACGCTCAGATTTCGGACGTTTGGTCGATCAGCAGTACGACCGTCAACGAATTCCGCTTCGGCTACACGCGCCAGGGTAATTGGTTCGCCGGGTGGCCGACAAGCAAGGGCTATCCCCAGAAGATCGGCATACAGAATTCCAAGGCCGACATCTTCCCAGGCATGTCGATGAGCGGCGGTCCGGCCGGCTGGACCGGCATCTGGGACACGACCAATGCGACATACATCGAGAACAGCTTCACGCCGTCCGACATCGTGACGATGATTCGCGGCAAGCACATCCTGCACTTCGGCGGCGAACTGCTGGCCTATCAGGACAATTCGACGCCGTGGGGCAACCTCCAATCCGGCGATTACAATTTCAGCGGCGCCTACACGCAATCCGCTCCGTTCGGCAGCGGCGGCCTGGGCTATGCCGATTTCCTGTTGGGCCAAGCTTCGAACTGGAGCGCCTCCGTTTCCCCGATGGCCTACGCGCGGCAGAAGAGCCCGCAGTTGTTCATCCAGGACGATATCAAACTGCGGCCGAATCTGACGCTGAACGTTGGGTTGCGCTACGAGACCCAGGGCGCCTGGGGCGAAAAGTTCAACCAGGCCGGCACGTTCGATCCGACCATCACCAACCCGTCGACGGGAACGCCTGGGGCTCTGTGGTTCGCTCCCGCCAATGGCCGCGACAGGCTGGAGGCCGGGGTCAACAACATCTTCCTGCCGCGTCTGGGCATTGCCTATTCGCCGCGCTCCGACTGGACGATCCGCGGTGGTTTTGGCATCTACTCGTACGGCTGGAGCCTGGACACCTACACCAACGGCGCAATCGGGTTCGGCAGTGGCGCGACGGGGAACACAACGGACACTACCCAACTGAACCCGGTTGCGACGCTATCGGGAGCCAATACGAATCTTCCCTGGATTGTCGCCTCTAGGGCGGCCGACGGTTACAACGGGCAGGGGGTGAGCTATGCGCCCTATCACACGCCTGTGGCGCGCAACTACCAGTGGTCGTTGAGCGTGCAACATCAGATCGGCCACGGTCTGCTGGCCGAGGCGGCGTATGTGGGCAGTCACGGGACGGACCTGAGCTTCCCGGTGGATATCAACCAGATCCCGGTGAGCCAACTGGGACCGAACGCCGGACAAGACAACCGGCCCTACCCGCAGTTCCAGGGCATTTCCGGCAACACCTACAACGCGATGTCGAACTTCAACTCGCTGCAATTGCAGTTGCACAAGAGCCTCAGCTCCGGCCTGAGCTTCGACGTCAACTACACATGGGAGAAGTTCATGGACGAGCAGGATTCGTCCGGCTGGGGTAGCCGGGGCGGCAATCAGCTCTACCAGTATTCCTATGACCCGAGAGCCAGCTACGGGCCGTCGAACTTCGACATTCCGCACATGTTCAAAGGCGACGTTGTCTACACCCTGCCGTTTGGCAAAGGACACCGGATGCTGGACCGCGGCGGGCTGGTCGACGCCATCGTGGGCGGTTGGCAGACTTCGACGATCTTCGTCGTGCAGTCCGGCGCTCCGTTCACTCTGACCTGGAGCGGCAACAACAACTCCGGCGCCCTGGCCGGCAGTTGGTACCCGAACGTCGTGGGCAACTGGCGCGCGCAGAATCAAAACATTCAGGAGTGGTATAACCCGGATGCGTTCGCTCAGCCCAGTTCCTTCACTTTCGGCAACCTGGGCCGGAACGCGCTGCGCGGTCCGGGCCTGACCTCGGTCGACTTCTCGATGGGCAAAGTCTTTCACATCCCGAACTTTGAGCGCGGCCAATTGAAGTTCCGCATCGACGCGACGAACGTGTTGAATCATCCGAGCTTCAGCAACCCCGGCACCGGCCTGGTGTCGCCCGGCGTGCAGCAGATCACGTCGACAACGGTCACTGGACGGACCATCCAGCTCGGCGCCCGACTGTCATTCTGACCCTCTGATACGTCAAGGCCCCGGAGCGGCATTTTGCCGTTCCGGGGCTCCCGATTGCTTGCGAACCTGCTCCGGCCTCGATGTGGATATGCGTTGCGGATAAGCTATGTGCATGAACTGGAAGCTGGTGGGTTCCGCCTGTTGCGCGGTCCTGCTGTCGGTCGCCGCCCCGTGCTTCTCCCAGCCACCTGAGGGCGCCGGGCAGCAGCAGAACGTAGTGGCACACGACCGGAAAGCCCGGGAATTCCTGGCGGCCAAAAGGCCCGATCTGGCGGCGCGCGAGTACGAAGCGATCATCGCGCTGGATCCTAAGAACGCCGACGCTCAGGGCAACCTGGGCGTGCTGCTGTTCTTCAACGCAGACTATGCGAAAGCCGCTCCGCACTTGCGAGCGGCATTGAACGAGAAACGAACCCTGTGGAAGCTCCAGGCCTTGCTGGGCATGAGCGAGAAGAGGATCGGCCAGCCAGCCGTCGCGCAGACGGACCTCGAAGAGTCCTTCCCGCAGTTGGACGACGTAAAGCTGCGGCGGCAGGTGGGCCTGGAACTGATCGAGCTTTATTCCGCCACTGGCGACTTGGATAAGGCCGCCGGCGTGGTGGGCACGCTCAGGCGGTTGCTCCCCGCGGACGGCGAGATCCTCTACGCGGCGCGTCGGATCTACGGCGACTTGGCCGACGACGCCACGCTCCGGCTGGCGACGCTCGCTCCCGATTCCGCGCGCATGCATCAACTGATGGCGCACGAGATGATGCGCCAGGGCAACCGCGATGGCGCGATTGAACAGTTCCGGGAGGCCCTGCGGATCGATCCCCAGGCGACGGGGCTGCATTTCGAACTCGCCGAAGCGTACTACACTGCCTCCGACAATCCCGATTTGAAAAAAGCGGAGATCGAGTATCGCGCCGCCCTGGCAGCCAATCCGTTCGACGCCAAGTCCGAGTGCCAGCTAGGCGAGATCGCTCTTCACGGCCCAGACGCGGCAGCAGCTTTCAAGCATTTTTCCAGATGCCTGGAACTGCAGCCGGACGACGTCGATGCCACTATGGGTCTGGCGAAGACCATGACGTTGATGAAGGAGCCGCTGAAGGCGCAGCAGTACCTGGAACGCGTCGTCCGCCTTGACCCTCTGCGTGAAGTGGCCCACTACCGCCTGGCCACCATCTACCGCGCGTCCGGGCGCACGGCCGACGCCGACCGCGAACTGGCCGAGTTTCGCCGGCTCAGGACACTGAAGAGCAATCTTCGAGAAGTGTACAAGCAGATGCGCGTCCACCCAGTCAAAGAGGAACAGGCCGATGCGGACGTGCCAAAGTAACTCGCGCGAGGTCCGGGAAACCGGGCGAACGGATCCGCTTACTGGTTCACTCGCTCGATGAGGAACGCAGCCGCGTCGAATTCACCCCTGAGCATCGGCGTCAGTCCGCGGTTCATCAGGTACGCGCCACTGATGGCGCCGGACTCCTCCCGGAGACGTCCCTCGATGGCTTGAACTCGATAAAGCGCGTGTTCGTCAAGGCCCCGCAGCCGGATCGCCGGTGCCAGCCGTCCGTACTGCTGCGCGTGCAGGAACGCAAAGAGCACTGCCTGGTTCCCGTCGGGTGCGACGTATTGGCTGGCCGTGAGCGGGCCTTTGCCGGGCGCGAGCAGCCGGTACAGCGCGCCCTCCTGAACGGTGCTTCGAATGTTCTTGTAAGCGGCGATCATCTTCGAGGCAATTCTGAACTCATCCGGGCTCCACTTCGTCAGATTGGACCCGATGCCAAGCGAGCCCATCATCGCTACCAGGAAGCGGTATTGCAGCGATTCGGAGCGGCCGTCCATGCTGGGCACGTCGGTCACCCAGGCCATCATGGTCTTGGGCGTGTAGGCGTGGCTGTAGCCGTACTGAATGCTGAGCCGGTCAAACGCGTCGGTGTTGTCCGAAGGCCACACTTCTTCCGTGCGCGTGAGGACTCCGAGGTCGACGCGTCCCCCTCCGCTCGCGCACGATTCGATCTCCAGCTTCGGATGCTTCGCGCGCAGGCGGTCGATCACCTCGTAGTAGTTGTTGACGTGGCGGACCCAGATCGTTCTTTGCTCGGCCGTGGGCGCCTCGGGCCAACCTGGCTCGGAGAAGTTGCGGTTCAGGTCCCATTTCAGGAACGCGATGGCGTTCTCGCTCACCAGTCTGTCGAGGGCCGCGAAGACATACTCTTTCACGTCGTCGCGCGAAAGGTTGAGCACCAGTTGGTTGCGCGCCTCGGACCTGGGACGGCCTGGGAAGTTGAGCACCCAATCGGGATGCGCACGGTAGAGCGCGCTGTCGGGGTTCACCATTTCGGGCTCGACCCACAAGCCAAAGTCCATGCCGAGGCGCTTCACGTTGTCGATCAGCGGCTTCAGCCCGTTGGGGAACTTCTTTGGATTGGGCGTCCAGTCGCCCAGGCCCGCGCGGCTGGAATCGCGCGCGCCGAACCAACCGTCGTCCATGACGAAGCGCTCGACGCCGATCTGCGCGGCCTTCTCGGCGAGCGCTGACTGGCCGGGCTCGTCCACGGCGAACCCCGTGGCCTCCCAGGAATTGTAGAGCACCGGGCGCGGATGGGCTGCCGAGGAACGCGGCAGAATCCGCGCGAGCTCGAAGCGATGAAGCAGGCGGGACGCTTCCCCGAAACCGTGACTCGTAAAACCCGCGTAGAACGGCGGCGTGGTCAGCGACTCACCAGGTCTCAGGGGATAGTAGAAATCGAAATCGTTGTAACCGCCGGTGATTCGCAAGTCGCGGTGCGGCGTCTGTTCAACGACGATCTTCCAACTGCCGCTCCAGCCGAGCGCGCCAAACCAGACCGCGCCGTTCTCCTCGCTCGCCGGCTCTGGCCCGTCGATAGCGAACCAGGGATTGAACTGGTTGCTGGTGCTGCCCCGGCGGCTTTCGATCACCTTCGATCCGCGATGGATCTCCTCGCGCGTGTACAGCGTCTCCTCGCCCCACCGGCCCGACAGGTAGCTCAGGTGATAGCCATCGGCGGCCGGCAGCAGCCACGCGCCGGACTGTGCGCTCTCAATGGTCGCCACCGCGCTCGACGAGTTGCGGATCACCGAGTGCTTGCTGATGATGCCCTCGGGGTACACGCGATAACGCAGGTCGACGGTGAGCCCACCGCCAATGTCCTTCATCGTAACGACGAGCTCGTCGCCGTGGATCTCATGGCTCGCGTACTTCAATACAACGTCGCGGACTCCGCCGCCGAGCGTCGCCTTCAAGCACGGTTCGAAGAAGCGCAGGCCACCCCAGCCGGGATACTCCTCAGGCGTCGTATTCGTGCTCGGATCGACGCCGTCCCACTGCGGATGGGATTTCGCGGCGGTCCAGTCCTGGTCGCGCCAGATGTGCTGGCCCCAGTAGATGGACTGCAATTCGCCACGCTCGTTGACGCCCAAAACGTAACTGAATTCGCCGCTACTCAGGATCCAAACCCTCGCTGAACCTACGTAACGGATTGGCGTTTCGCTCCGGGCTGGTACCGCCAGAGCGGCGAGCATGACCAAGCCGATTGCGGTATGTGAGGGGGAGGCTGAGACACGGCCCGAACGCATGAACGGCATCGCGCGGAGATGAGAGAGCATGGACATCTCCAATCACACTACGACATTCACTTCCGCGGCTGTGGCGGAGCAGGCGGCCGCTCCTCAGTTCACTTCCCGGCGACCTTCCACTCCTGTATGCCGGCCGACCATTCGGGTTGCAGCGTTACTTCGAGCCGCAGGCCAGTGGCGGACACGGGCTTGAACGAGATCCGGTTGTAGCGGTCCTTGTCGTTCGTATAGGCCGCGCTGCTTTCGACGGGCTTCCACTGCGCGCCGTCGCGGTACAGCACCCGCCACGATTTGGGCACGCGACACTCGCCCTCGCCCGTGTCGTCGAACCAGTAGACCGAGGTCTCGCTGACCGTCGCCGTCCTGCCGAAGTCGTACTCGACCCACTCCACCGTCCCCTTGTTGGGATACCAGTCGAAGTAGCCGTCAGGGTCGTTCGAAGCGCGGGGCTCCTCGCCGTCGTTGATGGCGCGCGGGCTCTTTGGGCCGGAGGTGGTCACCTTGCTTTGCATCGCCAGCGTCGGATACGGCAGCGGCTTGCCGGCGGATTCCTTGTCGGGTATCCACACCAGCATCTGGCCGCGGCCGCGGTTGGCCCAGGCGTAGTACGGGATGGCCGTGAACTCCAGTTCGCTCTTGCGCACCGCGCCCTGTGCGTCGTAAGCGAGGCCGACCGCTTTGCCTTGGATCACTTCCACGCCGTTGAGTAAATCAGCGCGGAACGCAGTCTTGAGCGGCGCGCCGTCGGAGAGCACCAGGTTGCGCACATGGCCGCCCGGGTTGTCGGGCCACTCGGCGCAATACACCAGCGGGCCCCGCTGCAGCGTCACTCGGTCCCGGTCAGAGGCGACGGCCGTGTTTGCGACCACGCGCCGCACCGGCATCGGCAGGCTCAACTCCACGCTGTCGCCTCGCTTCCACTCGCGCGCCAGCACGGCGTAGCCCTTGTCCAAAGCGAGCGGAGCCGGTTTCCCGTTCACCTTCAGGACGACGCGATCTCGAACCTGATCCGCGAAGCGATACAGGTCGCTCGGCGTCACCTCGTTGCGCGCCCAGCCGGGGATGCGGACGTTGAGCGTGAACTTCGCATCGCGTTCCGGTGTGACGGTCAGTTTCACAGCGCCGTCCCAGGGATAGCGCGTCTCTTGTTGCAGCTTGACCTTGACGCCTCCATCCAACCGCACCTCCGCCGAGTTCGCCACGAACAGATTGACATACAGCACGTCGCCGCGATGCGCGTAAACGTAGCCCGGAACCGAGGCCAGGAAGCGCGTCATATTGCTCGGGCAGCAGGCGCAGCCGAACCACGGACTGCGTTCATGCTGGCCGTTGGATTCCAGCGGATTGGGGTAGAAAAACGATTTGCCGTCGAGTGAAAGACCGGAAATCAGGCCGTTGTACAGCGTGCGCTCCAGCACATCGATGTATTTCGCATCGCCGTGCAACAGAAACATGCGCTGGTTCCAATAGTCGTTGCCGATCGAAGCGCACGTCTCGTTGTAGGCGCTCATGTTCGGCAGTTCGTAGTTCTCGCCGAACGCCTCTCCATTGGAAGTGGAGCCGATACCGCCGGTGATGTACAGCTTCTTCGCGACGACGTTTTCCCAGATGCTGTCGATGGCCTTCACGTAAGACGTGTCGCCGGTCAGCGCGGCAACGTCCGCCATACCGGAATACATGTACGTCGCGCGCACCGCATGGCCCACGGCTTCGGTCTGATCGACGACTTTCTTGTCGGCCTGGTTGTACGCCTTGCCGTTGGGACCGCGCTCGTCCAGCAGGAATTTGGCCAGGCTCAGGTAACGCTCGTCGCCGGTTGTGCGGTAGAGCTTCGCGAGACCCATCTCGGCGATCTGATGTCCTGGCCAGATGCTCGCCTTGCCCGGTCCGAACGTGCGGCTCAGCAGGTCGGCGGACTTGAGCGCGATGTCTAGCAAGGCCCGCTTGCCCGTGGCCTGGTAATAGGCCGTGGCGGCTTCATAGAGGTGGCCGAGGTTGTAGAGTTCGTGGCTCAGCACCTCCTCCAATTCCCAGCGATTCGCGCCGGCCCAGGGATGCGGGTGCAGCGGATCGATGGTGCGCGTCGTGTACAGATAGCCGTCCTTCTCCTGCGCCGCGCCGACCTTCTGGATCAGACTGTCCACGTAGGCTTCCAGAGACGGGTCCGGCGCCACGGCGAGCGTGTAGGCGGCGCCCTCGATGATCTTGTAAACGTCGGAATCGTCGAACGGATATCCCGGCGGCTGCTTGTTCTTCAGCTCTTCGCCGCGCAACGCCGCCGCCGCCCGCAGGAAGTTGTCCACGCGTCCGGTCTTCTCGCACATCTGGAACGCGAAAGGAATCGTGACCTTGCGGTTGATCTCGATTCTCGGCGACCAGAAGGTGTCGCTGAAATGGACCGACGTGAACGGCTCCGGTTTGACGGGATAGTCGCGTGTGGCTTTTGCGGCGACTGCCTGCGAAGTAGATACTTGTGCGGGGGCCTGTCCGAAGGTAAGAAAGATCGCGGCGAGAACCATAGTCGCGGGCCGGACTATATCGGAAAGATCGCGCATTTTGCACCCCCTCGAATCGGAGCCGCTCCTCAACCGGAGCCGCGGCCAGGAGGGAGCGGGGATACCCTGGTGAGCTACCGGCCCCATTGCTGGCGCGGACGGCAGGTCGCCATTACCCCCGATCCCCGGCGGCCGCGGCTCCGATTCTACCAACGTCTCTCCACGACAGGGTACGGTCCCTTCACCTCACACTCCAAAGACGATAGAGTCTACGATTAGCGCGGCGCGTATTCGCACCGCCTGACGCAAGCCGGTTCGGGAGGTCCGCGATGAACGGGAAACGCGAAAAAGGACGTTTGAGCCGCCGGGGATTCGCCGCTCTGGCCGCCGCCGGAACGGTCTCCAGCCTGGCCCTCGGTCAGGACATTCCCCCAAACACCGGAGTCGCGAACGCGCCCGCCGCGCCGCTCCGCGAAGGCACTCAGGCCGAGGCGCCACCCTTCGGCGCGACTCTTTCTTTCGAACGCCGGGACGCGCCTTTGAGTGCGAAGCCGTTCCCCATGGGCCAGGTCCGGCTGGCGGCGGGCGCGCTGCACGACGCGCAGGAATGGAATCGCGGCTATTTGCACCGCCTCTCTTCCGACCGGCTGCTGCATAACTTCCGGGTGGCGGCCGGTCTGCCCTCTTCGGCCCAGCCGTTGGGCGGGTGGGAGAAGCCAGACTGCGAGCTGCGAGGCCACTTCGTGGGCCATTACCTGTCGGCCTGCGGTCTGATGTACGCGTCCACCGGGGACGTGGAGTTGAAGGCCAAGAGTGACGCGATGGTCGCTGAATTGGCGAAGTGCCAGGCCAGACTGGGCGGCGGCTATCTCAGTGCGTTCCCGACAGAATTGTTCGATCGCGTGAAGGTGCGTAAGAAAGTCTGGGCGCCGTACTACACGCTGCATAAGATCATGGCCGGCCTGCTCGACATGCATCTCCATTGCGGTAACAGGCAGGCATTGGAAGTGCTGGAGGGCATTGCAGGTTGGGTGGACGCCTGGAGCGCGCCGATTCCCGAAGCGCAGATGCAGAACATCCTCGGCGAAGAGTATGGCGGCATGAACGAGGTGCTCTACAATCTGGCCGCCGTGACGGGCGATCCACGCTGGGCAAGGACCGGCGACCGCTTCACGAAGAAACGGTTTTTCAACCCGCTCGCTCTGCGGCGCGACGAGCTGCGCGGCCTGCACGCGAACACGCATATCCCGCAGGTGATCGGCGCCGCCCGCCGCTACGAGCTTTCGGGCGATATGCGATTCCATGACGTGGCTGACTACTTCTGGTATGAAGTGACCGGCGCGCGTGCCTACGCAACGGGCGGAACCAGCAACGGAGAGGGCTGGCTGACGCAGCCGCGCCACCTGGCCGAGGAGCTGAAGCTGGACGTGGCCACGGCCGAATGCTGCTGCGTCTACAACATGCTGAAGCTGACCCGCCATTTGTACGAATGGTCGGGCGACCCACGCTACTTCGACTACTACGAGCGCGTGCTGTTCAACCACCGGTTGGGGACCGTCCATCCAAAAACCGGCGCAACGATGTATTACCTCTCGCACACGCCTCGCGCCTGGAAGACCTTCAGCACGGAGAACGATTCGTTCTGGTGCTGCACCGGAACGGGTGTGGAGGAGTATTCGAAGCTCGGCGACAGCATCTATTTCCACGACGATGAGGGGCTGTACGTGAACCTGTTCGTCGCCTCCGAACTGAACTGGCGAGAGAAGAACCTGTCCCTGCGCCAGAAGACGAACTTTCCCGAGGAAGCTGGCACAACGTTGCTGATCGGCGTCGCGCAGCCCACGCAATTGGCTCTGCGGCTCAGGGTGCCGGCCTGGCTCGCGTCAGGAGCGTCCGTGAAGCTGAACGGCAAGCGGCTGGAGACGCTTTCGAGCCCCGGCAGCTATCTGAGCATTTCGCGGGTCTGGCAGAACGGCGATCGTGTCGAACTTGATCTGCCGATGGCGTTGCGGGCCGAGCCTCTGCCGGACGACCGCACGTTGCAGGCCTTCTGTTACGGGCCGCTGGTGCTGGCCTGCGACATGGGCGACGAGGGGCTGACGCCCGAAAAGATCATCGGCCCGCAAGGGCCGGAGATGGACAAGACGCCATTCGCCGTGCCGGAGGTGAAGGCCGCGAGCGCGAACGTCGCGCCCTGGATCAAACCGGATGGCGCGAAGCCGCTGACGTTCCGAACGGCCGGACAGCCGAAAGACTTTCAGCTTGCGCCGCTGAACACGATCTTCGACCGGCGCTATTCGATCTATTGGAGAGTCAATAGAGCAGCCGGCCAAATAGAGAAACGGTAAGCCTTTACCGTTTCTTTATTTTCTGCCTTGTAGAATCAATCACTTGTGCGCCGGGATAAACCGGCATGTTGTAGGGGATGAAAGAGCCCTACAGGAAAGGAATAGCGAACCATCCTGACCCCGAGTTTTGCGGCGGTGATCGCGAGGTGGCCGTCGAAGCGTAAACAGG
>Ga0315272_10000402_pt1 | contig 21487 bp, 10 predicted proteins | sample C3_middle_MG_FD_203918 | JGI IMG/M metagenome (GOLD analysis project Ga0315272, IMG submission 203918) | Sediment microbial communities from Yellowstone Lake, YNP, Wyoming, USA - C3_middle | ecosystem: Environmental > Aquatic > Freshwater > Lake > Sediment | place: USA: Wyoming | collected...
TGGACCTGCCGACCTACATTTATGGTTCGCGCGAAGACCACATCGTGCCCATTGGCGGTGCTTATGCCTCGACCCAAGTGCTGCCCGGCAAGAAACGTTTTGTCATGGGTGCCTCGGGCCACATCGCGGGCGTCATCAACCCGCCGGCCAAGCACAAACGCAGCCACTGGATTCGTGCCGACGGCAAGCTGCCAAAGACCCACGCCCAGTGGCTCGCCGGCGCCACCGAGCTGCCCGGCAGTTGGTGGGGTGACTGGTCTGCATGGCTGCAAAGCCAGGCCGGCAAGCAGATTGCCGCGCCCAAGGCCTATGGCAAGGGCAAGTACAAAGCCATAGAAGCCGCGCCGGGGCGTTATGTGAAGGTCAAGGCCAATTCTTCTTCATGAGCCAGTTGCGGGGCTGTCATTGCGATTGCCACGCTTCGCTCGAAATGACGGAAAACCATCGTCATCGCGAGGAGCGCAGCGACGTGGCGATCCATGCTGGCGTGTCAGCGCTGTGGCCTTGGATTGCCGCGCTTCGCTCGCAATGACGAGATAATGCCAGTGGGAGAGACTATTTTGAACAATGTTTTGTTGTGGTCGGTGCTGGCGCTGGCCGGTTTGAGTGTGCTGTTGACGCTGTGGCTGGCACTGCGCCGACCCGATGCCCGCGCGACATTGGCGGCCGAGCAGGGCCGCGCCGAGCTGTTGGCGGCGCTGCAAGCGAGTACCGAGCGCATCGAGCGCCTGGAGCGTGAGCTGCGCCGCGAGATCAGCGAGTCGGCCCGTGGTGGGCGCCAGGAACTGACGCAAAATCTGGCGACGTTTCAGCAGGCGCTGGTGCAGCAGGGGGCCGAGGCGACGCGCACGCAAAACACGCAGATTGACGCTTTTGGCCAGCAGCTCGCGCTGTTGCAAAAAACGCTGGCCGACACGCTGACGACACAACTCTCGGGTGTGAGCGAGTCGAACGCGCGGCGCATGAGCGAGATCCGCGAAACCCTGGCGGCGCAACTGGCGCAATTGCAAAGCACCAACTCGGCCAAGCTCGACGAGATGCGCGCCACCGTCGATGAAAAACTGCAAACCACTTTGCAGGCGCGCCTGGGCGAGAGTTTCAAGCAAGTCGCCGACCGGCTCGAACAGGTCCACAAAGGCCTGGGTGAAATGCAGACGCTGGCGGCGGGTGTGGGCGACCTCAAGCACTTGCTCACCAACGTCAAAACCCGGGGTATTTTTGGCGAGGCGCAATTGGCCTCCTTGCTGGAACAAGTCTTTGTGCCGGATCAATACTGCGCGCAAGTGGCAACCCGCCCGGGCAGCAAAAACGTGGTTGATTTCGCCATCAAGCTGCCGGGCAAATCCGAGCACGGCGAGCCCTTGTGGTTGCCGATCGATGCCAAGTTCCCCAACGAAGATTACGAGCGCCTGCTCGATGCCCAGGGCCGCGCCGATGTGCTCGGCGCGGAGGCTGCGGGCAAGGCGCTGGAAGCGCGCATCCGGCTCGAGGCCAAGTCGATTGCCGAGAAATATGTGGCGCCGCCGCACACCACCGATTTTGCCATCTTGTTTTTGCCGACCGAAGGCCTGTACGCCGAGGTGCTGCGCCGGCCGGGGTTGATGCAATCGTTGCAGCGCGAGCAGCGCATCACGCTGGCCGGGCCGACCACGCTGCTGGCGATGCTGAGCTCGTTGCAAATGGGTTTTCGCACGCTGGCGCTGGAGCAGCGGTCGAGCGAGGTGTGGCAGGTGCTGGGCGCCGTCAAGACCGAGTTCGGCAAGTTTGGCGATGTGCTGGCCCGGGTCAAGTCGCAAACCGAAACTGTGCTTAAAACGCTGGACAACGCCGAGACGCGCAGCCGTGCCATGGGCCGTGCGCTGAAAAAAGTGGAAGCGCTGCCCGATGCGCAAGTGGCCGCGCTGATTCCCCTGGACAAGGACTTTGACAGCGACACCGAGGCCACATTGACGTGACTATTGCAGCTGGGTCTCCGGTGGCATCGCGCTTTGCATTGGCGCGCCTGATTGCCGGTCAAATCTGCCTGCACGCTTGCATGGCCGGCATGCGTCTGGCCGCGCCGCTGCTGGCATTGCGCGCGGGCTACAGCGCACTGGCGGTTGGTTTTTTGCTGGCCTTGTTTGCGCTGACCCAGGTCTTTCTGGCCTTGCCAGCGGGTCGCTATGTTGACCGGCATGGGCTCAAACGCCCGGTCGGCTGGTGCGTGCTGGCGGCATCCCTGGGGGCGGGCTTGGCGCTGGCTTTCCCGGTGTTTCCCGTGTTGTGCCTGAGTGCCTTGCTCACCGGTGGCGCCACCGGTGTTGCGTCGCTGTCCTTGCAGCGCCATGTCGGACGGGCCGCACAGGATGCCAACGAACTCAAAAAAGTATTCAGTTGGCTGGCCATCGGGCCGGCCGTGTCGAATTTTGTCGGGCCTTTGTCGGCCGGTTTGCTGATTGACCACGGCGGCTTTCGCGCCGCTTTTCTGCTTCTTGCATTGTTGCCGCTGGCGGCCTGGTTGTGGGTGCGGCGCACGGTGGAGTTGGCGCCGGTGATCAGGACTGTGGGCGCGGCATCGGACAAGGCGCTGGACTTGTTGCGCGAACCTCTGATGCGCCGCCTGATGCTGGTCAACTGGGTGCTGTCATCCTGCTGGGATGTGCACACTTTTGTGGTGCCGGTGCTGGGCCACGAACGCGGTTTGAGCGCCTCGGTGATTGGCGGCATTTTGGGGGCGTTTGCGCTGGCCGCAACTTTGGTGCGGGTCGTGATGCCAGTCTTTGCCGCGCGCATGCGTGAATGGGCGGTGATTGCATCGGCGATGGTGATCACCGCCTTGCTTTTTGGCGTTTATCCGTTCATGACATCGGCCCTGGCGATGGGGGTTTGTTCGGTGCTGCTCGGCCTGGCCCTGGGTTCGGTACAACCCATGATCATGAGCACCTTGCACCAGATCACGCCGCCGGCGCGCCACGGCGAGGCGCTCGGCCTGCGCCTGATGGCGATCAATGCGTCCAGCGTCTTGATGCCGCTGCTGTTTGGCAGCGCCGGTGCCGTTGTCGGGGTGTCGGTGGTGTTCTGGTTCGTTGGCCTCGCAGTCGGGGCGGGTTCAAGGTTTGCCTGGCAACTGCGGCCCGGGCGGTCATTGTGATTGCCGCGTGGGCCGTCATTGCGAGGAGCGAAGCGACGTGGCAATCCCAATGACGAAACTGGCAGGTATGTAATTTCCGGTTTTCTACTGCACCGAACACTCTGGCCCTGACGCAGGTGGCGGTGTCGGCGCAGCCGCAGGCGTTGCGCTGGAACTGCTGGCCTCTGAAAGCGTTTCTCCAGCGGGCTTGTCGCTGCTCTGCGCGGGCGTTTGTGATGACAGGGCGGCCGGCCCCGCACCACTGCCCGGCGCTGCGCTTTGTGCAGGCGGCGGTGGGGTTGCCGCGGCTACCGTCGCGGCCGCCTGCAGCTTCTTTTTCTCGTCGAGCTTTGGAATCACCGCCGGCGGCGTGAAGCCTATGCCCGGGTCGCGCGGCAGCATCACGGGTGGCCGCTGCGGCGGCACATGCGCCACTTGCCCGGCGGCCACCGCCAAAGTACCCTGGGCGTTGGAGGTCTGAATGGCGCCAAAGCGCACCGCCAGGTAGGTGCCGTCAGCGAGCGAGCCGCAGTTGGCCTGGCAGACGCGCAGGTCGTATTGGGTGCCACGAATGCCTATGGTGGCAGTCGGTGTTTTGGCCGAATAGGCGTCCCGGTTGCCGCGCTTGCCGATCAGTCCGGTGACGGTGCGCAGGCCGCCTTTGAGCATGCTGAAGACAAGGTTGTCTTCGGTCGGCTTGGTCTGGGCGAATTGGTAAAGCTCAAGCTTGAGTTGGGAATCAGGGCGCAGCACCATCTCACTGCCGTCGGTCATTTCCATGCGCACATAGCCCAGCGCACCGGTGATGACGGTATCGCCCGCGCTCACCGTGGCGCCGACCGCCGCAGGCAATGCTTTGCCATCGGCTTTTTGTATGGATACCGCGCCCGACAAGTGAGTCAGGGTGCCGTTGGCCCAGGCGGTAGCGGCGCACAGCGCCAATAGCAGTGCGGACAGGGTGGGCAGATGTGTGGTGTGTGTCTTCATCGTCGTCCCCTTAACGGCACACCAGTGTGCGCCCGGTCGGCTGCGCCGCTTGCACCATCTGCTCGGCCGGTTTTTGCACGGTGGTATTGGCCACGATCACCGTCTGCACAGCCGCCTTCTTGATGACAGGCTTGTCTTCGGGTTTGTTATCGCTGCTGGTTCCTGCAGGCGCAGCTTGTGCCGTGGCTGCGCTGGATGTGACTGGCTTCGTGTCAGATGAGTTGCTCTCGGTTGCAGCGACTGCTGGTGCCGGCGTTTGAGGCGCTCTTGGAGGTGCCGTCACGACCGTAGTTTGGATCACGGTCTGCGTCGCAGTGGCCACTTGGTTGCTGACGGTTTGAGTGACTGCGGGCGGCAAGACCGTGGAACAACCGGCCACATTCGGGTTGGTGGTGCAGGTTGCCAGTGTCGGCAACACAGCAGAGCAGCCTTCAGCCGTCGGTGTCGCGGTGCAGGTTGAAAGCGGTGGCAGCACCGCCGAGCAACCAGCCAGCGTCGGTGCCGAGATGCAGCTTGCCAATGGCGGCAAGACCACGGAGCAACCGGCGGCGGTGGGCGTTGCGATGCAAGTTGAGATCAGCGGCAAGACTGCCGCGCAACCCTCAGCACTTGGCGTCGCCGTGCAAGTTGCGAGCGGTGGCAGCACTGCCGAGCAGCCCGGCGCGGTTGGCGTTGAGGTGCAGGTCGCAAGTGATGGCAACACGGCCGAACAGCCCGCAGCGGTCGGTGTTATGGTGCAAGTGGCAATGGGAGGCAGTACTGCCGAGCAGCCTGGGGTCGTCGGTGTGATGGTGCAGCTCGCCAATGACGGTAGCACCGAAGAACAACCCGGCGCGGTGGGTGTCGTCGTACAAGTTGCCAATGGTGGCAGCACCGCCGAGCAGCCAGGCGCCGTGGGCGTGATGGTGCAGGTCGCAAGAGATGGCAACACGGCCGAACAGCCCGCAGCGGTCGGGGTCGTGGTGCAACTCGCCAATGACGGTAGCACTGCAGAACAACCCGGCGCGGTTGGTGTCGTGGTGAAAGTCGCCAATGGTGGCAGCACTGCCGAGCAGCCAGGCGCCGTCGGCGTGAGGGTGCAGGTCGCGAGTGGTGGTAACACGGCTGAGCAACCTGGCGCTGTCGGGGTGCTGGTGCAAGTTGCCATCGGTGGCAGCACAGCGGAGCAACCTGGGGCGGTTGGTGTCGTCGTGCAAGTCGCTAACGCAGGCAGTACTGCCGAGCAGCCAGGCGCCGTCGGCGTAATAGTGCAGGTCGCGAGTAGTGGTAACACTGCTGAACAACCGGGCGCTGTCGGGGTGCTGGTGCAAGTTGCCATCGGTGGCAGCACAGCGGAGCAACCTGGGGCGGTTGGTGTCGTCGTACAAATCGCCAATGGTGGCAATACGGCTGAACACCCGGTCGTTGTTGGCGTTGTAGTGCAAGTCGCAAGTGGTGGCAGCACGGCAGAGCAACCCGCAGTGCTCGGGGTCGTGGTGCAAGCTGCCAATGGCGGCAGTACTGCCGAGCAGCCCGGCGCCGTCGGCGTGATGGTGCAGGTCGCGAGTGGTGGTAACACTGCTGAGCAACCGGGTGCGGTCGGGGTGGTGGTGCAAGTTGCCATCGGTGGCAGCACTGCCGAGCAACCTGGAGCTGTTGGTGTCGTTGTGCAGGTCGCGAGTGGTGGCAGTACGGCGGAGCAACCGGGGGCGGTTGGTGTCGTGGTGCAGGTTGCCAATGGTGGCAGCACTGCCGAGCAACCGGGGGCTGTTGGCGTCGTTGTGCAGGTTGCGAGTGGTGGCAGCACGGCAGAGCAGCCCGCAGCGGTTGGTGTCGTCGTACAGGTCGCCAACGGTGGTAGCACACCACCTGCGCCGCTGCAACCCGCAAGGCTTGGGTTGGCAACGCATTCGTTCATCGTGGGTGGCGGCGGCGGGGGCGGTGGTGTTACCACTGCTGCTTGGCTAATCGTCAGGTTTCCACCGCTGATGTCGTAGCCCTGCTGGGTGGAGTAGTAGCTGTTGTAATAAACGCCTGCGTTGGTACCAGTCGCAGCTGCACCCGAAATTCCGTCGATGGCTGTGTTTCCCCCGGTTCGCGCATTGCCGTTGTAAGACACAGTGGTATTCGCGAGCGTGAGGGGTGTCAAGAAGCTTCTGAGCAACGGGTAGGTGTGGCCTTCGTAAATGCGCCAGATTGCATTGCTACCACCGGTGTTGGCGATGCTCCAGTCAGGATTGACATTTTCGTTCGCCGCAGTTGCGGTGTTGTAGTTTGCAAGTTTCATCATCTGGGTGGTGGTGAGTCCGACTTCGTTGCCACCGCTGCTACTCCGCCCAGAGGTCTCGACATTCCAGTAGGAACCCGCGTTGCCACCTGACTCGTCATACCCCACCAGACCACCGATATTGGAAGAAGTGCCGCTTACAGCGCCGGCACTGTAAGAGTTGATGATGGTGCCGAAGTTTTCACCCACCAGCCCGCCGACACTGCTGTAACCCGCCACACTGCCCATCGCATAGGTATTGGTGATGGTGCCTGAGTCGTTGTAACCCACCAACCCACCTACGTAAGAATCGCCCACAACTTCACCGGTGGTGTAGCTGGTTTTGATGTCGCCAGAGTTGTTATAGCCGACCAGTCCGCCGATCTTATTGCGGCCACTGACGTTACCGGTCGCGTAAGCGCTTTCGATGCTGCCATCGTTGTACCCCACCAGACCGCCAACGTAATTGATGCCGCCGTCGAAACTGCCGTCCACGTTTCCCGTCGAGTAGGCATTGGTGATGGTGCCTAGCGAATCGTTGTACCCCACCAGTCCGCCAACATAATCGCCGGTTCCAGTGACTGTGCCAGACGTGTAGGCATTGCTGACCACCCCATTGTTGTACCCCACTAATCCACCAACATGCGCCCTTCCAGTGATAGTTACGTTTGTTAGACCAACTTTGGAAACGCTCGCCCCATCGGTTGCCCCAAAAAGCCCCACATAATCAGTGTTTGATCGGTTGATGGTGAGGTTGCTGATGGTATGATTTTGGCCGTCAAAAGTACCGGTGAAGCTGTTGCTGTTATCCCCAATCGGCATAAAACCGTCCTCAGCATTCCAGTTCAACGTGCCGGCAGCAGCGATGTCATTTGCCAACACGTAGGATTTGCCCAGCATCCCCGTGCTGCCCATTCCTTGCACGCCGTAGATGTCGGTCAATTGATACGGCGTATCGATGCCATCACCACCAAGCGCGCGGATGAAAGTCCCTGCCGTAATGCCGAAATCGGTGACAGTAAAACTGGGCAACGTGGCTGCCACTTGGTTCCAGGTACCACCATTCAATCTGAATATGCCGGCGGTGACAGTTGCAGTGGAGGCGCTGGCGTTGATAGCTCCTGCCGCTGACATTGTCAAAGTGCCAGAACCAGCGTTGAGCGGCGCGGATAAATTGATGTCGCCCACTGAGGAGGTCAGCGATATGTCGCTGTTTGTAGTGGTAATTCCACTCACACTATACATATAGGGCGTGATGCCGCCGCTTAATGTTGTGACGTTAAAGTTTTGACCATTGGTGAACGAGAAAGCAACGGTTGATTTGCCAGCCAGATTGGTGACTGCGTTACTCACGTCGATCACGTCGAGTGTGACTGTGCCCCCTGCACTGATCCCTAAATCCTGCACTGTGATGGCACCGCTCTGAGTGATGTTGCCGCCGCTCAACAAGCCGATGCGCGTCGTGAGGGCGTTCTTGTCAGTGATGGCGCTGGTGCTCCCATTCGTGATGGCGACAACGTCAAGGGCACCGGATGGGCTTGGGCTGCTGTCGCTACCGATCGCCAATTCCGGGGCGACAATGTTATAGAGATTGGTCACAGGCAGGCAGTTTGCAATAGTACATGTGGCAGAACCCACCGTGATGGGTCGCCCGGATGTAAACGGGCGAATTGATACGCCGCCAGTGGTCGTAACGGTGCTGCTCAGGGTAAGACTATCGGCCTCAAGAATAATATTTCTCGATCCAGCATTTACAGTGCCAGCGGCGGCCACTGCGACCCCTCCACCGCCACCACGAAGGATTAAATCCTTGGAGGTCGTGATTGCACCGGCCACAGTGGTTGTGCCGCTGTAGCTTGGGTCGTCGGATCCAAGCACAAGTGCGGTTCCCGGTGAAAGTTGGGTCAGGCCGGAAAGATACAGAACCCCTGTGGGATCAGTACCCGCGATTTGCATGTTGCGGGTGCTCGACAGCGGCTCAATGGTCAAGGCACCCACCGCCGTGATACCGGCCCCGCTTGGCAAGGTCAACGCATCGGTTTTGACCATCAAGTCTGCCACACCCGAGAGCGTCGTAGTGGCATCCAACACCAAGCCACCCGCGCGAATCGTGGCACCGGACGCGACGTTATAAGTAGTTGTGGCGGTACTGTGCAAGCTCAGTTCGCCGGTCCCAAGGTCAACAGGACCATTGAGTTGCGACGTGGTCGCGCCCGTGGGATTGAGACTCACGTTGCCGTTGTTTGTCTTGATGCCCTGCGCCAGCGTTACCAAGGCACCGGGGTCTTTGATGTTGATTGACTTGGTGTTGGTCGTGGTCTCAGCGGTAAAGTCCCCATCGAGCGTGAGGGCCATATTGCCGCCGGCCTTGAGGTAAACGTTGCCGGTGAATTTTCCCGTTCCAGTCGATGTAATGTCATTTCCAGCCGTCGCGTAAAGGCTGCTGCCATGGGCAGTCACGCCGGTAGCGACATCAATATTCCCGGTTACAGCAGTTGTTTCCGGAACGCTCGTTCCTGAAGAAGGATTCCAACCTGCCATCAGTTTCAAACTGCCTGGAGCGCTAATGTTGTTGGTGACATTTAGATTGCCGGCAGCGTAATACCCAACATTGCCCACGTAAGTAACACCGTTTGGAATAGTGAAGTTGCCGGAGGCAATGCCGAGCGTGCCGTTGCTGATGGCACCGAGTGTCCCGCCCGAGAGCGATACTGACTTGAATACTGCATCACCATTGACGATGTTGACTACGCCGGCTCCGCTAACGGCGAGGGCGACGTTGCCTGCCGTGACGTTGCTCAAATTGGCAGTCTTACCTCCGAGCACATTGAGCGCGCCCCCGGTGACCGAGAATGTTAGGTCGGACAGTGACGCAGGCGTTCCGTGATTCTCGTTGATGCTCAGAATTCCGCTGGCGTTGAGATTGACGCCCCCGGACAGCGAAATGGCATTTTGGAGATTGAGAAACTTGGTGTCGGAAATATTCAACGCGCCGGTGGAAGACTGGCTGTAGGCTGCCTCGAATGAGGTGCTCGCGGTTATGTTGAATACACCGTCATTGATAAGGATACCGTCCTGGCAGCAGCCGTTGCTCCAGATCGCCCAACCTGTTGGCGCAGCGGCGACATTGACGATGCCACCGTTCATGTTATGGAAGGTTGAGGCGCCCGCGCCATAATTGTGTTCGATATGAAACGCGGCATCGTTGGTGAGCGACAGTGTGCCGGAGTTTTCCCAAGTCTTCGCAAGAGCTACGTAGGCCCGTGTCGGCCCGGGGTTACCGTCCAGTGTCACCGAAGAACCAGTGGCTGTTGTGATCTTTCCGGTAGGGGACAAAACGACACCCATGGCGCCGCTAAACGTTGTTGCGCCGCCGGTGAACTTAATGTCGTGGTCCGCCTGAAGAGTCAAGGTCTTATTAACACCGTTGATCGCAACTGCCCCGCTGCTCGCGTCAAAAGTGATGTCGCCACTTCCCGTGCTGCCGCCACTGGTCGCGATCATGACATCGGTCGAGACGAGGGATGCGCTGATGTCGTAGTCAGAAATGGTTGACGATGCACCGGCGACTGTCATCGTGGCGTTGACAGGGGTCACGCTATGGTTGATAGTGATATCGCCAGGATCAAGCAACCAATTGCCGGTCAAACCCCTCGGTGCGCGCGTATCGACCCGCGCACCTGAAGCGTCAAGGTATTGATGCCCCGATGTCTCCACGAAACCACCATTGCCGCCGTTCGCTCCACCGCGCGCAGAAATGCTGCCATAAGCGCGCGTCGTGTCATCCGACCACACAATCACTTTGCCGCCATCGCCCTTGGCTGTAGCATCGGCTTTCAAACTCGCGCCCGGCCCAACGTAGGTCACATTGGCGTTCTGCACATCCGGGTTCTTCCCCTGGTAGTCACCACCCACCAAAATCGTGCCACCACCCGTGGCACCGGATGCATCGATGCCGCCGTTTCCAGTCACACCGACCTGCGTGCCGAGCATCTTCACTGTGCCGCCTTTGCCGGTGGTACTTGATGCATCGAGCGAGCCTGCGTTGAGCGTGCGGCCACCTTGCAGCACGATCTCGCCGCCCTGGTTCACGAGGCCGCTGGCTTTGATGATGCCGCTGTTGTTCACCACTTGCTCAATGCTGCCTGCCGCATCGGTCACGCGGGCGCGGATCAGTCCATCGTTGGTCAAATCAATGGCCAGTTTGTTGCCGGCCACCAGGGTCACGCTGCGGGCATTGATCTGCCCGGTGTTTTGCACGCTGTTGCCCATCAGCACAACGCTGCCCAGCGCGTTGAGGGTGCCGTCGTTCTTGACGCTGCCAGCACCAGGGCTTGTGAAGCGGTAGTTGCCCGCCATGAAATCGTCATTGCCCAGACCCAGGGTGCTGGCCAGAATGCCGCCGACATTGACCTGGCTGCCTTTGGCAAACAACATGCCGTTAGCGTTGCTGAAGAAGACCTGGCCGTTGGCGTTGAGCTTGCCGTAAATCTCTGAGGCGCTGTTGCCCGCTATGCGGTTCAGGGCGACCGAGCTGACGCCGGGCTGCTTGAAGTTGACCGTGGCGGCAGAGCCGATGTTGAAACTCTGCCAATCGAGTGCCGTGCGCTCGCTTTGTTGCAATACGGTGAGGGCGTTGCTGGTCTGGCTGATGGTGGCTTGCCCGGCAGTGATTTTGCCGGCCGTAGGCAAGGCGTTGCTGGGAAGCGCGTTTTGTGCCCAGGCGGGAGCACCCGTAAGCGCCGCAGCGATGGCGAGCACGGTGTATGGGTATGGTGTAGGGCCGAATTTATTCGGGCGGTCTGCGACCACCTGCCCGAATAAATTCGGCCCTACAAATACCGCGTGCAACAATTCTGTCCAAGAATTAGCTGTAGCAGATTGGCATGCAGCCAGTGGTTTATGCCCGTTGGTGCTCGTGCTACTTGCCTTGCCGCGCCCTTTGGCAATTGCGGCAACCGCCACCCCGGCGTGGCCAAGCAGATTCCAGACGAAACGGCGGATGTGGTTCATGACTTTTCCCCTACACGGTGTTCCTGCTGCGCCTATGCACCGTAAATTTGTTTACCAACCATACGACAGATTGAGCCAAACCCTGGGCTTGGCGTTGTCGGCCGGGTTGGGGGCTTCGCTGCCAGCCCAGGCCAGCAGGGCGCTGGCGCTAAAGTCTTTGTTGATCAGCCAGTCGGCGCTCAGGCCGACGTCGCTCATGCGCTTGTCGTTATGGGTGGCGCTGGGCAGTGGGTCCCGCGCGAGTTGCAATTTACCGTGGTCGGCAAAGACGCCCAGCGCGAGATCGGGGCGGGCTTGCCAGCGCAGGGCGAGTTTGACGAGGGTGCCGCTGTCGCCACTGGCTTCGCCGTTGGCATAACCGGGTAGCGTGGTCGGGCCGCCCAGGCTGAGCTTCTCGGACGAGTCAAGGTTTTTGCCGGCGAGTTGCCAGGTGAACTGGAGTTGCAGGCTGAGGTTCTGGCTCAGCGTCTGCTGGCGCTGAGCGCTGAAGTTGGTCTTGCTGAAGTGACCGGCCGTGTCGGGCCCGGTCGGCGGTGCATCAAATAGTGCGGAGGTCGCGCCAAGATCGAGCTGAGCGCTGCGCACGGCCAGGTCGATACGGGTGGTGCCGCCGCCCAGCCAGTCGTCGAGCCAGTCGGCGCTCAGGCTGGCAGTGAGACCCTGGCTCTGCTTGTCCAGATCGGTGCTGCTGGCACCAAAGTGGTCGGCCAGCTTGCTCTTGTCGGCTTCGATCTGAAGCTTGAGGTTGCGGGTGCGGCTGCGCAGCAGCGGGTAGGCCGCACCCAGACGCAAAGAGTCAGCGGTGCCGCTGGCCTCCAGGTTGGCAAAGTCGCCGCCCAGGCTGTAGGTGGCGCGTGAAGCAGCGGCGCTCAGACGCCAGCCCGCGCCGCCGACCGGCAACTCGCCGCGCAGGTTGTAGCTGGTGAGGTTGCCGGTGTTGGTGAGCAGCACGTTGGCGCTCAGGCGTTCGCCCAGATTGAAGGGGCTGTTGGCAGTGACGCTCAGGCCTAGGCGATTGGTGCCGGTGGAGGGCGAGCCGTGGTTGTTGGCATCAAGCCGCGTGCTGATGAGCGGTTCGCTTTGCTGCGTCAGGACGATGTCGGTACTGCCGGGGGCTTCGCCGGCTTGCAGGTCCAGGCTGGCGCGTCCGCCAGCGAGTTCGTTGATGAGCAGGACCTGGCGTTCCACCGCAGCCAGGGTGAGGGCTTCGCCTTTGGGCAGGCGGTCCAGGTAGCGAAACAGGACATCGGCAGAAACGCGGCTTTCGCCTTCGAGCCGGGTTTCGCCCAGTAGCCCTTCGCTGATGGCGATCTCGATCACACCATCCTTGATCTTTTGTGGTGGCAAATAGCCTTGGGCCAGAAAGTAGCCTGCCGCCTTGTAGCGTGCCTCGACCGCTTCAACCGCTTGGATCAGGTCACCGAAATTGAGTGAGCGTCCAGACCAGGGCGCAACAGTGGCGTTGAGGGTTTCAGTCGAGAGGGCGCGGTTACCGCTGAATTCAAAACGGCTGACCTCAACGTGGGTATCGCCAGTGCCAGCCGTTGTTGACGGCGTTCGCGCAGGCGGCGCTTGAATCGGTGCCATGGTGGCGGCTGGCGGGCGTTCAGGCGGGCGTGTTTCTTGCAGGATGCGCCCGGCGTCAGGCGGGGTTTGGGCCAGCGCCGAAGTGGCCACAGCCGCCAGGACAGTCAGCCCTCGGCTTGCGCTCGCGACAACGCTATTCTTGTGAAAACAAAGAGGCAAGGCACTGCTCCAATTGATTTCGGATCAGGCATTTTGCTCTCGCGATGAGCGCAAGACAATCTATTTGGTGTGGCTATTTTCCAAGGGTAAACCCTGGTTGTGGTTCGTCATTGCGCCACAGCGCTGGCACGCCAGCATGGATCGCCACGTCGCTACGCTCCTCGCAGTGACGAGGGGTTTCGGTCATTGCGAGCGTAGCGCGGCAATCCAGGTATTTATGCCGCTTAGCGGTTGAACGAGCCGCGCGAGCCACCCGGCCCACGCGAGCCGCCGCCGCTACCGGAACGGCCACCGGCGCCGCCACCATAGGCGTTGCGGTTGCCGCCCGCATAACCGCCGCCGCCCCGGCGTGCGCCGCGGTCGGCCATCATATCGACACTGGTGCGCATCGGGTCGGGCTGGCTTTGACCAGACCGATCTGGCGCCGGATTGCCGCCGCCATAGTTGCGGCCGTAGCCACCGTCATTTCTGCCGCGTTCCTGCGCCGTGCGCTGACTGGCGCCGTGGGGCGGTTGCTCGTCGCTGGCCGGGTTGCGGCTGCGCGGCGCGCTACTGCGTTGACCCGCGCCGCTGGCGCCCCGATTGGCAGTGCCAGCGCTGCGCCCTCCGCGGGCTGCGCCTGGTGCGCCTTTGCCTTCGCGGACCCGTTGCAGCATTTCGGTGCGCGCAGCCCGCCCTGCGGCCATCATCACATCACGGCTGGGCGGTTTGCCCGCACCGCCCCAGATGGTCTGGCGGCCCATGGCGATGGGTTCGGCTTTTTCACCGGGTTCGGGCATAAAGCCTTCCAGGATTTTCACCGGGATGTCCTGCTTGGTGAAGCGTTCAATCGCCTGCATGAAGCCTTCTTCATCCAGGCACACCAGGTTCACCGCCTGGCCTTCAGCGCCGGCGCGGCCGGTGCGGCCGATGCGGTGGATGTAATCTTCACAGACGTTGGGAATTTCGTAGTTCACCACGTGCGGCAAGTCATCGATGTCGATGCCACGGGCGGCAATATCGGTGGCCACCAGCGCGCGAATCTCGCCGCTCTTGAAGCCCGCCAGCGCCTGGGTGCGCGCGGTCTGGCTCTTGTTGCCGTGCAGCGCCATGGCGTTGATGCCGTTCTTGACCAAGAAATCGGCCACGTTGTTGGCGCCAAATTTGGTACGCGTGAACACCAGCACCTGGCTCCAGTTGTGCTCCTGGATGATATGCGCCAGCAGGGCTTTCTTTTTGCCGCGTCCGACCGGGTGAATCAGTTGCGTGATGCGCTGCACCGTGCTGTTGCGCGGCGTGACTTGAATGCTTTGCGGATTTTTCAGCAGGGTGTCGGCCAGCTCGCGAATTTCGTCGCTGAAAGTGGCCGAGAACAGCAGGCTTTGCTTGTCTTTGGGTACCACTGCCAGCACTTTTTTGACATCATGGATGAAGCCCATGTCGAGCATGCGGTCCGCTTCGTCGAGTACCAGGATCTGGACTTGCGTCAAATCCAGCACGCCTTGCTGCAGCAAGTCGAGCAGCCGCCCCGGCGTGGCCACCAGGATGTCAACGCCTTTTTTAACTTTGCTGATTTGCGGGTTCATGCCGACACCGCCAAAAATGGCGGTCGATGTGAGCTCCACATATTTGCCGTAGGTTTGCACCGACTCTTCCACCTGCGCGGCGAGCTCACGCGTGGGTGTCAGCACCAGGCAGCGAATGCCGGTGCCGCCAAATTTATTGCGTGGTGCAGCGCTGGTGCTGAGCTTGTGCAGTATCGGCAGCACAAAGGCCGCCGTTTTGCCGGTGCCGGTTTGGGCGCCGCCAAGCAGATCCAGGCCTTCGAGCACCGCCGGAATGGCCTGCGCTTGAATCGGGGTCGGGGTTTCGTAGCCCTGCTCAAGCACGGCTTTGACGATGGCCGGAGCCAGGTTTAATTCTTCAAATTTCATAGTTTGGCGCCTATCCTGGGCGCTATGGCATCGGCCTGCTTGGTGTTTGGAACACCGAGTCAGTCAAAGGCAGATGGGGTACAAAGTTGGAACGCCAGCGCAAGGCCAGGTTCCCGGCATGTTGCCGATATTGTGGGCAACTGAAACGCCACAACGGAGTCGATTATCGCACGGCGCGGCCCCGCGTGTTTTTTATCAATAATTGTCGAGCACTGCGCCCTTGCTGGCGGTCGATGCGTTGAAGGCAAACTTGGCCTGTACGCCGCGCGTGTAACGTGGTGCCGGGGCTTTCCAGGCGGCGCGGCGCTGATTGATTTCAGCCTCGCTCACATTGAGTTGCAGCAGCAACTGGTGGGCGTCGATGGTGATGGCGTCGCCTTCGTGGATCAGCGCGATCAGGCCGCCGACGGCGGCCTCCGGCGCCACGTGGCCCACCACCATGCCCCAGGTGCCGCCCGAGAAGCGGCCATCGGTGATCAGGCCGACCGACTCACCCAGCCCCTGGCCGATGAGGGCACCGGTGGGCGCCAGCATTTCGGGCATGCCGGGGCCGCCCTTGGGCCCAAGGTAGCGCAGCACCATCACGTCGCCGGCCACAATCTTGTTGGCCAGAATGGCAGCCAGGGCCGACTGCTCGTCGTCAAAGACGCGCGCCGGGCCGGTCATGACCGGGTTCTTCAGGCCGGTGATCTTGGCAACGCAACCCTCGGGGCTCAAGTTGCCTTTCAGGATGGCCAGGTGGCCTTGTTGGTACATCGGCTTGGAGAGCGGCCGAATCACGTCCTGATCGGCGCGCGGTGCAGCAGGCACGTCCTTGAGAACTTCGGCTATCGTCTGGCCGGTGATGGTGATGCAGTCGCCGTGCAGCAGACCGGCGCCCAGCAGCATCTTCATGACTTGCGGAATGCCGCCGGCGCGGTGCAGATCGACCGCCAGGTATTTGCCGCTCGGTTTGAGGTCGCACAACACTGGCGTGCGCTGGCGCACGCGCTCGAAGTCGTCAATGCTCCACTCGACCCCGGCGGCATGGGCAATCGCCAGAAAGTGCAGCACCGCGTTGGTCGAACCGCCCGTGGCCATGACGATGGCAATCGCGTTCTCGATCGATTTGCGGGTCACGATGTCACGCGGCTTGATGTCTTTCTTGATCGCTTCTATCAGCACCTTGGCCGACTCGCTGGCCGAGTTGACCTTCTCGTCGTGCGGATTGGCCATGGTGCTGGAGTAGGGCAGGGAGATGCCCAGCGCCTCAAAGGCCGAGCTCATGGTGTTGGCGGTGTACATGCCGCCGCAGGAGCCTGTGCCGGGCACGGCGCGCTGCTCGATTTGCAGCAGGTCGGTGTCGCTCATGCGGCCGGCGGCGTTCTCGCCGACCGCCTCGAACACGCTGACGATGTTGAGGTCCTTGCCCTGGTAATGGCCGGGCAATATGGTGCCGCCATAAACGTAGATGGCTGGCACATTGGCGCGCAACATGCCCATCAGGCCACCTGGCATGTTTTTGTCGCAACCGCCGATCACCAGCACGCCGTCCATCCACTGACCCTGCACGCAGGTTTCTATGCAGTCGGAGATCACTTCGCGGCTGACCAGCGAGTACTTCATGCCCTCGGTGCCCATCGACATGCCGTCCGAGATGGTGGGCGTGCCGAACACCTGCGCCTTGCCGCCGGCTTCTTCAATCGCGGCAATGGCGGCGTCGGCGAGCTTTTGCAAGCCGCTGTTGCAGGGTGTGATGGTGCTGTGGCCGTTGGCGACACCGACCATGGGCTTCTTGAAATCGTCTGCCTCGTAGCCCATGGCGTAGTACATGGAGCGGTTCGGCGCGCGTGACTTGCCTTCGGTGATGTTTTTGCTGCGCGGATTGAGGGCGCCGGATTCGGTGGTCATGGTGGGTCTTTCGTGATGAGCGAGTGGCTTCAGGGCAGATGCCTGCACTGAGAAATTGGATGTGCTGGTTTATTTTAGTGGCTCCTCGTTTAGGCGTGCTTTTGTCCTGCGGATGGCGCTGTAGAGGTGACCTTATATCCGTACGGCATCGGTTGTGGCATCGAAGTGCGTTGTAGGAGTTGATGCGCATCTATTCGTTTTCATTTTGGCCCCACTCGTTCTGCTATGCGAGGATGCCTCGCGGCAAGCCGGGTCTCGCCCCGGCAGGCGAGTTCCCTTTCTTTGCTTGTCCAAAGAAATGGAACCGAAAGAAAGGACAGCCGGATTCGTCGCCCGGCTGCGCCGGTAAGCTGCGTTACTCGACTTGGGCGGGGTCTGGCTAAACTCGCTTCGCTCAAACAACGCCAGCCCTGATCCGCCCAAGTCTGCGTTACTCGCCTCCTCATAACGGCGGGGGGACCAAATTCAAATTTCCAAAATTCATGCACGTTTTCAACGTGCTTCGGCGCGGGTACTTTCTTTGTTTTAAGACGCGGCCAAATGGGGCTGTTGGCTCCTCTTTCTCGCCCGGCGGGGCGAGAGAGAGGCGGGGGTGAGAGAGTGGGGCCAAATAAGCAGTAGGAATACAAGCCCATCAATCACATTCATGCCGTGCGGCGAGAAAGAGAGCACCCAACCAGCCCGTGCCGCTGGCATTGCGGCACAATGCTGATCATGCTGATTCATCCTCAAATCAATCCGGTTGCCCTGCAGCTTGGCCCGTTGGCGATTCACTGGTACGGTATCACCTACCTGGCCGCTTTTGGCTTGTTCATGTTGCTGGCTCGCCTGCGCCTGCGTCATGAGCCGTATGCCTCCATCCAGGGGTCGGGCGCCTGGAGCCGCGCCGACGTGGAAGATATTTTGTTCTTGGGCGTGATGGGCGTGGTGCTGGGCGGGCGCATCGGCTACTGCCTGTTTTACAAGCCGCTTTACTACGCCGCGCACCCGCTCGAGATTTTTGCCGTGTGGCAAGGGGGCATGAGTTTTCACGGCGGCATGTTGGGCGTCATTGTGGCCATGCTGTGGTTTGCGCGCTCACGCGCCAAGCCCTGGCTGCAGGTGGCCGATTTTGTGGCGCCGTGCGTGCCCACCGGCCTGGCGGCGGGGCGCGTTGGCAACTTTATCAACGGCGAATTGTGGGGCCGCTTGAGCAGCCCGGAGCTGCCTTGGGGCATGGTGTTTCGGGGTGCCGGCGATTTGCCGCGTCACCCGTCGCAGGTCTATCAGTTCTTGGGTGAAGGCTTGCTGCTGTTCGTGTTGCTGTGGCTCTATGCGCGCAAGGAGCGCCGTCGGGGCCAGGTGGCGGCGGCCTTTTTGATGGGCTATGGCGTGCTGCGTTTCGGTGCCGAGTATTTCCGCGAGCCCGACGCATTTCTGGGTATTTTGTCGCTCGGTCTGAGCATGGGGCAATGGCTGTGCGTTCCCATGATCATCGGTGGCATGGGATTGTGGTGGTGGGCGCAGAAGTTTTCAGCCGCGGCGAAAAAATAGGATGGGTGGAACGATAGAGTTGGCGCAACAAGGCGGTGTGGCACGGCTCACCCTGCGCCACGGCCCCAAGTTCAACGCCATGTCGCGCGTCATGTGGCGCGAGCTGAGCAGCGTTTTTGAGGGTCTGCAGCGCCGCACCGACTTGCGCTGCGTGCTCATCAGCGGCGCGGATGGCAACTTTTGCGCCGGGGGCGATATTTCGGAATACGCCGATTTCCGGTTTGAGCCGGAGAGCCTGCGCGATTTTCACGAGAACGATGTTTGGGGCGGCTTGCAGGCGATGCTGGCCTGCGACCTGCCGCTGGTGGCTCAGATTGAGGGCAACTGCATGGGCGCGGGGGTGGAAATTGCCAGTTGCTGCGACATTCGTTTGAGCAGCGAGTCGGCCAAATTTGGCGCACCTATCGCCAGGCTCGGGTTTCCGATGGCGCCGCGCGAAGCAGCCTTGGTGGCGCGCGAAATGGGGCTGACGCTGGCGCGCCAGATGTTGTTGGAGGCGGCCATTTTCAGTGCGGCCGAGATGAAGGCCGGCGGCTTTCTGAGCCGTGTCGTTGCGGCTGCGGCATTGGCCGACGAGGCGCAAGCCACGGCGCTGCGCATTGCCGCGCTGGCACCGCAGGCGGCGCGGCTGAACAAGCAGACGCTGCGGGTCTTTGCGCACCCGCCCGAGCCAGCGCAAGGGGTGACGCCGGCGCTGGCCAACAACCAGGACCAAGCCTACGCTTATGCCGACAGCGCCGAACACCGTGAAGGGATAGAGGCTTTTCTGGAAAAGAGAAAACCGGCGTTTTGAAATTGATTGAACCGCATTGGAACGCTATTGAGCAAGTGCAATGATGGCCGTTGACCCTCGTCATTGCGAGCGTAGCGCGGCAATCCAGGCTGCTGATACGCCACCATGGATTGCCATGTCGCCGTCAGCCGCGTGGCTGCCACCGAGGGCCTGCGGCCTCGCAATGACGATACCGGTGTTTTTTTGATTTCATGATCATTTGCCTAAAATAAAACCCTCTTAAAGTTCACTGTAAACATGACCAAGACAACCCCCGTATCTGGCAACGCCAACCTGTTCGTTGCCCTGCGCGCTGCTTTCCCCAAGGACCTGGACAGCGTAGCCGTCGAAACCGACAGCGGCCTGCTTTACTCCTGGCGCGATCTCGATGCGGCCAGCGCCATGCTGGCCAACTTGCTGCTGTCGCTGGATTTGCCGGTCGGTGCGCGCATTGCAGTGCAGGTGGAGAAGTCGGTCGAGGCGATGCTGCTGTACCTGGCGACCTTGCGGGCCGGGTTTGTATTTCTGCCGCTCAACATGGCCTATCAAAGTGCCGAGATGGCGTACTTTATTGACAACGCCGAGCCGGCCGTGGTGGTTTGCACCGCCAGCAACTTCGGCTGGGTGAGCAAGATTGCGTTCCAGGCCGCTACCCGGTATGTCTTCACGCTCAACGATGACCGCACCGGTTCGCTGTTGACGCGCGCCGCGTATTGCTCGGACCAGCATGCGGTGGCGCTCAAAGCAGCCGACGACGTGGCCGCCATTGTCTATACCAGCGGCACCACCGGGCGTTCCAAAGGCGCGCTGCTCACGCATGGCAATCTGCTCAGCAATGCGCAGGTGCTGAAAAGCTACTGGGGCTGGCGCAGTGCCGACCAGGGCGCTGATGTGTTGATCCACGCCTTGCCGATCTTTCATGTGCACGGTTTGTTTGTGGCGATTCACGGCGCGCTGCTGAGCGGCAGCAAGATGATCTGGCTGGCCAGGTTCGACCCCAAACTGGTGCTGCAAAAAATGCCCGAAGCGACGCTCTTCATGGGTGTGCCCACGCTTTATGTGCGGCTGTTGGCCGAGCCGGGCCTGACGCGGGACGTGGTGCGCCACATGCGGCTCTTTATTTCGGGCTCGGCGCCTATGCTGATCGAAACCTTTGCTGAGTGGCAGAAGCGCACCGGGCATACGATTCTGGAGCGCTACGGCATGAGCGAGACCATCATGCTCAGCTCCAACCCCTACCTGGCCGAGCAAGGCGAGCGCCGCGGTGGTACGGTGGGTTTTCCGCTGCCCGGCGTGCTGTTGCGCGTGCAGGACGATGCCGGGCGGAGCGTTGCGGTGGGCGAAATTGGCGGCATCCAGGTCAAGGGCCCCAATGTTTTCAAGGGCTACTGGCGTATGCCGGAGAAGACCGCGGAAGAATTCACTGCCGACGGTTACTTCAAAACGGGGGATGTCGGCAAGATTGACGCAGACGGTTATGTGACGATTGTGGGGCGCAGCAAAGACCTCATCATCAGCGGCGGCTACAACGTTTATCCGGCCGAAGTGGAAGGCTATATCAACGACTTGCCGGGGGTCGCCGAGAGTGCGGTGATTGGCGTTGCCGACGCTGATTTTGGCGAGGTCGGGGTGGCGCTGGTCGTTGCCAAACCGGGCATCAAGCTGGAGCCCGACCAGATCATTGCCAGCCTGAAAGCAACCTTGGCAAATTTCAAGGTGCCCAAGCAGTGTTATGTGATCGCCGCGCTGCCGCGCAACGGCATGGGCAAAGTGCAAAAAAATGTTCTAAGGGCGCAGTATGGGGCTGGGTAGCCACACCAGTTTCTGGTCATTGCGACAGTTGAATTGGGGTCAGAGCCCAAATCGGTGAAATGTTGTGGGCCAGCTCGATGGCACTGCCCCGAATTGGGATCTGACCCCAATTCAACGCTGTCCGTCATTGCGAGCGAAGCGCGGCAATCCAGGAGTCAAGGATTGCTGCGTCGCTGCGCTCCTCGCAATGACGCGAATTTAACGCAGCACCAACACCGGCACGTGCGAGTGCGTCAGCACCAGTTGGGTCTCGCTGCCCAGCAGCAGGCGCTTGATGCCGCGGCGACCATGCGAGGCCATCACGATCAGGTCGCATTTGTGTTTCTTGGCGGCGGCGATGATGGCATCGGACACCAGGTCTGACTTGACCGTCAGGGCCTTGGCCACAACGCCTTGTTTGAGCGCGGCTTTCTGCACCGCATCGACAATGGCCTGCGCATCGTCAGCCCATTGCTTTTCAACCCGGC
>Ga0315272_10000403_pt1 | contig 21475 bp, 21 predicted proteins | sample C3_middle_MG_FD_203918 | JGI IMG/M metagenome (GOLD analysis project Ga0315272, IMG submission 203918) | Sediment microbial communities from Yellowstone Lake, YNP, Wyoming, USA - C3_middle | ecosystem: Environmental > Aquatic > Freshwater > Lake > Sediment | place: USA: Wyoming | collected...
TTATACAATCACTATTTGAATTATTTATTATCTTTCTTTACCAAACGTAAACTTAAACCACGGAATATTAAGCTTCGGATATCGACAGGCTTCTATACAGATTATCCAAGTAGGTCAACACTTGAAGATACTTTCTTTCTAATGGTCATAGATATTGATGATATACTTGAACAAGATTGCAATCAAATTATTGAAATACTAAACAAGCACAATTACACACCAACCTATGTCATAAAAACAACAAAAGGTTATCATTTTCTTTGGCTTAGCAAAAAATATTTGATTAAGGAAGATAATGTTTTATTTTCAACTTTCAACATGTTTTTGTCTACATTTTTTAATCAAATCAAGCAATTGATAGAGAAAGAATTACCCCATGTGCATTTAGATAAGTTAATACCTTTGGAGGGGTTTTATACCAGAGCGGATGGTTTGATTGTATATGAAGGTTTATGGTATGAGAGTTTTTGGGATTTGTATTCTAAGGTCATTGCAATAGATGAGAAATCTTCGGATGAAGAACTAACTAATATTTTACATAACAAAGTAGATTTTGAAAATGATTATTCAACGACTTTATACTATGCTTTATATGATGTTAAATCGGTTAAGAAATATACCGAAACCTTTTGTCCTGTATTGAATAATATCTTGAATTCTTGGGATACACATAGCTTTACGGAATGGAAAATTGCCATATGGTATTATTATTTGCTTTATCAATATTTTGCTAAAAATGAAGAGGAACGGGGAAAGGTTTTACAGGAACTTTTAGATAATGCAAGTCTATATAAGAAGGAGCCACCGAACAAGGCAAGGGAGAAAACTAAAAAATTTTTTGATTGGTTTGTTAGCAGGAATTTTCCGTTAGTATTTTGGTCGTGTCGTAGGTTTAATCGGGAGTTTGGTTGTCCGCAGACTTGTCCGAATTTCAATAAGGCAACTCTTCCGATACTTCCAGCGTTCCACTTACCAGATGGTTTTGAAGTAGTAGATAAGATGTATTTTTGTCGTGTGCCTATTAAGAAAAATGAGCAAACAGATGGGCTGGAGTTGAAGTATGTTTGTAGGTTCTTTTATCCTGTGTGGTTTGCCATTAATAAAATTGAAGGAGAGAATGTTAGCAAAGCCAAAATAATAGTAGCTGGGTCAAACCAAATCGATGAGTTTATTGTTCAAATGAGTTTTGAAAAGGGCTTTAAGGAAGCCGAGATGCTATCAGTTTCAGATAAAAAAAGATATAAAGATATTCTTACCTTCTTCTATCGAGAAATCCCCACGATTATTGAGCCTGATATGTTAGGGTTTAAGTATTATTCCGAACCTCGTCCCATTATACGATTAAAGAATTTTATCACTGCTTCCTTAGAAGACCATCCGTTTTCAAATTTCTATACCGAGACAAGCGGTAGTTATCAAGTATTTAAGCAAATAATTAATCACATTTTATACAAGTTGCCTGACGAATATTTTATTTTCAAACTTGCTTGTTGGATAGGATTATTTTCGATTTTTTATTTGCGTCGATATGATTGTTTTAGCATGAACCCAATTTTTGTTTTAATTGGTTCTACTGGTTGTGGTAAAACATCTGTTTTGCGATTATATAATCTTTTCTTTAGAAAACCTGACCACTTTTTCACTTTACATGCTGATGATATATCAGTTGCTTATATGAATAGACGCTTACCTTATTTTAGGACACCTTTCGTAGGCGATGACTTTATTGTTAACGATGATAGAGATATCAAATATATGAGGCAATTAGTTCATGATTTAGCAAATAGAAGGATTAGTAAAGCAAATATTTATTTTTCTCGAGCTACAGAAATGATTATGCCTGCAATGTTTACGATGGAGACAAAGTATTATGTGCCCTTCATTACAATTGAAGGAATGTGGCGAAGATTAATTACATTTAATGTTGGCTATCGAGACCCATCTTATATTGATAAGATAGAGAAATTTTACAGAGAATATATCATTCATTTAGCTGACAATTGGGGCTGGGGGTTAGAACTTTACCAAGAAATTTTTCAACAATATGAAGACGAACTTGCCAAATTAATTCAGCAAGGAACATACAAAGAAGTTGATTATGCTGTCTACGATTATGACCCCTTACTTAAAACTTTATTTTCGCTTGAATTTATACTACATAAACTTTACGATAAGGAAAAAGCTGATTTTTATTTTAAACAAATTTTGCATATTTTAGTAGCACCGAAGTTTAAGGAGTATATGTTAATTGAGCCGTGTATTTTTGACAAAGAAGTAGAGTTCATTACATTTAACGATATGCTTTCCACGATTAAGTATCAGGGCGATAAAAATTTAGACAGAGTAATCATGTTAGAACATACAACACTTTATAATGGAGAGTTGCATTTGTTTTATAATTTCTTAACTAAAGTTTATAGGAAAGACTGGGTATCACAACCGAATTTAAATCCATTCTGGCTTGTTATTGTGAAAGGTAATCCTATAAAATTTATTTTGCAAGACCCATACCATAAAGACACAATTAACAATTTTATTACTCAATTCCCGAAGGAATTCCAGAAGTTTCTACAGTATTTACAATTAAGTGGATATGACTTTAGAGACATCATTAAACAAGAATTTGGAGAGATACATGCACAAGAATTAGATGAAATAGCAGACAAATGGCAATAGGAGGATAGCCATGACTTTACAAGAATTAGCACAATTTTTAGCATCAAAGAAGCAATGTAAGGATTGTAAGTTTGCTCAGAAAAGAAAAAGTTATGATTGGCGATGCACATTAGAAGACACACGAACCGAAATACATCCTCTACTTCCTGCTTGTGAATATTTTCAACCAAAGGAGAAAAAAGATGAGAAAAATAGCTGTTCTTGATACGGAGACCCAAGGTTTATATGGTAGATTATTACTTGGTGGTGTAAAGGTAAATGGGAAGTTTTTTTATTTTGATGATGTAGATAAGCTTAAAGATTTTTTAAATGATTTGATAAGCAATGGGTATGTAATAGTAGGGCATAATTTATTTTACGATTTTTCTGTGCTTGATTTTATCCCACCGAATAGAGATTGTTTTGATGATACATATTTATTCATGAAGGCATATCAAGTTGAGTATAAGATAGAGAAGCCTGAAAGAGGAATATTTGGTTTAGAAAATTTGTGTAAATTTTTCAAGTTATATGAATATAAGACTGATAAGATTAAAATTCGCAAAGACCTTGAGAAAGGTGTTAGATTATTAGATAATCGATTGAAGGACTATTTGACTGAAGATTTAAATGCTACGGATTTACTTTATCGACACACGATTGCCAAGCATGAGAAATTTAAGCCTGTATATCTTTTAGACAAAGCTTTCTTAATTAGACTTCTACAGATACAAAAACGAGGTGTTCCAGTTAATGTTGAAGAAATATCTAAATTGCTACAAGAAAAGAAACCTGTTTTCAATCAAAATCTAATGGCTTTTCAGAGGGCTTATCAATTCAATCCATTTTCACCTGCACAAACTAAAACAAAACTTAACTTACCTGATGCCCAAAAGCAGACCTTACTCTATTATTTCTTAACTACTAAAGATGAAAAATTGAAACAATGTATACATGATATTCTATCTCTCAAGAAGCAACAAGATGAGATTTCTTACTTAGAGGAATGGATAACCAAAGGGTCATCTGGACGACTATATGGTCATTATGATATTTGTGGAGCCATCACGGGTAGACTTTCTTGTTCCAATTCTAATTTACTTAATATCCCACGGCATCTGCGGTATCTCTTCTATAAAAGCCCATTCCTTAAATATGATTTTTCCCAAATAGAATTAAGATTAGCTGGACAAGTTTATTACATACCAACCTTTATTACAGCCTATAGAAATGGAGAGGACCTACATAGCAAGACAGCATCCTTCCTCTTCGACAAACCAATTGACCAAATTTCCAAACAAGAACGACATATTGCTAAACAATTCAACTTCGCTTTAATTTACGGAGCCTCGGTTCAAACATTACAAGAACTTTTATACGAAGCAAATATCCTTTTGACCTATGAAGAAACCAAATTCCTAAGAGCTAAATGGATGTCTTATCATCGAAGAGTTTCCGAACATATCCAATCAACGATGAATACTCTTAAAAATGGTCCCATCTCTGTAAGCACAGTCCTACAAAGAAAACGCTATACTGAACATTTGAACATTGCACTAAACTTTCCAATCCAAGGCACAGGAGCCGAACTGCTTAAGGGAACTGTAGTCTTATTTACAAAAAAATATCCTGACGCTAAGATAGTTAACCTTATACATGATGAAATACAAATAGAATGTGATAGCCAAGAAGAAGCAAATGATTATATCAAAGCTTTAGACGAGGCAGGAACTGAGATGTGGAGCTATCTGTTTAAGAATTTTGAGATACCTTTTCAGGGCGAGGCGACTGTTTTCTAAGTTTTGATCTGATTTTCAATTCATCCAGAGCTTTGGCTAAAAATTCATGTAATTGCTGATCTTCCAATCCATATTTTTCTTTGAAATAATATCCAGCTTTATTTGCAACCTCTACCATATACTTAAGGTCAGTCTCATCTAAAATACTCGGATCATAAGTCATAAATGTTAAATAACTCTTGAACATATTAATCTCTTCTTCTGGCGACCTATCTGTCTTTTTAATATATCGTTCATTAAAATAATTATCCATCACATTAGCAAACCGTAAGAGAATATTTTTCTTTGTATATGGATCCTCAATTTGCCGTAAAGATTGCAACACATATTCTTCATTACCTAAAACTTTCAATTTGTAACTTTTCGCATCGGTAACTTTAGGAAGGAATAAAGTTCGTTTTTCTTCGCCAGTCAATACTCTACCTACAGCCTCACCAAACCCTCCAAGGAACATTGTATCAAATATCTTCGCTACCGTTACAGGATGTTTAATCATTACCCCAAGGAAATATCCAAGACCTGTCGCTTTCGCTAAATCCTCATCATCAAAATATTTTAGCACACTATTATCACTTACCCTACCATATTGAGTTAGCTCACTTAAGATGCCTGATTTAATGTTCTTAGCAATCGGTATGGTTTGCATTAATGTTTCTAATATAGCTCTTCCTGCTTGCTGTGGTTGTTCTTTTTCATAAACAGTTAAATTATTAAGTAATCTTGTAGCTGTTTCCACTACAGGTATCGTTACTTCAAATGATGTGCTAACTGACCCAGCCGAGAATAAATTCTTATTTGCTAAATCTATGTGCTTTTCTAAAAAATCAAGCCCCGACTTAACATATTGCCAAGCTACATTATCACCATGTAAAGCTAACATTAAACCTAAATCATGAAACAATCTACCTGTCAATTCATCCCTTGGTATACCAGTTAAATTACTAAACAATGATTTCCATATTGATGCAAATGCTGATTCTTGTTTCTCAAGATATGATTGTATTGGTTCAGGATTACCCGTAAGTATTGATGCAATAGTATGATAAACTGTTGATAAACCGTCATATGTATTTTGTATTGTATCTGCAACTCCACTAAATTGTGTAATAGTAGCTGGAAGAATAGTTGCACCAAGTATCAAATGTTTAAAGAAATTCATAGCATATTTGGGAGAAGTAAAACTTTTAGCAAATGATTGAAGAGCTACTTGGAATGGTGCTACAACATACGGGAACCAACTTTGTATATATGCTAACTTACCAAAATTTGCACCCATAAATGGAGAAATCGCCGCAGGACTATCAATTAAATTAGCTAAATGTTCAGCTAATAACTTAGCATCTGTAGGTGTAAATCCCTCTATCGCTATATGACCAAAATCTTTTAATACTTCCTTTCTGAATTCAGGGTTCTTAAGTAGTTCATTATAGAAAATTGTCTGTATAAATGGTTCAATAGCTCTAATCCAGAATGACAAATAATTATCATCATGCAGTTCTTCTTTAATTTGTTTAAATAAATATTCTTTAAGTTCTGGATTTTTTATTACATCTTTTATTGTCTCAATTGGTGCTTGGAAAAATCTAAAACTTGGATACCGCTGAGATATAGCACTGAACAATTGAACACCTGCACCCATCGCAATCCGTGGTAAAAACATTGTGTATATTTTTGAAAATTTCCCGATTGTTTTAATCCATTTACTTCTTGCTGTATCTCTTCCTTGATAGTCTCGAATGAGCTCTAATGTTTTAACAAAATCTGTATCTTTCAAAAATGGATCTGTAAATAATCTTTCATCAGTGCGTTTTACAAAACCTAACAACCATCTTTTATCAGATGTCCAAGGTCTTGTATAAGCTCGAGCTAAATAATCAAAAGCTAATTCAGGATCCAATTGATGGAGCATCATTACATCAACAAATCCCTGACCATATCGTTTGAGAAATCGAGGATCTTTTTCTTGATAAATTAGATCAAGGACTTTTTTGCGTGTTTCTTCAATAGGATTTTTGCTTAATTTTTCAATTATTGTTTCAGCTTTTTGAAAGTTTCGTGTTAATTTTTCGGCAAGGCTTGCTTTTTTAGGATCTGTAAACTTTCCTTTAAGATCTTTTATTATTGGTTTAAGTTGCTTAATTTGTTCAGCATAATAATAAATTGCATTTTTTGTTTCAGGATTATCAGTTATTTCAGCTTCTTCTAATGCTTGTTGGATTAAAGTTTCAGTTCGAATTCTATCTTTTGGATCATACCCTAATAAGTTCTTTAAATCAGCTCGAATTTCTTTAAATAAATTTTCTGCATGAATTTTTTGTTGCCGTATAGCAAATTGATTAAACGCTTCAGATATATTTCCTCCAAATTCCAATAATTTTGTAGCTCTACCTTTATGTAATCCTATTTCTTTTAATTCTTCATCAGGGAAGAGATTTAACCATTCATCTAAAATTTTTAATTTATCCCAACCCATTTCACGAATAACTGTAGAAGGAAACAGTTGGCTCATTGGATCATAAATGTAAAGAATATCTTTCACTTGCCCTGTTTCTAATCCTTTAACTTTTTCTACATAAGATCTTAAGAAATTATTAATTTTTGCAAGATCCCCTTTAAACTTTTCCCCAAGAGCACCTATTAATACTGCTGGAATATCAACTAAAATTTCTTTTTCTTCTTCTCCTTCTTTAACTGATACAACCATCACTTTGCGATAATCATAAGTAGGAATATAAATTGTAGGTAAGCTATACTCTCTTAATAGGTTTTCTTTATTGTTTTCATCTTTTAATATAAATTCAACACCTACCGATATTTCTTCATTTCTTATTGCATTTTTGACATGGTCACTAAGCAGATTTTCAAAATCTTTCGTATATATATCTTCAGGCTGTAATTCTACAAAAGTGCCCTTTAACCTTACTCGTAATTTACTAAAATCAATGTTTTCATCTTCTTTAAATTTCTTTAATAAAAATCTTATTCTATCTCCAAAAACTTTAGCCGTATTCATATGGAAAAATTCAAATAGCTCTGGTTCTGTATTAACAAGCTCAAGTCGCCCCTCAGGTAATTCATTGATTAATTGAAGAAATTTTTCTTCATTTGTAGCTATAAAGTTTTTCATTACATCATATGTTTCATGAATTTCATGTACATATTTGTGTGGCTCAAGAAAAGCACTAGATACAAGTAATGGATTAATTTTCCATTGATTTTGAAACTGTTCCAACAATCGTGTTGCTATAATATTAAGATTTTCTAAATTTTCTAAAGATAATTTCTTACCAGCCCTATCTTCAACATAACCCCTTATCTTCGAAACAAACATTTTAGATGCTTCATCCGCTGTAAGATTTAAAGTATGCCCATTTATAGGGAGTTGTTTTTCAATTATTATTCTTTTAACATCATCAACCGTTGTATATGGAGTTCCTTCAATCTTTTGAATAGCTTCTTTTGCTTTCTTTGTTTTTGCCCCTAAAAATCCAGCTAAAGACCCACCACCAAAAATCAAATGGTCTAATGAATATGATAACGGCAACCCTTTTGCTACTGTATTTAATGTCGCTTTACCTAACTCACTTCCAGCAAATGCCACATCCCCAGCCTTAATCCCAAGTAATGCAACTCCATTCGCAAACTTAACAAGCAATGACCTCCCCAATGTCTCTTTAGCTACATCTTTTAATACTCTCTTCCCTAACCATAATGCTCCTTTCGTTGCTAATCCACCTAATCCTAAAACTAATGATAAATCACTTGCTACATCTAACGCTTTATCTATTCGCTCAATTGTTCTATCAACTTGATATGCCATCCTTATTGTATTTCTTACATTAGCGACAAATTTATCATGTTCTTCTTTTTTTATCTTTTTGCCAACATGGGTCGCATCTAACACACGAACAAACCCCATACCAAGATCTTTTTCACCAAACGCATACCTACCCAATTCATCAAGCCCTATAATTTCCTCATAATCTTGTAAACGAGGCGTCATAAGAATTTCTGATTTTATTAAATCATTATCCTTTGCTTTTTGTATTATATACTTTGATACTGCTTGTGATACTACATTTGGATTTAAACCTTTCTTTTTAGCTATTTGACTGATTGTAGAGAAGAATTGTTCCCTTGATTGCCTATCCTTTAAAAGTTTGCTTAATTCCGATTTCTTTGGATATGCAATAAATTGCTGTATGTCATCTTCGTTATAACCAAAGAATTTAACCCGTAAATCGTGAATTATATCAGTTAGTCCCATGGTTATTTCTTTTTATTTCCAGCTAATTCTTGTATTGCTCGTATTTCTTCTGGTGTTAATGGATTACCTGTTTTTTGTTCTTTCTGTTTTTCTTTTTGTTTGTCTAATGCTAATTTTTCTTTTCTTACCTGTAGTTGCCCTTCTCTATATTCTAATAACGATAAAATATTTACAAAATTTGCTAATTTCCCTAATCGTAATTGTTCTTGTTGTAGTAATTTGTTTAATAAATTTTCCAAATGTGTTTGTCTTGTTTCTAATATTTTTGTTTCATTTTGCAATTTGTCTAAGTATATTTTATACGGTGCAACTTTCATTTGAAAAATTTGTGGCATCGCATCTATCAATTGACCTAAAAATTCCATACTCTTCGGAGATAACTTTGATACAAATTCTGGATTTTCTCCCATCGTTATTAATTCACCTACACTCATACCATCCGTATCTACACCCGCTTGCTTCCCTGCAAAATAACCCGTAATCAAACTTCTCATCGCTAATGGAACCACATCAACAGGATAATATAATACCAACTCCCTCATTTTATCAAATAAATGCTCATTCGTATGCTTTGCTAAATCACTCTTTCCTAACATCAATGCAAATAAACCAATCATCTTACTATGTGCATCATTAAATTTTTGTGTAAAATCAGCAAGCTCTTTCATTTTTCCATTGTATTCTTGTAAAGTGTTCTGTAAATTTTTTTCTATCTGTTCCCGTTCTTTATTTATATCTTCAAACAGTTTACTTTCTTGTGGGCTTTTTTGACCTGTAAGAATAGCTTTGATTTCATTAAATAAGTCTTGTTTTAATGATTGTTGCCCCGTAGTTTGTTTATTTGTTTGTTTTAATTTTGGTTTAGCTTTTGATTGAGCTTGTTGTGCAGACTGTTGTTGTTTTTGTTGTTGCTGTTTTTGATACTGTTGTGGTTGTTCATATCCTGTAAAAGCATCCCAAAAATCGTTCATTTCTGTGCTCCTACTTCTGGCTTAAGATTGCTAAATATACTTGTAAGAATAACTGGCATTAATGATTGAAAATCTTCCCAATCTAATCCCTCTAAATCTTTTTTGTCTACTCCTAATTTTTCTAACATTTTAGACGTTATATTCTGCATTGCTTCTTTTTTCTTACCAGCTTTAACGCTTTGCTCAATCTGTCCTGAGACATCAAATAAAGTGCTCGCTATATTCGGATTTTGCATCATTATAGACAACAAACCAGGTCTCAAAAAATTCCTCGGATTACTCAATATCCTTTGCCTTGCTTCTTCAATCTCTTTAACTTTATTATAGACCTCTTTTACAGCTTGCGGTGCCTCATCTATATTTGTAAACTTATACTGACCTGTCTTCTCATCCTTCTGTAAATATTTCTCTATATCAGGAACATCTTTCTTTAATCTATCTATCGTTTTATCATCTAATATAGGTCTCTTCAATTCTCTTGCCGTAAATAAATCCGATACCATTGGCAAAATTACTGCCTGAATAAAATCATTCCAAGTCATCTTCGGTTGCTTAATCGTTACCTTACCATATGGACTTGCTCTCTGAGCCGATAAAGTTGCTAAATCTCTTGTAGTAGGTCTTTCCGCAGTCGTATCCCAAGGGTTCCTTCCAAACATTTGAGCATTAATTAACATGTATAAAGATAAAGGATCTAATGCCTGCATTTCTGCCATTACTTACCTCCTTAAATAATACCAAATAACTTAAATAAACCTAAAGTCCCTGCCGTTCCTAATAACCCACCAAAAACTGGATTAATACCGCCACTTGTTGATTGAGTAGCATTCGCAGGGAATAACGATTGTAATGTTCCAGCTGAACCAGTTAATGTTCCAAGGACAGAACGCCTTAATTCAAACGGAGTAAGTGCATATTGTTGTTGTGCTTGCATAATTGCTCGATAAATATCTGGTAAAGATAATTGATGTTGTAATTGTTGCCCAGTTATACCTGCTTGTAATGTCATTGCACTTTGTAATGTTTTAGCAATATTACTTGCGTAATCACTTAACATTCTTTCTTGGGCACCAGCTTTCTTTTCTCCTATATCAGTTTTATATCCTAAAGCTTGTTCTTGTAATCTTTGTTTTGCACCAGTTTCAGCTTCAATTAATCTTTGTAAAGGTTCATATTCATATTGCCTAAATTGTTCAGCCATTGCTTGAGTGCCTGCAGTTTGACTAACAAGTCCTTGTAATGCTAATTTTCTTATTGTATTCCTTAAAGCATCTTGTAAAATATCTTGTGTTAATTCTTTAGTTTGTGTTCTTGCTTGTTCATAAATTTGTGGAATTCTTTCTTCAGCTTCTTGAATATCTGTTGATAAAGTTTGTCTTGCCTCATCCCAAAATCTGCCCGCTTTTTCCACTGAACCTTCAAATACATCTTGTAATTGTTGCTTTGTTTGTGTAGCAAGTTCTCCTATTTCCCCTCGTGCCTCTTCAAAAAATTCAGGACTTCGTGCTAACCAATCTCGATATTGCTGTATATATTGTTGTATAGCACTTTGAACACCAGGAACTGCTTGCTCAGCAAGAGGACTTAAAGCTTGAAGTTCAGCAACAATTTGGTTCGCAAGCTCAGATACTTGAGGCGGAGTTTGATATGTTACAGTAGTTTCACTGTCCCCACCACCAAAAATATCGCCCATATTATTCCTCCTCTATTTTATATTTTAACACATACCCATCTAAATATACACCATCAACCAATTTTCTCCAAGCTTTGGGATTTCGCTTCGTTATAAACTTAATATTCTTTAACCCCAGTTGCTTAGCTAACTCTACAAAAAATTCCTTCCATAACTTAACATCACCATAAAGAGACATCACTATCAAATCCCCTCTCTCATCCACATCCCAACTCGCAAACCCCCAATCCGTCGCTACTAAATTCGTTATATAAATTCTATCATATCCAGATTTAGCAAAAAATTTATCAAGTTCTTCCTTCGTTACATAATTTCTCAATCTACCACCAGCCTTCATATCCATGCTTCAATTTTAGTAATGTTGTCCTTGTCTTCTTTATTTTCTCTAATCCATCCTCTAACTTACATAACGCTATATACTTTTGGTAGGCATTCTCATATTTATCATATTCCCCTAAATGCAAATAAAGCTTAGCAAGATATAAATATTTTAACACCTCAGGTGCTTCATTCAATACAGGATGTGGATCACTATCTAAATCATACTCATAATAAATCACCCGATAAACAACATCATTAATTGGTGTAGCATTAAAATAAATAGTCATTGTATTATCATCAAAATAATAAGCCGTCGGATCACCAACTTGCATCGTCCCTGCATACTTCGAATACTCAAATCCCTCTAAAATTTTATTGCTACCTTTAGGGAAAATTGCTTGAATAAACTTGATATTTGATAAGTTAAGATTAATAGATGATTGACCAGCCGATAGAACAAATTCTCCCTCTTTTCGCATAAAGGAAAAATTAATAAACTTCTGTATCTCTAAAAGTGCTTCTTGAAAAAGCGGTTTGTAAACTGAATTGTAGAAAGTAGAAAGTGAAAGGGGCTCCTCATATGGAACCCCCGCAAATTTTAAGATGTGTTGAATGTATTCATCATTCGATGTCCACATTGTTTGCTCATTGGATTAATCATTAAGCAGCCACTAAAATACCACCTACAGGCTGACCCTCTGCACTAAACCAAGTTGGGCTTTCTCCTCTATAAGTTCTAATAGCCATTCCTTTATACCGACCATAGTCCATAGGTCTCTCTTCATATACAGCCTCAGGTCTAATCACAGCTTCAACCACTGGTTGCTTACCTAAGAATATACAAATCGCCTTGCCTTGTAATTCAGAATTTAATGAGCAAACAAACTTGTCAATATACTTACCCTCATCTCTTACGAATTCTTGACCATAGAAGGAACCAATATACCCCTTGTAAAGCTTTTCAACATCACCAGAATAAGTAACAGCTTGGAAGAATACTGGGTCAGTCAAAAGCCTATTCTCAGCTTGCTTGTTAATTATCACTAAATAAGTCCCATAACCATCTCCTGTGTAGGAAGGAACATTTAGGTCATGTAAAATCTGAGCAAACCTAAGAATATGAGACATTGTTAAATTAGAAGCAGATTTGCCATCAATAGTATGATTAGTTGTATCATAAGTTACTTGTGTAATTGTTATTGGAGTAAATATTCCATCCACATCTCTCATAAATTGTTTAGTAGATGCTAAAGTTTTACCTGTCTCATAATATACATCACCACCAGATTGAGCAATTCCCAAAACATCTAGATAAACAAATGCATTCATTAACAAGTCCCTTTCAATTGATGCTACACCAATTTGACTAAACTTCTCCCTTGCAAGTCCATCAATATCTACAAATGAAAATAAATCCGCTCTCTCAGTATGCTTAAACTGTTTACCTCTTTCAGCTATTTGAATCAAGAACCTACCAAAATTGAGATTAAAATCAGGTAAAGCATCAAACTCTCCTACCTCATCCCATAATGCATCTTCAGGTCTAAAGAGGTCTTTCGGAACCATAAATTTATCAGACATCTTCTCAGAAAATCCAGTAATCTTATCAACATATCGCCTGAAGTTCGAATAAGCAAAAGTAATCTTCCATAAATCTTTGGATAGTTCAGTCCGTATAACAGCTCGTGCATCTGTAGTATCATAAAAGTTGGCTGCCGATATATTACCTCCTTCAGCCCCTAAATCTCCCCAAAAGAAATCAGCCATGGTTCATCCCTCCTTATTGTTGTTTTTCTAGTGGTAGACCGCTTGGAGTAGATAAATCTAATCTACCCCGATCAACGGTCTGGTCATCCATATGGTAAATCATGTGATACTTTGTCGTTATATATGGTAATGCTTTCTTGTAATCTCTCATCAAATCCCTTACTGTATAAGGTCGTTTGCCTTGCTGTCTGTTTGGTATGTAATATGGATTATACTGTTGTAACCTTTTTAATTGGTCGGCTAATGTCTTCGTTGCTTCAAGTGTTAAATCTTTTGCCTTTTCAAGATATGTATAATAGTCTCCTTGCTTTCTTCCTGCTTGAATATCCAATACATACTGGCGATAAGCAATAGGTTCAATTGTTTGCAGTAAACTATTTAAATTCTCAAAATTAGCATACTTAGCTACAAATCTTTGCCTACCAACTGCTATATCATGTAAATCTGCATTAGTCAAATATTCTGCCCCTGGGAATGGTGATTGATTTGCTTGTGTAAATTTTTGTTCTGGTTGACTTTGCATTTGTTGCTGTGGTTGCTGTTGTAATTGTTGCTCCTCTTGTTCTTGTATTGGTTGTTCCGTTTGTTCTTGTATTTCAGTTGCTTCTTGATTGTCAAGCTTAACTGGTTCTTTTAGCCATTCAAAAAGTTTGGTCAGATCCATCTCTCCCTCCTTATGTCATATTATACATCAATTCATTTTCTTTGTCAAGAGGTAACCACTCATAAAAATATAAACAATGCTCTTTCTTATTATACTGCACAACTACACAATTAAAAGCCATACTTAATACATTCAACATATTAATCTGATACTCACTTAACCGATTATTCCAATTTTTAACTTCATAAAATCCACTTGGCAAATCATATTTTGCTTTAACAACTAAAAAATCAGGTAACCCCCTTATCACAGGACAATATAATTTAAATGCTTTGATAAAGACAAATTTCTTCAAAAAATTATTTATATCTTTCTCAATACGAAACATTTTATTCCTTGGTAGGCTTAACTTAAATATAACTGGTAGGGAATGCATAAGTCGGTGTCTTCAAATATCTACTCTTCTGTGGCTTACTTTGTTTGTATATCTCTACTATAACATATCTTATCGCATCAAGCAAATGTTCATAAAATCCATCTTTCTTATAATTACCATGATGATCAGCTTGAAACTTCCCTAAAAATCCTTCCAACGATCTGTGAGCTTGGTCGCTAACTAATAACTTCTTCTTTTCTAATAAGTCTTTTATCATAGCTATGCTCTCAACTATTCTTACACGATTTCCACGAAAAACAAGTCCATAATCTTTTCTTAACTTAGTAAACAAATCATACCCATCATATATCTCTCTATTTTTTCCTGCAATATCCCCTACATAAGTTATCATCTGTGGTCGCTTAATGTTATACTTTTTCTTAAATCGCTCTAACATATATTCAATAAATACCTTCAACGGTTGGTTGTCCGAAATATAATCATCTAAAATCACAATCCTACCTAAATAATCAACCCCTACTAATACATATGCCGAATGCCTAATCCCAAAATCAACCCCACAATAAAGTGTATAATCAAATGTTATGTCAATCAATCGGTTATCAATCGTAATAATGTTTTGTTCATCAAAGACATCATCAAATAAACCACCACCATAATCAAATGCCCCCCACTCACCATCAAGCATAATCTTCCTATAACCTAATGGCTTCATCTCCATCTCAGTTATGAAAGAATGAGACACATTAAACCGCTTAGCAATCACCATATCCCCTATCTCATAAAGCTTCTCATACCTAATGTTATTGCTTACAAAATACTCTTTCCCTCCATAACTATATGGTATCATCTCTTCCCATTCCTTCTTACTAACTCGAGTTATCAAATAATTGTCATAAGTAGATGACCGAATAATATAAGTATCCTCACGGGTTTTCTCAGCAAATTCTTTATACAACCAATGCTCCTGCGAACATGGATTAAGTATCAACATACCTTTAGAAAATTCATGCACCAACCTATAACGCTCGCTTACTTCAACAAATGCTTCCCTACTTATCCGATCGACCTCATCAATAATTATCACATTGAATTCATAAGATAACACAGACTTATATTGAGCATTCTTTTCATTGAGAGATAAATAATAGATTTCTACATCTGTTGCTTCATTCCTTATTACTTGCAAATTTAAATTCGTTGTGATAAGAGATTTAAGATATGGATTTTCTGCTAACAATCGTTCAAGCCCTGCAACTAAAGTATTCCTCAAATCCCTTAAACTTTCGCGAGCAATAAGAATACGAGACCCACGATACTTTTCATTGGTCAATAACTCATACAGAATAAAAATAGCAAGCTGTGTCTTACCAGAACCTTTACCACCAACCGATACAATCCATCGATAATCCGAATTGAAAAATAATTCCCAGATCTTTTCCTGAATTGGTGAAAGTGCTAATTGTAGCATTTTGAGTTAAATTATAACTTGATTTTTCGTAAAAACAAGCTATTATTAGATTGATGGATAAAAAAATTATTCCCGCTACATCGATACCTGAATTAGTAGAAACATCCGATTTCCATAATATCAATCAAAAACGAGCCATCCTTAAGTATAAAAACATGATCATCGGTATAAAGGAAGGCGATGTGATAGTTCTACGATCCGATAATGAAGATTATTTATTAGCAATTGCTGAATTCATCCGAGATAATAAGCATCGATTAGAAATACTACAAGACCCACATAAACCCTTCTGCCTCTCATTTAAATTACGAGATGGTAATAGAACATACTACCTTGGCTTCGGTCGGTTAAGCTTCTTTGAGTATAATTACATTATCAATCTCTTACGCAAATTTGGTGTCATTCAAGATGAGCTAACTCCATATGCAGATTTATTGATTGAGGATTATAAGCAAGGAGTTAAATTCTTTTATGAAGGGGTAGCATAATGGCTGTATTGTGGTTAACAACTGGAATGGATTGTGGATATATTGAAGAATTTGCCAAGCATGAAGAGGTTTATTTATTTGCTGATTTTATTAGTGCATTCCCAGATATGGAAGATCTTGCCTTTGGTAGGAATATTCAAAATGTTCAAATACTAACTGATTTACCACCAGAAATTTTTAGTAAAATTGATAAAGTTATAACACTTGATTGCTACTTTGGTTTCCTTATCGAATTATTTAAGCAGTTAAAAGTTGATGTATTTGGAGCTGGTGTAGAAGCTCGGCTTGAAAATAACCGTTTATTTCAAAAACAATTAATGCCTAAAGTTCCTCGTTATCGTGTGGTAAGCTTTGATAAACTAAACTATCCTGCAATTACCAAAGTTGACCCAATTTACCGAAATTCCTTTGAAAGTGCAATCATCAGAAACCAATATGAACTTGAATTCTATAAACAAAAACTTATCCAAACAGCTGGGCAATTTGCTAAAGATATCGATTACTACCAAGAAGAAATTCTACCAGATATTGAAATTGAATTTGGAATTGATTGCTTATGCCTTGGAAATGGTATTGAACCACCCTTTACTATAGGAATTGAACAAAGCAAAAATTCTTACATTGCTAAGGTTGTCAAAAGGAAAGAAGATATCTTATCTAAACCATGGGCTCTTAATCTTAGAATGTGCGATACCCTCTTACAACAAATGAAATATATAGGTTTCTTCTCAACTGAAGAAATCAAAGTCAAAGGAGAAACTGAACCGCACCTAATTGATATCTGCATGAGACTTGCCTTACCTTTAGGCACCGCTTATTTGAAATTCTATTCTAACATCTATCAAGCCATCCGAAACAATCTCCCACTTATCCCAAAAGCTGAATATATCTATGTTATACCAATATCTCTACCTTTAGCTGAACAAACATTTGTCCCAATTACTTTTAAAGATAGATACATCTTTGAACACTTCATTGCTCTACAAACTTACTATAAACCTAAAGTGCAAAAAGACCTTACATTCTACGCCATCAAGGGTTATTCCACCGTTGGATGTATTGTTTTATACTCAAATTATTTGGTAGACTATGAAGAACTTGAAGAACAGGTCAAAAAAATCGAAGAAACAATCATAGCCCCAGACCTAAAAATTGGATACGATACCTTGAAAGAAAACTACGAAAACTTCCAAAAAATGGTTGAAAGCCTTGAATTAAATTGATGACCTAACAAATGATACAAAACTTCCTGCACTTACATTAGCATCAATCTCTATCTTAACAAATAAACCTATCAATTCTATAGTCTGTGAGCCTGATGTATTACTAATCGTTTGAGAATAAACTTGCAACCAGTTTACATTATCTGTCGATACTTTAATTGTTATAGTTGCTGTTCCATTAATATTGTAAATCAAATACCCATACTTATAAACTTGTGTAGGAAGAACTTTACTAATTAACCCACTATATGCTCCATTGATTAAATTAGTCGCTTCCTTTAACGGTGCTATAATAAACATTTACTTAAACACCCAAATTAATATGCCTAACAAAATACCAATCCCTAAATATTTACCCTTCTCAATTAATCCCACTTTTGATTTCTTTTCGCATTCTTTCAACGCTGTATCATACAACTGTCTCTGATTTTTATAAAGCTCTATCTGCTCTTTCAATAACTGATTTTGCTCTCTCAGGATTTCATTCTGCTTCTTTAAATTTTCAATTAAAGCCTCATATTCTTGAACCTCTTGCTCTAAAACCCTTTTTTGTTTCAATTCTACTACTACTTGCTTAGCTTGTTCTTCAGGTATACAGATATCAACCGCATAAGCTTGGCTTGCTAAAAATAAACACACTAACAAACTACTTAACAACCGCATCATAACCAAGCTCCTTAAAAGCTTTTACTACTTCGTCAGCTGTCTTTGGTTTCTGTATCTGCCCTCGTTTTTGCTTTAAAATTACAATCCTTTTTTCCCTCAAAACTTGCTCTTTCTGTAAACTTTCTAATTGCTCTTGTAATTGCTGTATCTGTTCTTCTTTTTGCCTAATCATCTGTTCTTGCTGTTTGATTGCTTGGGTAAAAATAGTCTCTTGCTTTCTCATATGTATAATTAACCCTAAAACAATGACAAATAAAATCGCTACCAACAAAATCCAAAACAATCGCTTACCAATAACTGTAAGCACGCTCGATAACCCCATCTCGATATTTTACCCCATTTTTCCAAACTTTATATCCATATTGATAATTGATATCACAATTTGTCCGCCACTGCAAACATTGTCCTGTACGCTTCCAAACACAGATATTTTCAGCATATCGCTTATTACACAATTCAAATGCCCTCTCCCATACACAACTAGCTTGCACCGCTTCCCTATTCACCTTCCAACATGACCGATTATAACACTGATACACACACCAAAGCTTCCTACAACTCACTTGACTAATCAACTGTTTAATTAAATATGCCTGGGCTAAAAAATGGTCTATATGCCCCTTTATCTTCCAATTTGGAAATTTCTCATTCAGCCACGGCAAAAATCCTTCGGTTAACTGAGCATACCCTACAGAACCCCATCCGTCTAAAGAAGTTCGCCATATGCAATTAGTCTCCGTTTCTATCTGCCCTAAGTTATACCAATAAGGATAATCTAAACCTAATATAAACTCCGATGCTTGTCTCGCTTTGGGCACTAATTTATAACATTCAGAGGCTTTAGCCACTTGAAACAATCCAAGCACTACCCAGCAAAATAGCAATATAGTATATCCTCTTAGCCCACTCATCGCTCTCCCAATCAATATGGCCTATTCTAATTAGTCTCGTTAAATAAGCAAACACATACCACAAAGACAGAAGGAAAATTTTTTTAAATACAAACTGAAATGGTTCGTAAAACATCCCTATCAATCCTGTAAGAAAAAACACAACTCCTATCAAAATTATTACCCAATGCCAACCAAATTGCTGTAAATAGTTATTCATAGATACCCTCCTATGATCGATCTTGAGTTAGCATTTTAATTAACAGCTCAAATTTCTCATCCATTTTTTTATTAATTTTGTCTAACGCTGTTTCTAATTTCTCTTCAATTTTTTCTAATCGTTCATACAACCTACAAATTTCATTATCAAACATATCCATCCGTTGTCGGCAAATTTCTCGTATCCCATTATCAAATATATTCATCCGTTGCTGATAAATTTCCTTTGTTCCATTAGACTGATAAATTTCCTTTGTTCCATTAGACTTTTTCAAACTTATCAACCAATCCCAAACTATCTTAAATAATATACCAAAACACCCAGCAATAAATAAATAAACTATCATCTCTGGGGTCACTTCTTCCTCCTTTTCTTTTTCTTGACCCACTTACCGCCTTTACCACGAACCCAACCTGTTGATTTAGAACATATCGCATATGCTTCAGATTTTGTATAGCCTTTTCGCCTTACCTTCTTCACGCAATCTTCCAGTTGTTTAGGCATCTTTTCTCCTCCTCAACGCAATTCCAAACATCTGAACCATATCCCCATTATCAAGCGTCTTTGGTCTCCATCCTATATACCCTTCCCACTTCTTCCCTCTATAACTGAAAAATGGCAGAATTAAATTCCAACTTTTCTTACTGTGCCAAACATGCCATTCAGATGGATAATTAAATGCCCCTATTACCCTTGTATCAAAATTATGAAGCGGGTTTCTAATAAAAAACCACACAAACTCTCTTAAGGTTTCATTCCTGTTAGGCATAAACCAATCAGGTGGCTCAGGACTATCATCATTACCAAATATTGCCCAAATCAATTTACTACTTTGTAAAATTCTCTTCACTAATGCCATAAATCTCTCTATCCATTAAATTGAATTACTATACTTCTCAACTCTTCCAAACTCTGTGTATTATTTATCGCTTGCTTCATCTGTTCATTCCATTGTCTAATTGCTTCTCTTCGCTGGAATTGGGTTAAATATTTCTGCTTAAGATTATCAACTTGATTTGTATCTCCAAGTGCTTGAGCCTCTGCTATCTTAACAATAATATAATCAGTTGGTGCAAGTAAACTTGCTATATAACTTTTTAACTCAGCTAACTTCTTCTGTTTTTCTTCCTGCAACTTTTCTGCATCTGTTTTTATCCTTATCTGTGCTCCATCATAAATCACATCATTAGGATTTTCTACATCAAATTCAATTGCTTGAACTCCCTGAGGAACTGCCTCAGGTAATAATGCACAACAAAGTATATTTAACTGTGGATGTATATATGCCCATACCTTCATTATGCTAACCTCCTAACTCTAATTCTTGCTGTTCCATTTGCTGCACCTGCAACTAAAGTTCCCAAACTTGTCCAAGCAGTAGTAGTTTCATTCCAAGAAGAACAAATTACATGTACTGCAATAGTAGATACATCAGCATTATAACCTCTTTGCAAACATAAACAAATCTTATTTACTGTAAAAGTAGAAATAAAAATTCTATTAAATCCATTAAGACCTATTTTATGAAAATAAAAACTTGAAACAGTTCCTGTCCCTCCTCCCGCAGACCCTCCATCAGCAATTCCTACAGCACCCCAAGTAAAAGCATTAGAATAAGTAGTATTATTCGGATTTAAAGTGAGAGTTGCATTTACAGTATTCTTAGGAAATACAATTTCCATTTCATAAAAACCTTCTTGCGTTGCAATACGAAGTAGTTTACTTAAACTTACTGTTGTATCCCAAGTATAAAACACTTCCTCTCCTACCGCCAAAGGATAATCAGAAGTTAAATTGTCCCCATTTATTCTTCTTATCGTATATGCATTTATCAATGCTGATGTCGCACTCAGATCCAAAACCCCACTCGCATTAAGAGGCACTATTATATTTGGTCCAGGTGTCAAACTTGCATGAAAAGTATCTAATTTATCTGCATCCAATCCACTTCCACTACCCTGTGGACTTATCGTGCTTGGTGGTTGCGTCCCCGTATGATTAGCTCTATTCAAATAATAACTTCCTTCTTGCCCATCTAATTTA
>Ga0315272_10000404_pt1 | contig 21470 bp, 33 predicted proteins | sample C3_middle_MG_FD_203918 | JGI IMG/M metagenome (GOLD analysis project Ga0315272, IMG submission 203918) | Sediment microbial communities from Yellowstone Lake, YNP, Wyoming, USA - C3_middle | ecosystem: Environmental > Aquatic > Freshwater > Lake > Sediment | place: USA: Wyoming | collected...
GCTCCCAAATCCCTTTTCAGCTGCTCCCTAATAGCAACCCTTATAAACTCTGACCTCGATGGATAGAGCCCCATCTTAACAAGCCTGTCTATAGCATCCAACAACTCCTGAGACAATCTAACATGGATAAGCTTTGTCATTTGCTTTGGCCTAGCCATATGATCTCACCACCAAAGAACGTATACTTAGCAGATATATAAATACATGTACAGCACCATCCACCACTGCAAGCGCCTCTAGCTGGTTTCCAGCATTCTTTTTGCAAGTTTCTTAACAACCTCATCAACATACTTAGCCACCATGTCTCTATGTCTATAGCGCACATGCATTAAAGCATCTTGAGAATAACGTAAATCGGTGTTGCATATTATGCACCTATTATTTACAATAATTGGCTGAATATCGCTTAGCAATGGCACCACATGCTTGATAATGACAAGCGATTTATATCCATTGCCAACCTTCTCCCTAGCCCTACTCAGATAACCTTTTAATTCAGCCCTTGACACATTGCACACATCATAGATTTTGTCAGTTGGCTCCCCATTAGCTGCCATCCCCAAGACACACAAAGCCTTCCTGTGGTTAGCAAGCTTTAATCGCACTAGATAATCAATTAACTCGTACAGCCCCATCTACAACACCCCCAACTTCTGCAATATGCTGGGGTTCTTAAGAATTTCATTGGCGATATCACTCTGCTTGCCTATAATGACTTTGTCGCTGACTTTGAGCTTGTACACCTGTGAACATAAACCATTGCTGTGCTTGTTCGTTTTTGTTAGCCTCTTCCTAAGCTTCGCATAGACGTCAACTACATATTTAATGTCATTGTAGTATGCACCAGTGTGATAAACTATAATATGGTGGATAACAGACCCCCTTGCCCTCATTTTAGCTCCGCAGTATGGGCATGCACACGCTTTAATAGAACTAATAACATCCTTCAACACAATATCGGCAACAGCTATAAGTAGTGGGTACCTTTCTCTGAGCCTCTGCCTCCTATAATCCCTCTTCCTAATATAGTTATCAACAACACCCATGTAGATGAACAGCTGGTGCTTGCTGAGCTCCTCACTCAATAGTCTTCACCTCCTTTATAATACTACTTCCAGTTTTCCTATCGCTTATCTGAACCCCCTTTCCCAACTCCCTCTCAAGCTTTTCTCTAACAGCTGCCCTAATGAACTCAGACCTGTTTGTGTATATACCCATCTTCACAAGCACATCAATAGCCCTAACCATTTTCTCGGGAAGCTTTACAGTGACAAGCCTACTCATTCTCTCACCGATTCTCCAAATATATACAACTAGTATATAAACTTATATACAGTTGCTATATCACTATATATACGGTGAAAACATGTCTGAACCCAAGTTTGAAGAGGATAAATTTAAAGAGATTTTGCGTGATGTGATTGAGTATCATGACCTTGTTGGCGACGACATCGGTGAATTGACTGAGAAGCTCTCAAAGCACTTTAGGATTCCTCGTGAAGTGATTGAAAAAATACTCAATTGGTGTTCAGAGGTAAACGGATGCTTTGAAGAGTGTGTTGCAGAGGGTATACTGGAGGAGATAGCAGGTAAGTAATGTAGGTGGTGAGAAAATGGTCGAGAATGTTAGATTTGATGAGGAAATAGGTCTGGTTTTGCTAGAGTTTGAACGTAGCGACGAGACAGCCGTCGATATTGAAAATCTCGAGATGCTTCTACGCCAATTGATTGCGCTCATATGCGACGTGTACAACACGGCATTCTACATCGCACTAAACAGAGTTGCAACAAATGGAGATGTTCAGTACATGCTTGGCAAGATTGGCTTGATATCTGAACGCATAGAGAAAGCTTTAGAAATAGCTAAGAAGATAGCCAACAAGATGGGGATACAGATTACACCTTAAAACCAATTATTTTTTCTACCTGTAGCCCAAGAACGTTTTGATTGTGTATTTTCTCTGCTCCATGTAAACATCAAAGCATGCACTTAGCAACTAATGTGGTGAAGAGATTATCCTGTCCTTTCTCGGTGTTAGGTATAGAGAGCTAGACTTTGCACCTAACACCATCTACTACTATATATAATATAGTAGTGTGCTAGAGAGATAATCGGCATGGAGATGTTGCGACATGGTTTGTCAATTGATTGTGTTAGGTTTGTTCAGAAGCTTACCGTACCTAACACCATTTATATGCGGGGTTTCTTTCTCGCTTACGCAAGGCGTTGGCGCGTGAATCTGGGCTAGAGTTTATTAGGTTTCTTACTCGGTTACGCACAAAAGCGAGAAAGTTTGCGTGATCCACATGCGTTCTGTTGTTACCCTGTTGAAGGCTAGAAAGAGCCGTAGGTGCATTGTCTGTGGTTCTGAGATACCTGTAGGCAACTACTATGTCAGTGTATATAGTAGGGGATATAGAGGCGGGCTCATTGTTATGAAGTACCACCACTACTGCCTGAGGTGCGCAACTAAGTACATTGAATTGATGCTGGCTCACAAGGTTAGGAGACTCATCCTTGAGGTAGAGAATGGAGAGATACACAAGGTTATACCCGATACACGCTACAAGCTTGGTGATACACTTAGAAGATTGCTACAAAAATATGCTTCTAGCAGGTAGCAAAAGGGATTGATTCATGCCAAGGCAGAGAAAGCCCAGGAAGAAGCTTGGTGAAAGGCAACCAAAATCCTGGGATTATAGCGTTGATTATGAAAAAGCGTATCGAGAACTAGTCAGACTTGTTCAGACAGAGAAGGATGGCTACACAAAGTGCTATGCAGCTATAGCACTAACAGCTCTCAGAAACGGATCCAGAATCGGAGAAGCAATAGAAGCATTTAAAGAGTTCTTAAGTACATCGAAGACAAAGATCTATGTCAAGGTTGAGAAGCATAAGAGGAAAGAGGACTACAGATTAATGATCATTCCTAAGGAGCTTGTTGAGGAAGACTTCTCGATATGTAGAGAGCTATTGGGTAAGAGCAAGGATCACATACGAGCCAATGTAAACAAGTATCTCCATAGACGCCTAGGGATAAATGCACACAGCTTAAGATACGCCTTTATCACATATATGCTTCGCAAAGGTGTTAGTCCAAGCATCATAGCTGCTATAACGGGTCATAAGAATCTCAACATGATTTTGAAGTACACCGAGAAAAAGACTGCTGAGAACATTCTTGAAGGGCTTGAGCAAATCCAGTAGCAGGTGCTGCAAAATAGTCATCTTGGGTTCTCCAGCATTTCTTGGTATATGTGTAGTGTGCCTATATAGATCAGTATGGCTATGAGCACGAGTATTGTGATTGCTGTGATTAGCTGTGCTAGTTCGGGAACCACTGCTTTTTTGTTGCTTGTTCTCTTCGCTATGTCAAAAGCCAAGACAGTGAGGAAGGATATCGGCGGTGCAAACACGCTTGCAACTACTAGCGCTATCCTCACACTAACATCAGTAGTTACCGAGGCAGCAATCAGGAAAAGCAGAGGTAAAAGCAGAATTAGAATCATCGTCAGAGCAACTACCCTCGCGTAACCACTATCCATAGGGAAAGGTATTTCAATCGCCATCAGCACTCACCTTTCTCAAACCTGGTCTTCTCCTTCGGCTTAGCAACTACAGACGCATTTGTAGCTGTCGAAAACAAGCTTCTGGTTCTCAGCATCTTCAAACATTGTGCAACCAATGATGTTCAGCTCCTCTTCAAACTCTTCAACAGCCATTGACAACCTCTCAGCTAGTTGTACAAGGTGTTGCCTAACCTTTTCAATTAACTCACTATTCATATCTATACACCTAAATTTCGCTGGTGTTCAAGTCAAGGCAAAGGTTTCTACAGTTTATAAAAATTGGTGCTCACAGAAAGTGTCATGCTGGGTTGATGAGAAGAATGTAAACAGATTTGCTTGAAGGGCTTGGAAGAATCGGTAATAGAAGTATAGGAAAAATAGCAAACTTAGCTCAGTTGTTGCTGACGGAGAAGCTCCTCTTTGTACATCGAAACAATCTTTTGCATAAGCTCAAACTTGTCGAGACTGTGGAAAATGGCTGAAGATACACAGGCCGCAGCAACTCTGTTGTGATCCAGTTTAATCCGCACAAATATTCCACCCGCCCACTTGCAGTACAGATCAAACTGACGGTAATTCTTCCTTGTTCTTATAATAATGCCCTTTTCATACAGTAGCTCCATAAACTCCTTGATAGCCTCCACCTTACCATCTTTACCATACCTTCTCATGTTGTCACCATCTGAAGCATCTTTGATACTCCAAAGTCTCGCATCTTTGCGGGTCTTCAGAATCTTTGCATTTCTTCTTTGCAATCCGCATACACAATATTGACTTGCCATACACAATCATACGCGCCCCCTAGTCTCTATTACTTGCTATGTAAGGGTTAATATGGTTTTATGGTGCTGAAAACAAGTAAAAGAATTGAGAACCTTACATAGATTTAAACAAGTATGAAAGAACTGTGTAGAGGTATTTAACTAGTTTGTTTTGTCTAGGCCAGGAGAATAACGGCTATGCCGATGTCTCGCAGCTTTTCGATGTCTAGGCAGATCAGGTTTGTGTTGTCCATCCTCTTCTTTGTCACAACACCTTTTTTGCTTAGTCTGTAGATGTAGACATAGGTTGAGGAGTCTGAGTACCCCAGCCTCTTGAGAACTTCTCTAACCTCTTTCTCCGGCAAACAAAAATCCTTTGCCTTTAGCAAAGCATCTATTATAGCTCTTGTTGCTAACCCTAGAGACATTCTGACAAATACCTCGAGACACAACAAACAGTTGTACCAGCTAATAAGCACAGCCCAAAGCAACAACAAGCATTGATAGAGCAATTAAGGATTATGAAGAGCAACGGTAGATGCTTCGCTTCCTGCAAAGGTGTTAGGTATGCTAAAGAGCTAATTGTACCTAACACCGAAAAAAAGAGCAGAACAATCTTCTTCACACGCAACTGCACAGGCCTCTGTACCTGTTTTTATTGATTGCTGATGCCAAAAGAGCAAAAATTAATTGGTTTAAGGTGTGCAGTCAGGGTCATTCCTCTTCTTCGAAGCCATATTCATCCTCATCCCACTCCTTGTAGAAATCTGCGCACAGATCCCAGTCTTCACACTCCATGCAGTAATCCTGAAGAGTGGCATCGTTTAGAACATCAGGCAACTCACACTCGTTATACTCTTCCTCCATCCCGCACCACCTGCACCACTTACCTGCTAACACCTCTAATACGTTTCAAGCTTTCTGCCATATATTCATCCCACATGATTTGAAATTGAATGCTGAGTGGCTGCGGCTCTGCTGCAATCTTCTTTAGATACTCAAACCTTTCAAGAAGCTCCTTATGGGCTTTGCGAAGGTCATTCACAAGTGCTTCGATGTGTTGCAGATAAAACATTGCTACACCCAGGTCATCTGCTAGAGCTACCCTCAAAGCGAAGTACTTCATGCCCTCAAGAGTCAATATCGCGTCATCTGCTACTTCATAAAGCTTAAACACCTTCCTCTTCAACACCTTCAATCTTAAATCATGACTTAACCCACTCACGCCAATCACCGAGAGCTAAACACAGCAAAACAGGTTAAAAATACAGGCACAGCACGCCTCAAGGCGCGTCTACCGGTAGACCAGCCAAGAGTAGAAAGTTGTTTTTCTTTCAACTTCTATTTCTCTCTAGTACTATATTTAGAAGTAGATGGTGTTAGGTACAGCAACTTAGCAATCATACCTAACACTGACAAGAAATAGAGTGTTCATTAAGCAGGAACACCATGTGTCTGTAGAAAGCTTCTGCCTTAAGCACACTGCTTAGAACAGCTCTTGCTGCATACTCCGCCTCTTTCTCGCCAAACTCATCATTAATCCAGTTCTCGGGGTAGCACAAACCTGTAGCTCTTGTGAAGCTGGGGTTGTAGAGTATTATCCTCAGCTTCTCGAACTCTTCATCGCTGATCTCTAGAAACCTTTTCAAAGCCTCTGTCTTCCTGACTAGAGCCACTCCATACTCCTCAAAGACATATACAACATCTGTAAACTGCTTCAAAGGCTCTACACAGTCCTTGACGCAACAGGTGAGTATCCATCCCTCCAAAAGCTTCTGCTTAATGAAGCCCACAAGATCCGCCATAGCTTTCACACTGTAAACACCTGCTTCAGAGCCTGAAAAGCACTAGCCAAAATACGCCTTCACAGACAGTTTACCAGCACCAGCCACAGCAGCTAAGACATCAACACCAATCTCCCTAGGCCTAAGACCCAGAGACTCAAAGTAGCTCAAATCAATCAAAGGTCTCTTCAAAGACCTGCTTCTACCAATAACACCAACACCATGACCACCAACAAAAAAGTCCACACACTCAACACGAACACCTCTAACAATCCTATAGAACCTATTCCTACCCAAAACCCGCTTCAAATGATCCAAAGCACAACCAATAGCCCTATACAAAGCATAAAGCTGCCTAACCAAATCTTCTAAAGACTTAGCACCAACAGCATGAAACCTATACCTACCAAACCCAACACCACCACCATTAGCATACATATTACCATCAGACCCGGCCGCCTTGAACTCAGTTTCCTTGTGTGTCTTCTTAGCTAGCAATGAGTTAAGCAGTTTTCTGCCATAGTCTGTTAGTCTGTAGACGCCTCTGCCAATCTTTTCAACTATGCCTTTTCTAACAAGTCTTTGTAGTGAATCATGAATCCTTCTTAGGTCTGCATGTATACCGTGCTCATTCTTAAGATACTCTCTTACTTGTGCTGCCTGAATCAAATGATGCTTACTAGAAAACTCTAGTACTAGATACTCTAAGTAACCAAAACGCTTTCCATCTATAACCACATATTTCCTTTCCTGCTGTTGAGAGTTGCATTTATAAGGGGCTTTTTCATATACTGCTCTCGGGCGCATCGGGATCGCCGCTCGCTGAAATGTGATGAATGCGAAACCGGCTTTCTCAGTATTTTTTCTACGGCTACTCTATATATACATTAGTTCTACACAACTGTTCTACACTCAGAATCAACTCTTTGCATATCTCTGTACATGCAACTGCTTTGCATCACCTGTGAACAGTTTCGCTGTAAAATTGGGTTCGGCGAAAGTTTTCATAGCTGATGCAACCCAATGATATACTGTATATAATGTGTTCTTCAGATATATACTATATCATCAGTTTTCACTAGTGTGTGTAATTTGCTTGTTTGTTTACCTAGAAACCTGTTTGCTTCTCTCATCACATTGTCCTGATCTACATAGCTGTTGAATACTTTCGGCGAAAGTGTTATGAGTGATGGCGGTGTGGGCTGCGCAAGGTGTTGTTGCATAGCTGTTGTATAGTTTCGCTTATCTAATCAGCTTCCACGGCTGAAGAGGAATGAACTTGAGAAAGATATAAACAGAGAGACAGTATAAAAAGTAAGTGAGTTCATTTTGTTTGAAGAATTATTCTGAAGTACCTATAGCAGGTTCAGGGCTTTGAGAACGGCTAGCCTCTGGCTCTTGCTGGGCTTCAACCATTCTTCAAGTGTTTTGCTGTCTATTGGATGAGGAATCTTTGTGCCCTGCCTCTCTATCGCTAGGTCTATTAGCTCTGCAATCCTCTTCGCCATTGCGTCTGCTGTAAACTTTGCTGCAACTGCTTTAGCTACATCTACATATTTCTCGCGGTTGTCTAGAGCCTCCAGCATCTTATTCCTCAAATCGATGTAGTCAGTAGCAAAGAGCACCCAACCGTCGCTGAAGAGCACAGGCCTCGACTTGACCAGCAGTGGGTACTCACCCCAAATCTCCTTGGTTACAGGAGTCTCTGTAAAGACCGGCACTGTGCCTAGGGCTGCTGCCTCTACAGGCACCAAACCAAAGCCCTCTCCAAATGTTGGGAATGCTAGTACATGCATGGAGCTGTATATGAATAGAAGCTCTATCTCTGCCAAGCCCATCTTCGTGAAGAAGCTTGGTACAGGCACCAGATCCTCTGCACCGAGGCCAAGGCTGTGGAGAAGAGCTTCAACATCCCATGCATCGCCACCAACATTGCTCGTGGCAACAAGAAGCAGCTTTGTGTTTGGCCTCAGAGTCTTAACACTTGCGAATGTTGCTAGAAGTGCTGGGATATCTTTTCTCGGGTGGTTCTTGCCAACAAAGCCAACTATGCTGAACTGCTTGTAGGCATCCGCAATCGGTGCCAGGGATGGCGAGGCAGAGGCAACAACGCTTCTTATCCAGTCCCTGTCGAGCTCAAGGTACTGCCTCGGAATGCCGTTTGGTGCAACAATGTATCTGTCTATGAACTGCTTGACAAAGTCGTGGGCAAGGAAAGCCCTTGCAACAGCCTCCGTGGTAAACGCAACAGCATCTGCGTAGAGAACAGGTACTGCAAGCCTTGGCGGTACAACAGCTGTTTCAGTAACCGCGTAGAGGGCAACAGGCCGTTTGTCCCTGCTGCAGGTCGCCAACCACTTAGCCTCTTCACCACCGAATGGTGTGCCAGCAATTAGCCACACGTCGATGTCTTCATCGAAGCATGCATACGCATCGCTTGCAATGACAAGGGGCTTGACAAGCTCTGGACAAACCTCTTTAAATGGACAGGCAGGTACATGGCTAAGCCTCTTAGTGAACAGATTCGTCGCTGGAAAGCCAGGGCAGTAGTTAATAACATCGAAGCCAAGCCTCTGAAGCTCTGCTGTTAGCCACAGAGCAAGCTTGCCGTAGCTAGTAGGTGCCTCTGGGCATTCCCAGACAAGCCCTATCCTCATACCCCTCACCTCCAGACCTCAAGATACTTCTTAGCACCGCCATAAACAGTTTGGAATATTATAACAATGATTGCTGTCAACGCAGTAATGATAGTTACTGCAACAACTCCTGGCAAAACTGGATTTCTTGCTGTGTATGTCACGAAGCTGTTGCTTGTAGCGTTATACACAACAGCATAGATAATCACTGGGTATGTCGCTATGTAGCCTACCTGGGCAATGAAGAGGATTAGCCAAAGGAGCAAGATAGCGAAAGGTATCTTAAAGAACTTTATGGGTCTGACAATAGAGCCGTAGATGCTGAGAGCTATAAACACCACTGAAACAGCTGTAATCGCTGAACCGAACCAGACAGCCTTCGAGATTGCCCCAGGATCATAAAACACAACAGTTGTGGACATAGATATCTCCGAGAAAGATGAGAAAAGAAAGGAAAGATAAAAAGATTTTTGGTTTAAGACACAGTGCTTAAAATCTTTTTGCTACATGTGGCTGGCGAGGCTCTGTTGCTCCTTTAGTGCTTGCCACAGTGCGAAGATTATGTGCACGACTGCTGCTACTATCAGCACAAGCCCTAGCATGCTAAACACTGGTCCAATGAAGCTACTAACAGTTGAGGTGTAATCTGTTAGCGTTGTCTTTGTGAGGTTCTGGAACTGCTGTATTGTTAGCTTGCTAACACCTGTATAGATGGTTGCTATTAGTGCTCCCATTAGTATTAGCGCTATACCAACTATGATTACGACTACATCTGATGTGGATATTACTCGGCTAGCCATGTTTTTCACCTCACAGTGCATCTCTCGGCCCGGGCTTTATTTGCGTGACCCCAAACACTAGTCACGTCACTGACGCGCCTCTTCTAGCAACAATAGATTCAGAAGTTGCTGATGACCCAGTAGCTGTTGCCGATGATGATACAGGTTGTGGTTTTGCTTCAGAACTACTGGCACTAGTTATCGGCAGCAGATAAGCTGTTAAGAGCTGTGTTGTTCTACCTCCTTCATACTCAGTCTCGATAAACCTTGTTGCAATAGCATACCTCGTGACAAGAGTCCCATCAGGCAATGTGCGTTCGACAATCAGCTGTGTAACAACATGCCTAATCTTCGTTACAAATATTCTAAACCTTGATACAGGTCTATACAATGTTGTTGGCAACCTTGCTGTTCCTGTTTTTGGGATTTCAACCACTACCTCCTGAGACTCATACTCAACCCTAGGAGCAGTCAAGCTCATAGATTTCACCTCATAAAACGCATAGTGATAACCAAATTTTTATGCGTGACCCACATACAAAGACCAGACAGAAACTTTTGCTGAACCAACAATTCAACATATCTTCTGGTAATGCACAAACCCATTGCTTTATGGCGATGGTGTTAGGTACGCATAGCAATTCTTTATACCTAACACCAGGTGTGGTGTTTATAAAGCTTGTAAAGACGCTTCTATGCTTTGGTGGAAGAAATTGAGTTTCATTAACATTGTTAAAGCTGTTAGGAGGTCGTATATGCTGGTGCTGGTTGCATCTGCTTTAGTTGCTTTTGCCAGTGCTGAACTCGCATTGCTTTTGGCAATTGTTGGCATCTCCATGGCTGTTGCTCTAGAGTCTATGATGCTGGTATTCGATGTCACACCAGCCCTCGCACTGCTACTCGACGTCTCATTGTTTGCTGTGTTGCTAACCATCTCAAAGAATGTTGCGGTACTGGTTACAGCAGCTGTCGCTATCCTCGCATCGATAGTGATCTACATCGCTTTAAGGTGGTAGCCCTTGAGCCTCCTCAACAACCTGCTCAATCCTGACACCTGTTATCCCCTTGCTTCTGAGAATATTATAAGCCTCCTCAGCACTCTTAGCACTCCTCACAGCGTTCTCAGCCTCGGCAAGCAACTTGTTGAGAGGTTCATAGCTTATGAGAGGCTTTTGCTCCTCAAGCATCTTAGCAACCTGCTCGGCAACGGCTTGCGGAGCTATAAACATCTTGAGTGGATAGTCACCGGTTCCAGCATCATAGATAACAATAACCATTCTGCTGATGCCGTAGAACGGGTGCTCATACTCGATATAGACTCCAAATGCTCTTGGGAACTTCTCGACCGTTATCCTGAACTTGGACTCCTCCTCACCCTCACCAACAGTTACATCCCTGCTATAAGCACCTTTAGGCAACGGGACATCTGGCAGGAGATCAGCAAGAACAATGTCGTTTATGAGGTCAATCCTCTTAATGAACTTGAGGAACCCTGGAGGAGTAACCGATACGAGGTCTGGCACAGGCGTGGAGCCGCCGAGAGCAACGTTGAGCAGAGCCAGCGCCACTCCATAGCCCTTCTCACCCATGCTGATGCAGGCTCTGAGAGCGTTGAAGATGTCATATATGTTGAAGTCAATCCTTGTCAATCCACAGAGTTGAGCGAATAAATTCAATTCAGGTGATTTTCCATGCTCTTCGGACAAGGTTTTACACCTAGTGTGCCTGTACTGTTAGCAAAGAAGCAAATAAACATTGCCGCAGGCTCACAGCAAATCACTGCTCCGCTGATAAAGCTTGCAGCCACTGCGATCTACGTAGCTATATGTGTAGATGGCAGAGGCATCAAGAGGAAGTCATCGTCGAAGAGATCTTCTGCGCTGTGGAAGCTTGACATGATAAGGCTCTACAGATCATTGAAGAATAGGGGAATAGAGTTTGCAACAAACGAAGACGAGGCCATTTCTCTGCTCCGCAACGGCTACATCCATCTGCGCAAGCTTATGGGGGAGCTGGGCCTGAAGAGCCTTGAAGAGCTCTTAACAAGTATAGACCTGGACGACAGTGTTATCAACAGCTTCTGCAAGTCATTCGCCGAGGAAGCCAAGAACCTCATTCTCTGGGGTCTGATAGACACGAGTATATATAGCCCAGAACAGAACTGCTCAAAGAGGTGAATACATATGCCTGCACAGCCACCAACACACAACATAACCACACCAATAACAACAACCACCACAACAACAGTTGCGCCTACACAATTGCTTCAGCAACCGTTTAGCTGGTTCTCTGCCCTAGGCCCGTGGTGGATATACGTAGTGGCTGGCATAGGAGCAGTAATCGCTATTGTGATTGTGTTCCTAATAGCCAAACTAATGGGCCACCCACTTGCCAGGAGCCTGAGCAACTGGCTAGCCTCACCAACAACAGACATGCTTGTTATTGCTCTGGATCCAGACACCAAAACAATGAGCATGCTACCAGCCAAGAGGGTAGGGCCAATGTATGTATCTACAGAGAAACCCATATTCATATTGCCTGTCCAGGGTGGAGAGGTGTACCTGTGGCAAGAAGCTGGCAAGCCTGTCTTAGTGACAATCAGATATGACAGGTACATGACGGAGTGGCTACCATCGCTAGAGCAGGTTGTTAGCCTCTCAGTAATGCCTATAACATCCAGCGAGTCACCACCAACCGATACTGGCAAACTTGAGGAGGAGATTCTGTCGAGGCTTGTACAGGAGCAAGCTAGATTGACAGGCGAGGTCTACATAGGCCCCAACATGAAGCTCTACATCTCTGCATCTGTTCCAGAAGCACTTAGACTGCTAAAGTTCTATGTAAATGAAGCTACGTACAGAATTGTGAACGCAGGGCTCTCAGCAATTGCAAGAGTTGAAGAAGAAGGTGCAAAGCTAATGGAGCTAAGGATAAGACAAGAACTGGCAGTCAAGTTCGGCAAGTGGATGCCAATCATATTCCTGATAATTGTTGTAGCAATAGCGGTTGTCATGATGAAGATATTCCATGTGTTCTAGCGTCACGCAAATAAACACCTGAAACAATGCAGAATCGAGGTGAAGAAAAGAATGCCCTTAACACTTTACACAACAATCATAAGGCAAAACACGGTTTACAGGACAAAGTACAGAGTATCGAGATTCAGAATAGTTACAGACATTGTTACGGCACTTGATGTGGAGTACTATGATGATTCAGGGAAGTTGGTAACGAAGTTAACCTACCCAACGAGGATAATCAGAAACATTGCAACCGTTCTTGTAGGAGTTGAAGAGACAGAGACACCACCAGCAACGATTGCCAGGCAATCAACAACTACATCAAGATCCGTTGGAGTAGCAACATATGTGACACTACCTCAAAGAACCGCAGCACCGCAGAGAACTGAGCAGATGTGGTGGAAAGAGCGAAAAGCTTTGGAAGCAATCTAAAACAATTAAAAAACAATTTTTTATATTAGAAAACCCTCGATTTCTTTCCACACATCGCTCCATGTCCTATTCATTATATTACTCTTTCGCTCTTTCCACCAAAGCTCTTCCCTGGCCCTTGGATCTGCTAGTAGCGGTTCAAGAATTTCTACAAGGTTTTCCTTAGTATAGACAGCTTCCTTAGGAAGAACCTCTGCAACCCCAGACATGTTGCTTACAAGCGTTGGTACACCAAGCGCTATCGCCTCTAAAGCCACTAAGCCGAATGGCTCTGGGAAGCCAACCTGAAGCACTATATCTGCTGATCTATACACATCTTTCTTGCTATCCTCAGGAACATCGCTTAGAATCTCTATCCAGTCTGGAAGCTCCTTACGATAGAGTTCTGCAGCTCTACCAAACACTACCACTCTAAACTTGTAGCCTTTCTCCCTAAGCTTCTCGAGTGCTGGAAGCACATGTTTGGGGTGCTTAGTTTCTTGGTACCTAGATGGAATCAGAATAGTTGGTGTATCGGTTTTCCTAACAACAGGCTCGTTAACAGGTTCAATTGGTGGTGCTGGGTAAACAACAGTTGCATCCACACCATATTGCTCCTTGATCTGCTTTGCTGAAAGCTGAGAGTTTGTATATGTCTTTGCATATGTAACAGCTATGAACTCCAATGGCAAGACCGTCACAAGATGTATGTAAACAGCTCTACGGTCAACACCAGCAGCTTCAGCAGCCATTAAAACAAGTGCAGAGTGCAAATCATGACCAAGAACAGCATCGTAAACACCAACAACGTTTAGTGTATCAGCTGCAAGAGCAATTGCAGCAAGGTTTGCTACACCGCCTCCACGATCAATCAAGACATCCCTCATCCTAATGACTCTTGCACCGTGGTAGAACATGAATCTTGCTTCAGAGGATCCAAGCAAGCAGTAGTGTGTAACTTCATGCTTCTTTGTCATCTCAGGCAGTAGCTTAGCCACAAACGTTCCTAGACCACCATAACCATATGGACACTCCCAAGCAACAGAGAGAATCCTCATAGTGCTTCTCCCTAGTCTGTTATTATGCCTACAACACCTTTGGCGGTGTTTGGCATTGCTCCAACAGGCAATGAGAATTGCATCTTTCTGTGAACAAACTCGAAGATGTATAGAACAGCAATCTGAGCAATCTTCGGTGCGTTCTCTGTGAGCTTAATGCACTTTATAATCCTATTCTTGATTTCTGGTGCTAGTTCTCCACCAGATTTCTTCAGCTCTGGCAAAGCTCTGTAGAGCTCTAAGCACTCATTGGCTCTGCTCCTAAGCAAAGCCATCAGGTTGCTCAACACGATGTTCACTTCGGATACAAAGCTGTGCATGAACGCCTCTTTAGTGACAATTGGGTAGACCTCGAAGAGCGTTGTCAAAGCAGGTGCAAGAGCAAACCAAAGCTCCTGCAAAAGCTCTCTTGTCCACTGATCAGCCTCAGCACCAGTAACCTTCTCAAAATACTCTATGAACGCCTGCGGCGACCTTAGCCTCTCGAAATACTCCTTTAAATGGTTTGGGTCGAAACGCAATGCCAGGGATACACGTGCAGTTTCCTCTGGAACACTCATGCTTTAGACCACCGAGAAGCTGTTGAATGCTTTCAAGCTTTATAAACACTAAGCAGGTGTTAGGTACGGCAAGCTCCTGTTCAAACCTAACACCAACGAGAAATAGAAAAAGAAGCGCAAGCAAAAGCAAAACAAAAATAAAAAGAAGTTGTGTTTTTGGTTTACCTCTTTTCAAGCCATATGATTAGAACTACAAGTACTGCAACTGCTATTGCTGTCAGCACCCAGCTAACTGATGAAACTGTTGACTCTGCTTGCTGGCTGTAGTAGTCTACTCGTGTTGTGTTTAGTGCGTTGGCTATGTAGTTCTTTGCCTGATCCAAGTAGCTTAGAGCGATGTCTGCAAGAATAATCATTGCTATTGCTATTAGCAACAGGATCAGCATCAAGACGAAGGCTGGTAAGGGGCCTCTGATCCTAATGCTCATTCTTCCTCACCCCTCTTATAAATTGCTGTAGCAATCTTCGCAATTGCAACAACAATGATTAGAGTTGCTATAAAACTTGTTATAGTTGCCCAAACACCTCTAACCAACGCCCTGGCATTGATTGGCTCATAGAATGCTGTGTTCATTGTGCTGGAAACCGTTGCATTGACCTTGTTCAGTGTTCCGCTATAGATCATCTCAACAATATCTAGAAACCTTCCACCAACTAGCAGAGCTATGAACACAGCTACCAACACAATGAGCGTTGTTCCCGGCAGGTTTGCAACAGTCTCGAAAAACCTTTGCAGAGCACTCATACTTGTGCACCTCCGACAATTATATAGATTACGCCGATTATAGCTGATAATGTTGCAACGAGGAGCGCCAGCAACGGGTTTCCTGTTAATAGTGAGACAAAGAGGTAGATCAAGTTGGCTGCACCAACAAGAGCCAAACCAGCTAAGCCCCATTCTCGTTGGAGCGACCAGCCAAGAGGCACTGAAACGATTAGCAACCCAGCTAAGATTGCTAGCATTGTGTGCATAGATGCGATGTTGCTTAGGGCTGAGGATATCTGCGGAATCTGGGCTGATGGAGCCGTGTAGTAGCCCATATCAACACCGTTGATTATGACTCTAAAGATTGCCAAGCCTCTAAAGCCTACAAAGCTCAGTGTCTTCGATGCACCAGCACCTATGCTCACTTGCTGAGAAGCGATCTGACTTAGGCTGTTGTTGTAGAGGTCATAGGCATAGACAGTAGCGTTACAGCCATCCGAATACATGCAGAAGAGAGTCACATTAGCGTTAGAATTCTGCTGCATAACCAGAATCGATGCAAACACAAGTGAGATGTTCTCAGCCCTAACAGCACATATGAAAGCGCCAGAGGCATTTACAACCAGTGCGCCCTCTGGGCAGTTGCTTGTCTGTGCATAAACCTCTAAAGCATTGCCACTCATTGCTATGCTTATGACACTAAGCATAGTAACCGCTACAATCAGTGCAAGAACGAGGCTTAGCTGTTTCATGCAATTCACCTGGTTAAATCTGGTGCGAAAAAAGGGTTTAAGTTTAGATCTGCCTGCGGGCTATTTCAGCAGCTGCTGCCACGGCTATTGCTATCACTGCCAACATGAATGGCGTTAGGTTCTTTGTGAAGATACCTACCCCGAGCATTGCCAGAGCGTATGCAACTGAAGCCATTGCAACCCCTCTCCAGATGCTCCCAGTGATCCTTGTAGCAACTATTGCAACAGCCACAGCCGCACCCCACATAACTATTGGCGCAACAGTTGATGCATCAACAACGAAGTTCTGCGGCTCTGGCGGAGGCGGTAGAGAAACCGTGAACACAGGACTTGTAGTTGCAGCTATCTTGTATGGTTGCTGAATTGGTGAGACTTGCACAATGCTCACAGCCTTTGACGACGGATCAACAACAATCATCAGCGCTACACCGTATGGCAGGTCAAGCGTGAAGCTGTTGCTCGTTATCAAAATATTTGAAACTGACATGCCTGCAACTGAGTAGCTCAGCGAGAAGCCTTGGAACCCAACCAAGGTCATTGGGGCTGAACCACTGCTTGAAATGGTTACAGCACCTGTCACTGGGTCAAAGCTTATTGTTGTTGGCTGGTTGAGTACAACGTACTTGACAAATGTTCCTGGGGTAACGGGGCCAACAACCTTTAGAGTCATAGCACCGCTTGCAAGGTATCTAAGCACCTCTGAAACCACAGCACCATACTTATCAACAACACCTGTAGTATTGCCAAGCACCTCTATGAATGGGTATAAAGCTGATGGACATGTGATTGACACAGTTGTGAATCTATACCTGGATACAGCATACTTTGTGGTGTTTCCACTCATGTACACAACCATCCAGCTAACCTCTGGAACACCCTGCTCACAGTACCAACTCGTAGCAACAAGAACCGGATAGGCGATACCATATTGCGTGGCTCCAAGAACCTTGGTAGAGCCTGAAACCAGGTACGGCGTAATGCTGGAGCCGTTAATCAGGATGCCTATTATGAGGTTGGCTGTTGAAAGGTTATAGCTGTTTGCAAAGCCAATGAGGTATACAGCACCCTGAGGCCCCGCACCCATAAGCGTAGATGCCGAAGTACAATTAGCATAAACAACCTCAACAGTCGAACCAAGATTCGACAAGACAATGTTTGTACCTGTAGCTGTTGAAATTGTTATGTAGTTGCTTGTTGGCACCCCATTTACCTTGACAAGGAATATTGGAAGCGAAGTGTTCGTAATTATCGATGCATTTCCCTTTAACTCTGCCTTGACATATACCAAGCCTGACAATACCTTATAGCTCTGTACCTGGGAAGCCTGCGTACCTACCGCTGACACCCTACTACTCAAAACACTCTTGTATAGTAGGATACCATTTGACGGGTTACTGAATATGATGCTGTTGTCTCCTGGATCAACAATGGCTAGGGTTCCATTCACAAATCTGTTGAACGATACTGTAGCTGTTCCGCTACTCACCTTGACAAAGCTAATTAAATTGCCAGAGTCAGAAACATTGATGAAGCCAACATCAACAGATCTTCCAAGACCATCGACAATGTATATAGTTACCTTGTTGTTTACAAAATCAGTGTTATAGCCGTTGAGAACTGCACCGAAGCGAACAACAGTTGAAACCCTGTTGCTTTGATAACTGTAAGCCATGTCATAGCCAATCAAAGTAATGTTGGCGGCACCAGCAGTCAACAGTGTAACGGGTATAGAACCAGAAGCAGAGGTAGCAACAGCTGGCACAGGCACCAAAGCAGTACCAACACTAGGCAGAACAATCTTTGCAGAGGAACCAGGTGGTGGAGGAGCAACCATCTTAATGCCTTTAGCAGGTATCAAAGGTCTCACAGCTGTACCATTAGGCAGAATAACACCTAAATAAAAGCCTAGAACACCAGATGCTTGGAAGTATTTCACTGTTATGTTGTACCAGCCAGCGTTTAGATTGATGCTTGTGGAGGTTGAGGTAACTCCTTGCCAGTCGTATACCGTTTGCCACTTGTTTATAACTAGCGTACCATTTATATAGACTCTTACACCATCGTTGCTGTACACCTCTATTGTGTATGTACCGCTAAGAGGTAGATATACAAATGATTGGTAGACAAAGGCGAAATACGTTGATGGAGCACCAGTTGCTGATGCCCAATAAGGTGTTGTTCCATCTGCTACTCCCTGGAATATGTAGCTGGCTGTGTAAGAGGATGGAACAGGGGTAGTGTAGTAGGCTCCTGGATACGAGTTGAAGTACGGGTGGATAGTGTACACGGTTCCGAGGTAAGTATAGTATGAGGAGTTCGGAGGCTCTGCACTTGTTGTAGCACCCTTATATACATCCACCCTCCACCAATATGATGTGAGGTTGTATTTTCCAAGAGCAACAACTGTTGCATTGAACTTTACTAGTGGTGCATATGCATATGACCTATCCGTGTAGGTAATGTTATAGAATATACTTGGTGCAGAACTTGATGCATAAACACTTTGGGCTATTATCTTGGCTGTTAGCCAGTCAACCCTAAAGCTGTAGGTGTTTGACCACGGACTCCACGTGTTGTCAGTGAACTGTACAGCCACTCGCAAGTAGTAGGTGTTGTTTATGTTTGGCAATGTGATGTCTATGTAGTTATTGCTTGTAGAAACAGTGTTGTCATACGCAATGTTGTTGAAGTTGGGATCTGTTGCTATCTGATACCTAATAGCCTGGATACCTGAGGTAGCATTGATCATTAGCCTTAGCTGTGAGCCAGGAGCATACCTAGCAACAAGCTTTGTATATGTGGTTCCACTATTCTGGAAGATTGTGTAATCCTGATAGGTGTAGACAACGACCTTGTATGTTCCAGCAGTTAAGGAAATTGGGTAGTCCTGAACCAAGCCAGCAACATTGGCGTTTCCCTTTATCATGAAGCTTGTTACCAGAGCACCAGATGTGGCGTTGTAGATGTAGACAATACTATTTACGGGAAAGAATATGAAGTGTACATAGCCATCGCTAAACCTTTGCTTGATTAGATAGAGCCATGTCCTAGTATAAACAGCTCTGGTGATGCCGTTGTAGCCGACTCCATGGTTGTTGTAGCCTGAAATGTCTAGGTAGTGTGTACCGTTATAAAATGTTGGATCTAGAAACGCCACCAACCCAGAAGCATTGATTATGTTGTAGGCGTAGGCATTGTAGATTTCGGAGTTTGAGAGAACGCGTGTGTAGATGAGGACATGGGCTATGTAGCCGTACCACTCCTCATAACCAGAATGGTATGCACCAATAATAAGATTATTACTCGTCTTATCAAGCACTGCATTAATGCCTGTGTCATACTGCCATACAAGGTTGCCATCGACAAAGAACTCTATGTACCTCCCAGCAAATCTGTAACCATAGTGATGCCAAGCACCTATCAGGGATGTACCGCCACCGCCCCATGTTCCTCTCCAAGCACCGTTTGTATGAACCCAACCACTAATCCTTCCGTCTGAAGATGCACCAAATGCATACTGATTCTCTTTACGCACAATGTGCATACCAGAACCTGGTGTTATCATCCTACCAACTAAGTATCCCCAACCCAAAACAGTTATGTAATCTGGGTTAAGACTGGGATTATTAGCAACGCTAACATAGTTGTTTACTCCGTTGAGGTACCATGCATAGAGGTGTGGTGCTATTGCATCTCCAGGGTTTATCGTGAATGTTGCATTCAGAACTACTGGTCTTCCTGCTCCCAGTGTTATTGCTGTTACTGTCTGTGCCTTTACAACCATTGCTTGCATTAAGGATGCTGCTAATGGTGCAAGGATCAGCACAATAATTGCCAATGTTATGTATCTAGCCATACCCATGTATCCCACCTCAAGAAAGTGTTGTTGCATAACTTGAACATGGGTTTGCAGAGCCGTACAACATGTAAATGATTGTGTTGTTGGCTGGGTTAACAGCTATCTTCAAAATTTGATTTACTTTGTCTAGGTATAGAACTGAGTAGTATAGGCATCTGCCAATGGGGTCTGTGAAGTAGATGTCTGTACCATCCCTGACTAAGTTGAAGTCTGTGAAGTTTGTACTGGTCAATGTAAATGCTATGAACACATTGAACTGTTTGCTGAAAATTATCTGCAGTGCTCTTCTGCCGTGGAGTACAAACATGTGCATTGTTTTTGGTGAGTAACTTGTGTTGAGTGCTAGATAACCACCACCTGCAATGAATGCTCTCGAGCCCTGTATTGATACGTTCTTTGCTATCCACCAGGGCTCCAAGACGTCGAAGTCGTCGTATGCTAGCCACAGCTTCGCCTCGCCACCTGGAACAGCTATGAAGTTTGAGTATGGGTTGCCCCCACCATACCAGACATAGTATGTTGCTGAATAGGCAGAGGTCTCGAAGATTACAGCTGATGGTGGGTTCCTTGAGAAGAGGTAGCTGAACCTTGGCTGATCACCGCAGACAACGTAGAGGCCAGCCTCAGACAACAATGAGAGGCTAGAAATATTTAATGGGACTAGGTATGCCTGGATAGAGCCGAGAAGCTCTGAAGGAACAGCAACAGAAACCACATTAACCTCTACACCATTCGAAGTAGCATAGGCTATGCCAATGCTTGACAAAGCTATTGCCAAGAGTACGACAGATGCAATAACATATCTTTGCATAGATCCGCACCCCACAGAAATGAGAAAGAAGAAAAGATTAAATGAAAAAGAGATAAAAAGATTATTTGGTTTTAAGGTTTAAGCACTAAAGATGCTGCTACTTGCGATATTTGCCAAGCTCTTCTTTCATGCAGTCCTGGAATCGTATCCCTTCTTTCTTTGCTCTCTCCCTACAAACTTCTACTGCATGTTTGAACTTTTGCTTCCACTCTTCTCTGCTTAGACCTGTTTTACTTCTCCTACTCCTCTTAGCTTTTGTGGCTGTTGCCATTGGATTTCACCGTGACTAGTCTAATGATTAGAGCGTTTATTTGCGTGACGCTTATCCAATGGAACATTCGCTACATCTGCGGCACCAGCCCTGCTCGGTAAGCGATGTAGTAAACCATTGTGAAACCAACCACAGTGTTTGAAACAGCTATCAACGCTGCTTTTGCTGGTGCTGGAATGTCTAGCAATGCTATGAGCTGACCAACAACGGTTGCCACAATGGGGTAGAGTGGCAAGAAGTACTTGAGAATGAACCAAAGCGCCTGAATGTCTCTGAGCTGAGGAATTATAGCACCTAGCACCAAGCCGCTAGCGACCGCGACAAGCGGTGAGAGAAGAGTTGAGAAAATGAATAGCTTGAGCATCGAGTCAACAACGCTTGGAACACCAACACCGAGCTGAGAAGCTAGCGGAACTATGCTAAGCGCTATCAAAGCTATTAAAACACCTAAAACGATGGCAAAGTAAGAGAAGAATGCTCCGACCCTTACAA
>Ga0315272_10000405_pt1 | contig 21453 bp, 21 predicted proteins | sample C3_middle_MG_FD_203918 | JGI IMG/M metagenome (GOLD analysis project Ga0315272, IMG submission 203918) | Sediment microbial communities from Yellowstone Lake, YNP, Wyoming, USA - C3_middle | ecosystem: Environmental > Aquatic > Freshwater > Lake > Sediment | place: USA: Wyoming | collected...
TAGAAACGCCAACGGTTGCAATGGCGGTGAATAACATAATAATAATTACAATAAAAATTGCCTTGAACATAAAAAATTTTTCTTTACTTTATTTTTTAGATATATAGTTATTATACTTTTTATCTTAATATTTTTCAATGCAAAATATTTTTATAAAATAAAAATTAGACTTTCAGGTATTTGCTTTCAAAGCACGCGCCGTGGCACGCACCTACAACTGTTATTAACAACGACCACAACCTTGGCAACCAGCGCAACCATGATTATTCTCTTTTCCCCTCTCGTCAAGACTTAAAAAACAAGCCTTAATTAAAGCTTCATGTATTTCTTTTTCACCAAGATCCAAACCGCTCAAGACCGTCTTATCATCAATTACCAAAATTGAATTTACTGAATCAACAACATATTCAACCGGTAATTCAATCTCGAGTTCTTTGACAATTTTCTCTACATTGGCAAGAAATTTTTTACAAACCGGGCTATCGGGGCCAATTACTTGGATTTTTTTATTATTCATATTTCTAATTTATTTTTAATATTTTATGAGGATATTATATTAATGATTGTTAATCTAGTCAAGGATAACAAAAAACCGTTAAAACGGTTTTTTATTTTGAAATAAATTTAAAATAATTCATTATCCTTTATCTCTCGTAAAACCTTATACAGGCTATCATGGTTTTGACTAAACTCTTTAAGCTTGTTTTCACTTATCATTGTTAATCCTTCCGGTATCCAATCTTCACCATAGCCAAAAAGTTTTGATAATTCCTCGAAGGCTAAATTAATCGAAATCAAACCGCGCATAAAAATAACTAAACTTAGCTCTTCATGACTATCATTTTCAAAACTAAACCAAAGTTTTTTTGACAAATCAACATTAATAGTCTTTGCACTTATCTTGCCGATAAATCTAATAATGTCCTCCTCAACAATCAATATCTCATCACCTGGTTGAATTTTTTCAAATTTTGATCGATTAACTGAATTATTCATCAAACGCCAAGTCGGGATTGGCGAATCTTCAAATTCACTAATTAGATTTTTTTTCAATTCATCATCGATGTACGGAAAAATCGTGGCTTGCTCAACTTTATTGATAACTGTTTCGTTATAATGAATAATCTCCTCCGAACTATTCATTAACAGATGCAGAATAAAAATATTTTTCATAATTTACTTTTTTTATTTTAATTTTATATTACATTGTAGCATATCTTGGCTGAAGACAAGATAAAGAAAATGGTATAATTATTAATAATATTACTCGCTATTTTTTAGCTATTATTAAAGAAAAAATTTATTATTTTAATTTTATCTTAAAAAATAAAAATAAAAAAAATTACGCAATTTTTTGCGTAATTTTATTTTAAAAAAAGTTATCCTCAATTTTGTTTAAAATATGTTAGTCTGACTAACAACTTTTAAACTTTTCCTAGGTCAAGTTGATCATCAATTCGTAAATCTCGTACAAATTCCGGCATATGACTGACCAAAATAATTGGTCCTTGGTACTTGTTCAAAGCGGCCGCAATCACTGGGATATGACGAAAATTAATATGATTAGTCGGCTCATCCATTATCAACAAACCTGGTTCCATCAAAACCAAACGCGCAAAAGACAAAAGTCCTTTTTGCCCTTCTGACAATGCTCCAATTTTATGTCCCATTAATTCGCCAGTAATCAAAAACCCCGCTGCCACTGCGCGCATATCTTGAACATCTTTTCCGGGCGCCAAAACACTTTCCAGCGAATCATAAACCGTTTGCTCGTAATCCAAGGCCGAAAAATCTTGACTATAATATCCCAGCTTTACACCCGCCATAATTTTTGCCCCTTTACATTTTCCGCTCACCAAGCTTCGTAAAAAAGTACTCTTGCCTACCCCATTCGGCCCAGAAACCAAAACATGCATCCCTTTTCTGATTGTCATCTCAACCTGCTTTTCAACAACATCATGATTTTGAATCGTATTTACCGAGGAAATCTCAACAATTTTCCCGGCAATATCTTGAGCTGGAATTTCAAAATCTCTAATAGTTTTATCTTCTCGTCTAATATCAACTTTATTATCTTCCATTTCTTCAGTTTCGTCTTTCATTTTCTTTGCCAGTTTACGCATCTTTCCGCCCTTGTGTGAAAAGAAATTAACCTTTTCTTTCCGGTCTTTAATTATTTTTTCTAACTGCGCATTTTTTCTTTCCTCTCTTTCAATCCGTTTTTCAATTTCTTCAATCACCGAATAATAGTCACCAACATAATTTTCAGTTTTGTGAGTAAAAACATCCAAATATAAAACGCCATCGGTAAAACAATTCAAAAAGTCTGCATCATGTGAAATCACAATCACGGTTTTGTCGTACATAATTAAAAAAGTAATCAAATGATCAATTCCAGCTTTATCAAGATTATTTGTCGGCTCATCCAAGAGTAAAATATCGGGATTTTGAATCAAAGCAAAAGCCAAAAGCAAACGAGCTTGTTGCCCCCCAGATAATTCCCCCACTTTTCGCTCAATCGGCACTACCAAATTCACCGCGTTCATCACTTTGTTAATCTCGCCTTTAATATTCCCAGGCACAATTTCAAACGCTTTAGTGAAATATTCTTGCACAGTATAATCCAGTTCATCACGATTTACTGTCTGTCGTGCCGAGCCAATTGTCGCCCCCGCTTTAACAAAAATATTACCTTCTTTTGGCTTTAATTCGCCCCGGATTAGATTAAACAAAGTACTCTTGCCGGCACCGTTCTGTCCCATCAAAGTGATTTTTGCGCCTTCACGCACACTAAAACTCGCCTCATCTAAAAGCGGTTTTTTGTGCTGATATTCAAAATAAACATTATCAAATCTTAATACTACTTCTTGTGCCATATTTATATATATTTTACTATTATTTAAAAAAATTAAGATTAACAAAAAATCCCAATCGGGACTTTTTTATATCAAGCTGATTATAACACTAATTTCAGAAAAATGCAAGCTCTTCACATAACACATATCACATAACTCATATCTAGTTTAAAATAACCAACTTTTGTAGTTTTTTTAATATTAAGTCAGGAGATTAGCTTTTATACCGTTCAAATATTCCTCACCATAAACCCCCTCAACCAGCTTTTTCCACTCGTCTGGAGTAACAAATGTGTCGCAAATCGGATAACCCATTTGAAACTCTCTTTCCAAATGTTTATCAAATAATTTTTTCAGATTATTACCTTCTCGCAATACTTGTGCTAAATTGTTTGACATTATCACCAAACGAATTCCTTCCAGTAATTTATAGATATTATCATGATCTCGAGACAATATTCCCACCGGCCCTTCATCTCCCTCAAAGCCGATATAGGCGTTAAATCTGGGAAATAAAATCGTATCCTCTAACAATATATGCTTTTCCAAATGATTAGTAAATTTATTCAATCGCTCATGAGCGACATAGATTTGTTTCTTTTCAGACAAAAATTCTTCCCATAGTTTATTCAGACGCGCGTGATCTTCGTCCATAAATTGCGATACAGTTTGCATGATAATAAGGTTACTACTTATACCTATATTTTATCTAATTCGGGGAAGATGTCAATTTTTTCGCCAACCAAAAACCTTTGACTTATTTATTATTTTAAACTAAGATATAAGCAAATCCGCTCATTTTTAATTTATATAATCCAAAAAAAATAAAGGAGACATAAAATGCCAGACAAAATATTTTATTTACTTTTTACCGTATTTCGCGTAGCAATTGTTTCATTCTTTTTTACCTTAATACTTTTCTTACTCAACAATAATCTTAGCCTGCTGCAATATTTCAATTTTTTCACTATCATTCTTTTTGCCTTTACCCCTATTAAAATAATTCTTGACATCAAAGAAAAGAATCAAATCGAAAAAGATATTACAAATTATGAAAAAATGTTATTAGAAAAAAATGAAAAAACTGATTCTGACTTAAACTTTATTCGCTTAATCAACCAAAGAAAATGACGACGCTAACTATTGCCAGGTTGGCAAACTACTTCAAACTGGAGGCAAAAATGAAAAAAATATTACTTTATGAAATTGCTAAAATGCTTGGTGTGATTGCCGGAATTTTCGTAATTGCGAAATTAATCGACAAACATACCACTTTCTCTTTCATCACAATCATTATTGTTTCAATCGCTTTTGCTTGGCACAAATTAAATTCAAACAAAAACTCATCTCCGTAATTATTTTTTAAATTCATCCCGGAAGCACCTTATCGTGCTTCCTCTTTTTTTTATTTTATTTCTCAAGTTTTTTTGTCCCACCCCTTGCCTTCATTCCCGATATCGGCAAACTGACAAAAAAAGTTGTTCCCTTATTTTCTTCTGACTCAAACCAAATATTTCCGCCGACATTATCAATGATAGTTTTAGTAATATATAGCCCTAATCCAGTTCCTTGAATTCCTATCAATTTAGCATTGTCTGCTCGATAAAGTTTTGAAAAAATATTACCCTGCTCTTTAATCGGTATCCCCATTCCCTGATCAACTACAATAATTAAAATTGAATCTTTTTTAACCAAATTTTTACCGTAAACTTTGTCTTTCTTAATATTTAAAATATCAAAATTAATTGTTCCCTTTGATAAAGAATATTTAATCGCGTTTGATAATAAATTTTGCACTATCATATTTGTAAGTTGTGGATCAAGTTTCATCTTTGCAGGAATATCTTTCTCAAAATTTGTTTTAATAATTAAACCATTCTTTTTTGCAATCAGTTTTTGTTCTTTCAAAATTACCTTAACTAGATCTAATATATTTAAATCTTTTGGTTCAACAATAAATGTTCCCGCCTCCAAACGTGAAACATTGAGCAAGGTATTTATTAATCCAAGCATTCGCATATTAGCTTTTTGAATTTCTTTTATTACCCTTTTTTGTTTTATTGTCAAAACACCCGCTTTCTTTTTTGATAATATTTCTGTGTTCCAACGGATTCCCGTTAAAGGCGTACGAAGTTCATGTGAAACCAAGGAAACAAATTCCGTCTTAGCTTTATCAACCTCTTTTTCAATACTTATATCGCGAAAAATATCAATCGCACCAATAATTTTATTTTTCAGTATCACCTTTGAAGCATTGATAGCAACTGGAAAAATCTCCCCATTTTTCTTGGTAAAATAAAATAATCTCGAAACTGAGGCCGGAGCGGAAATTGAAGAAAGCAAAGATTTAACAACTGGCAGATTTTCACGTTTGGCTTTTTGTTTATTTTCATCAAGCACTTGGGCAACCTCAATCCAATCTTTTCCGATCACACTATTTCTATCAATGCCTAATAATTTCTCACTAGCCCGATTCAAAAACATAATTTTATTCTGTATATCAACAAACACTAAACCTTCGCCGATATTTTCGAGCATCGCATCATCCTGCGCCTTGGCTCGGTCTAAATCAAAAGTTCTTTGTTTTACTTTATTTTCCAAATTTTGATATGATTCATTTAACTTTTTAGTCATTACCAAAAATGAATTAGCCAATACTCCAATTTCATCTTTTGAAGCAATAACTTTATCGTTCATTTTTATACTCAAATTTCCCTGACTAATTTTATCCACTTCGTTTGTTAATTCCGCCAAAGGTATTGAAATTGAATTTCTTATTATATACACCACCATCAAAATTATTATAAACAAAATTGCCAAAAAAATAAAAAACACAATAAAAATAAGATTTTTAGCATTTTCCACCCCTTTATTTGATTCATTAAAAATGCTAAAAGCATCATTGATCATTAATTGCATTTTGGCTGATAGTTGCCCCACCAAAACATCCTCAAGATTGCCCGAAATATTATCACTACTAATTTTTTTAAAAATATTACCGATATCCAAAAACTCTAACTCCATTTCATTTAAGATTTTCTTTTCTTCCTCGGTATGGGTATGATTAAAATTAGCTTCATTTCGACCATGTGAGATAAAACCTTTCATTAAAAAATCATACTTCAAATTCCATTGCTCAAGCGCCCTATCTTCCCGATGAAGTAAATAGTCATTAGTTACCACATTTAACTCAAAAAGTCCGACTAAGGTTTCATTTACCGTTTTGGCTTTATTCATTGCCTGTTCTGATACATAATAAACTCTAGCTATAAACGCAATTAAAAGCATCAAAAAAATGAAGAAAAATATTGAAATTAAATAAATTTTGTTGCTTATTTTCATTTTATCTAATTATTGTTACTCGACTACTATCAATATTGTCTAAAATTTTAAAATCTAAATAATTTAAGTAATTAGGGCTTTTGCGATTTAGTTGCTCTTTACTGATTCTCCATCTTGACTCGTCTTCCATTGTTAAAACCAAACTTTGATCCAAAGAAACTGAAAAATTATTTTTATCCCAAACTCTTTGCAAATATTTTAGATCAACTCCGATGTTTCTCTCCACAATTAATTGAGAATCTAATAAATGACTATTAATATACTTTTCCGCTTGAATCAATGCTATTAAAAATCTTTTTACAAGCTCTGGATTTTTATTTATATAATCAGCTTTTGCAAATAATAAATGATAAAAATTTCTATTTGGTTGCACATCCCAATCTGCAAGATTATTGCCAAGATAATTTTTTAAAATATTTGTATACGGATCACATACGACTGCGGCATCAATTTCACCATTAGCTATCTTTTCCGCCGCATTAGTCGGTTCAAGATCTATGATACCCACCTCATTATCAGCAATATTATGAGAAGTTAAAAAAACTCCGAATAAAAAATCCGCTTCACTTTTTTTCTTTAATCCAATTTTTTTACCTCGCAAATCTTCAATACTATTAATTCCTGAATTCTTATTTGCAATTACTTCATAAGCCTTAACAAAATCAATAGCGCCAAAGATTTTTAAATTATTTTCATTTTCTAAAATATCACTAACAAGCGGATATTCGGCCGCGGTTGCAATATCAACTTCACTGTTATTAATTGATTGTACTGATCTGACACCAGAATCATTGTCCAAAATTTCTACTTCAATTCCATTATCCTGAAAAAATCCTTTTTCTTTAGCAATATATATCAATGACGAACGCTCGCCTTTGTATGCGGCGATTTTAATTTTCTCAATCGGTCCATTATATTGTACCTTTTCTGCAATCCGAAAATTATAATACAAAAAAATTATTGCCCCTATTGATACCGATGCTAAAATTACTAGTAATATTTTTTTCATATTATATAAAAAGAAGCTCAACCCAAAATTGGGTTGAGCTTCTTGTGTGAGCTTCTTAATATTATTATAACACAAATTTAATAAATTAAGAAAATATCTCTATTGTATACAAATCAATTTTTCTTTATTCATCAAACAGGTTCCAACAACATTTCCATAGCTGGCTTTAAATTCACAACCTTGATTTTCTTTCTTATCGAAACAAGCTTTTTCATCCTCAGTTGGCGGAATAACTACAGGTGGAACAATTACCTCAACTTCTGGTTCTGGCTCAGAAACCGTGGGCGCGACATTGACAAAAGTAGCTTCACCTCTAACACAGCGAACATAATTATCAATCCTAATCGCATCACCAAGCAAGCCTCGACCAACAGGATAAGTTTCTGAAGTCTTTGATTTTGGATCAAAACCTTGTGCACCAGTACCACGAGTATCAACCCAGCCACCCAAGGCTTCAATATAGCCCATTCCTCGTCCAAAAGCGATATAGGCCGCATTATTACCATTATTTGCCGTATCTATATGTGTAGTTGAACTCCAAAAATATGGATAATCAATTTCGCCGGCCTCATTTTTAATTTGACTGATTTTAAAAACCGGGTCAATCGCTGGCGTATTAGTAGCGTCAAATGAATGTCCATAATCCACAATACTTTGCAATTCTTTAATATTTGGTAAACGCCAATCATCATAACCGGCTAACTTTAAATCTTCACAATATTTCAAAGCCCCTGCCCAATCAAGCCCCTCACCACTATCAGCCTGACTCCACATTAATTTAGAATTCAAATCTGAAACCGTTCCATCTTTATTATTAGAAAATACATTCGTGCCATAAGAATAACTCCGAACGTAGCGCACATAATAACCATTATTTCCGATTCGTCCGTTTGGCTTGGTTTCATAACAACCCAAACTGCCATCCGCAAAATTAACGCCAAAAAAACACTCTTTATCACCCGCAATTTTTGATTTATAGATATCACTCGAAATCCATTTTGAATCAGCCAAACTTTCGCCCGCGATATCATCGCCATAAGCAAAATTAAAATATTTTGTATTAATAAACGGTTTAGAGTTGTCAGTGCTTGTCTCACCACTGATATCATGTCCGGAAAAATCAATCAACGAATACAATTCTTTAATTGTCGGCAAACGCCAATCTTTGTAATCCGAAAAATCCAAAGCTGACGCATTAGCTTTAGCGGTATAAAAATCGGTTTTATTTTCATAGGTTTTCTTCCACATTAAACCGGTATTTTTATCCGTCACAGTTCCATCGTCGTCATTATCAAGATAACTGGCACTTTGACCTTGGTACTGTGTATCTTGTCCATAAAAAATTTTTCCTTTAGCACGGCAATTTATTTCCGTCGAATCTGAATAACAATTTCCTTGTCCGGTATCAACGATCTCTCCGGTGCCAATCTTTTTCTCGGTATAAACTGCCCAAGATGAATCCGATGATATATACGACAAATTTTTGTTCGTTATCCCCAAACCTTTCTTGCGCATAATTTTGTAAGCATCCGCCGGCCGACCCAAATAGTAACCTTGCAAATCTCCCGGAAAAACATAATATGCCTCCCCCTTTTTTTCCACATCCAGTAAAATCATCCCTGCCAAACGTAATGGAAAATAAGATGATAAATATTGGGTTAGCTGTTTATGCGAAATCCCTAAGCCTTTTTGTCGCATCACCGCAAAAGCATCATTCGGTTTCCCCAAAAAATAACGTTTATTATCTTTAGGAAAAACATACCAAGCCTCACCATGTGCTTCAACTTGCAAAAGAATATATCCTTGCAAATCATCCGCAATATCCGCCCGGGTAAATTTTGTCGGAATCAACAAAACCAAAATAATAAACAAAATAAATAAAATCTTGTTTCGCTTGAACATAATAGATAGTTATAATTATGCTTCAATTATAGCATATTTTTAATTATTATTATAAATTTTTTCGATTTTATAATTATTAAGTTTAATTTGAATAAATTCTAATATTAGCAATTTTATCATACCTCTTGACAAGATTATTATTATATGTTATACTTATATCATAATTCAATAAAGTCTTAAGTATTATTATTTTATTAGTGCTTAGGAATAAAATCAAAAAATGGAAAACCGAAACTATTCTAACGACCGTCAAATGGTTACAGGAAACTGGACATGCTCACAATGTGGAGCAGCGATTACAGAACTTCCTTTTCAACCAGATGGAGAAAGACCATTATTCTGCAGAGATTGCCACAAGCAAAAATTGCAAGATCGTCCTAGACGTTACTAAGAAATAAATAAAGACTTTAAACATCTTCATTATATTCAAAAACTGCGCTTCAATGCGCAGTTTTTTTATCTTAAATTTAACCCCCTTTACATTCCTACTTTAGTTATTGACAAAAAAAGTGATTATTGCTATTGTTTAATCATAATTCAATAAAGTCTTAAGTATTATTACTATATTAATACTTAGGAAAATATCAAATGGAAAACCGAAACTATTCCAATGACCGCCAAATGGTTAAAGGAAACTGGACATGTTCACAATGTGGAGCTACAATTACTGAGCTTCCATTCGAACCAGATGGAGAAAGACCATTATTTTGCAGAGATTGCCACAAGCAAAAATTGCAAGATCGTCCAAGACGATACTAGGAAATAATTAAAAGATTTTAAATATCTTCAAAATATATTTCTAATATTAAAAAACTGCGCTTCAATGCGCAGTTTTTTATTTTTAATTTAATTTTAAACTTGAAACAATACTATCCACTATTCCATCCAAATTAAAAATTTTTCTTTCATTTTTGCAAGCAGTTTTTTCAGGCTCACTATAATTATCACATTGGATAAAACGTAAAGAAAGTTTGACAGTAACAAGCTTGTCGTCTTTCGTAGTAGAATAAATAAAATTATTATAGATTGAACCAGCCGTTCCCTCGCTTTTCGATTCAACGCAATACGTCCTTCCGTTATCTAAATGTTTTAAAACTCTAGCTGGCTCACTGCTTGATCCTTTAGCTTCTACACAAACGTTAGTTCCGTCAGTAACCTCAACTTTTGGTGGCCAATCACCTACGCCTATATAATTCTCTGGAAATGAGGAATAATATTTAAATTCAAGCCCGGTTTTGTCATCAATAAAAGTTTTTCTATAGTCATTATTAATCGGAATCGGGCACGCTAAAAATTCGCATTTCGCTCCACCTCTTCCAACTGTTGAGCCGTCATCACAAATTTTCATATCTTGCGCACAAGGCACCAAGACAATATTTTTCGGTTTACCCTTAAAAATAGATGCGAATAAACCAATCAACGCCATGATTGCAATTATCAAAATGATAATTATAAAATATTTTTTGTTTTTTGAACCATTCATATTAATATTAACTAAATAACTTATTGATATAATTTTACCAAGATCTTTAAACTTTATCAAAACCTATCCTTTATGAAAGCAAAAACTCCCAATACATATATACACTATCCTCTTCCAACTCAACCCGAAGCAAAAGGCGGCTTACCATATTATTTATATCTTTTTTAAATTGTGCTTTTGCATTTTCAATCTTAGCAATATCACTATACTGTTTGATAAACGATTTGATTTCATTTTCGATTTCGTCCATTTGTCCGATAAAATTTTTCGTTCTTTCAGTATTCATTTTTTTCTTTTCCATTTTTTCTATCAACTGAACATAAAATACCTTATTTTCTAACTGCAAATGCGTTTTTAAGTCTCGCTTAAAGATTTTTAATTGACTTAAAATTATTTTAGCATCATACTTACCTTTCTTCTCAAACATATCCAAAATCACACCCAAATCATTCTTTAACACAACATGTTGACCTATCATAGTCTTTAATAAATTGTCTCTCATAAGTTATTTTAATAATAATTATATTTTCATTAATTAGTTTTATGAGCTTTGAAAGCTTCTTGATTTAATTATATCATTATTGCCAATTAAAGAATAGGTACAAAAAAATATTCCACTCATGTAGAATATTTTATATCTTAATATTTATTTTTCTGTCTTGACAGAAGTGATGGTCAGAGATTAATCCGACCATCCTTCTGTTCAAAGACTTTAACTAATTAAATTAGTTTCAAATTTATTCGTTTCTGTGCATTCCACCAAAACCCATTCCTTCAAATCCACCCATTTCACCAGTTGAACCAACTTGTCCACGTCCGCCCATTCCAAAACCTTCTCCGTTAACTCCTAAACCTTTCATAATTGTATCGGCTTGTTTTCTTAAATTATAAGCTTGAACATAGCTTGCAAAATTACTACTGGTTATTTTTGTTAATAACGGTGAATTCGTATTTTCTACTTTTACGGCTGTTACCCAAGCATTGTAATCACTATTTTTCAAAGCGGTCTCAATCGCATCAACTTTTGTTTTCTGTTCAGTCATTTTTGCTTCTCTGGTTTTAAAATCTGAGACATACTGAGCAAATTTATCTGAGGTTATTTTTGTCAATAGTGGTGAATTAGCATTTTCCGCTTTTACCGCAGCCACCCAAGCATTATAATCACTATTTTCAAGAGCCGTTTTAATTGTAGCTTGTTTTGCTTTCATATCAGCGATTTGCGTTGCAGTTAAAGGAGTTCGATTTTCAATGTTCATTTTTTTTCCTCGACCAAAAACTTTGTTTGAGTTATTCGAGGCAGCATTAGCAGCCATAGCGGTTCCGCCAACTAGGGTTAAGACTGACAAGGCAGCTACCCCCATTATAATATTATTTTTTTTCATATTTTTCTGGCCTTAGCGATTAGGCTTTAGGCATTAGTTTTTAAATTTTGTTTTGTTTTGTTTTTATAGGCCTACATTTGATAATACGCAAGAAGTTTATATTTTCTTTCACTTTAATATCAATTCGTTCGCATCAAAGTTGCTTAGCTACTTTTAGCACGTTCGGGGAAAAATAAAAAAACTGCTATAAAACAGTCTTCTTAAAAAATTTATTTTACGACAAAGCTTCTTTATCCCGATGTCGTTTATATTCATGCCAAATAAACTGAATAAAAAAGAAATCAAATACTGTAATTATTGTTAAAATTATCGAGTGATGAATATATATACGATAAATCTGGTACGGAATAAAAATAGAAATTATACCAATCGCCACCAAATAAGCTTGGTGCTTTTCGCGATACAATTGTACGGATAGAAATATATTTAATAAGCCGTGAATAATGATGTACATGGCCGCAAAAACTCTTGTTCCGTGAGAAAAATTTTGCGTTAAACTTGACAACAAACTCATTATCTTATCATTCGGGTGCTCGAGCAATTCATTGCGGATAATCCAAACGTGCCATTTGTGCAACGTGCTTCTTTTGATAAACAAAAACAGAAGCCCACTTATGACCTCCCAAACACCAATAAAACCTTTGGTATATATCCCAAAACGGAATAATTCATACCAATATTTTTGCGTAAAAAATTTGTGCATAGTATAATATTTCTCTTAGCTTTATTCTTTCATTAGTTTATATTACCTTTAATAATCAGATTTGTAAACATATTTTATAAAAATAAATAACTGAATATTTTCTATTTATTTTCTAATATGCTATAATAATGTTATATTGTGGAAAACTTAAAATAGTAGAAAATAACTAGAACATAAATATATGATTACAAAAAAACAAAAAGATGTATTATCTTTTATTCAGCTTTATCAAAAGAAAAATGGTTACTCACCCGCCCTTGAGGAAATACGAAAAAAATTTAAACTCTCATCCGTTTCTACTGCTCATCACTACATAAAAAAATTACAGGAGTCTGGACATTTAGAAAAAGAAAATAATCATCCGAGAGCAATAAGTCTTTCTGACTCGGGCATTTTTGAAATAGCCATACTTGGCACCATAACAGCCGGCCAACCCATTGAAGCAATTGAATGTTCTAGCGAAACAATAACTATTCCAGCCAAGGGGCTTGAACTTGACGGTGAATATTTTGCACTAGAAGTCAAAGGCGACAGCATGATTGATGACGGAATCTTTGATGGCGACACTGTTGTCATAAAAAAGCAATCAGTTGCCGAAAATGGTCAAACCGTCGTAGCGATTATTGATGAAAACGAAGCTACTCTCAAAAAAATATATCGCGAAAAAAATCAATTCAGACTACAACCAGCCAACCAGAATATGCTCCCTTTTTACAGAAAGGAAGTTGAGATTAGAGGGGTTGTTGTCAAGATAATTAGAAGTATTTTTTCAGACAAACCAAAATTCAGAACTTTAGATCTTTTTGCCGGAATTGGCGGTATTAGATTAGGTTTCGAAAGAGCTGGTTTTTCGACAGTATTTGCAAATGATTTTGAAAAATCTTGTAAAGAAACTTATAATCTAAATTTTAAGACCTCAAAACTTGTTGTTGAAGATATTAGAAAAATCGGCATAGATGACTTGCCTGAGTTCGATTTTTTATTAGGCGGTTTTCCTTGTCAATCATTTTCTATAGCTGGTTACAGAAAGGGTTTCAGCGACAAGGACCGAGGTAATTTATTCTTTGATGTTGCAAAAATTATTGAAACTAAAAAACCGGCCGGATTTTTACTTGAAAATGTAAAAAATCTAAAAGGACACGACAACGGCAGAACCTTTAAAATAATAGAAAAAACTTTAACTGAACTGGGTTATCATATCAAAGTCAAAGTTCTAAACAGCATGGAATACGGAAATGTTCCTCAGAACAGAGAAAGAATATATATTGTAGGTTTCAGAAATAAAAAATTTATTGATAATTTTGAATTCCCTAATGAAATAAAACTAAAAACAAAAATTACTGATATTCTTGAAAATAAGGTAGACGAAAAATATTATTATAACGGAAAGCCACTTTTTGAAAAATTAAAAAATGATGTAAAAAAAATCGGCACAGTATACCAATGGCGTAGAAAATATGTTAGAGAAAATAAAAAAGGCGTATGCCCGACACTTACCGCAAACATGGGAATGGGTGGCCATAATGTTCCAATTATTAAAGACGAAAAAGGAATCAGAAAATTAACACCACGAGAATGCGCTTCAATTCAAGGCTTCCCTCAAAATTATAAACTACCAAAAATTGCTGATTCAGCTCTGTACAAGCAACTTGGTAATTCTGTTACTGTTACAGTAATTGAGGCATTAGCAAAACAAATGAGGATTGCCATTGATGCCTAGACTCCCGCTAAATCTTTTAAAATATCCCATTTTTCCTTGTACTTCTGAAGTAATTTTAAAGATTTTGTGCTACTCATTTCCTGAATATCACGAATCGGGATTATATAGCAATCTCCATTTCTGCCATCAACAACTAAAATTAAATCACAATCGCTAGAGGAATACTTATAAGTACGTTGTTTAACTTCACGACTAATTTGTTGCCCGCTTCTGCCACCGCCAGTAAAACTCACACTGCCTCCCGATGTCCCCTTGATTTGCACACGCAACATTCTGCCCTTCCCTACATCAATTATTGCATCGTAACGACCGTTGGTAACGTCTGCTCTTGAACAAGGGAACCCAGCTTTCATACATCTCCCAACACCAATCATCTCGTCAGAATTACCATTAATTGTTCTAAAAATTCCTTCATTTATACCTGTTAAATTTTTTGGCCAAATTACTTCGTCTTTATTCATAATATTATTAATTGAATAATTTAAAGCTACATTAGTTCGGGAATAGGGATTCGAACCCCAATTCTCAGGACCAGAACCTGATGTCCTACCATTAGACGATTCCCGAATAATTATTTAAATCTAAAATATCACATTATTAAATTTTTCTCAAGAGTCTAATTAATTTAGATCTCACTAATTCTTTTTCTAATTTCCGGCAACATCGCTTCCGCTGCTTCTTCGCCTACCTTAATAAAACGATCCATATTGTCAAACTTAAAACTATCAACAATGCCACCCATATCTGGTTTGATTAAAACTATACTGTCTCCCACTTGGCTCATTTTGAATTTGACCGCTTGAGCTCGAATGATATCGTATGACCGCATTAAAGTGTTGAAAAAATTTGGGTTTTCAATATCTTCTTTCTTTTTTACCACCAAATCAACTGCGATCACCAAGTCTGCCCCCATTTCACTAACCACATCAACCGGAGTCGGATTAACAACGCCACCGTCGATATAATAATCTGTACCAATTTTGACTGGAGGAAAAATTCCTGGCACACAAGAACTTGCTTTTACTGCCTCCAAGATATTTCCTTCTTTCAAGATCGCTTCATCACCGGTATTCAAATCAGTCGCCACAATCGAGAAAGGGACAATCGTGTCAGTAAATTGTGCTTCGGAATAAATAAATTTTTCAATAAATTGATAGGGTTTAACGCCTTTTAAAATTGATTTTCTAGAAAAGAAATCGATATCTGCAATCTGCATTATTTTGGTTTTTTTGTTATATTTCAAAATTTCTTTTTCAATGGCAGCCAAATCTAAACCAAGAGCAAAAAGTGCGCCAATAATAGAACCCATACTAACACCACAGATATAATCAATTTTAATTCCTTCTCGGTTTAAAACTTTCAAAACACCTAAATGAGCTAGACCTCGAGCTCCACCCCCACCTAATGCTAAACCAATTTTAATATTTTTTTGCATAAATTTTTAACCAACGACTTTACCACCGAAGGTTTTTAATAAATCATCGATCATTCCTTTTCCTTGAGCACCATTATTGTCAGTACTTATTATATTAGCTTCAGCTGGAAATTCCTCAACCGGCATTGGTACCTCAATTTCAGTGGCCTCAATAACCTTAGGAATAGCGGTTGACGCGGCCGGATTACCTGATTCCATTAATTCATCAATAATTGCTTCAATCGTTAAGGGTACATTAAAAACCTCAAAAAGAACTTTTTCCATAATTTCTCTAATCTTAATATCTGAAATTCGCTCTTTATGAAATTTGTATTTAAAGGCAACACAAACTTGATTACCTTTTACGTCACGCGGATCACAAACTTGAAGAATAAAAGGTAATGAATGATTATATTTTTTTACCCGAATCAAAACCTCGCTCCATTTGCCACGCAACAATTCTCGAGATATTAAAGCACCGTCGGTACTGGGAACAATAAATTCATGTTCAACCACTTTTCCGGGAATTTCTTGATTGGACAAATTTACTGTATTATTAGCTGGATTTGGCACTTGAATATCATTTACCACGGGTGGGTGACTTATATTTTCTAACGGTTTAACATTCATAACCGGTCTTGGTGCCGGAGTAATATTTTGTTTTGGTGTGAAATTGGTCATTGGTTGAATCACCACTTGAGAATCAAGACACAATTCAGTAATTGCAATTTCTAACGGTAATTGAACAATAAAACTATTTTTGATTTCACCGCGCGCTTTCATTAATCTTTCCAACATTATAACAATCTGAGCTAACTCTAAATTTTTCGTAATTTTGCTAACTTTAATATCCAAATTTTCTCCCAATTCTAAGCCTAATTTTTCTGACAAAATCGGACTTACTTTAGCAAGCATTATTTTTCGTAATAGTTCAACTATATCATTGATAAATCTTTTTATTTCCACGCCTTCACTAATCATTTTATTCACCAAACCAATCGCACCACCCGCGTCTTTATTAGCCAAGAATGAAATCAATTTGATCGCCTCACCCAAATCACTACGCGGAATTACCAAATCTGCCTCTTCTTGAGTAATATTCTTGCCTCCTATCGCCAAAACTTGACCAAACAAACTCTCTGCATCACGCATATGACCTTCAGTTTGCCGAGCAATTGACTCAAGAATCGAACGCTCAACCTTAATCTCTTCCATTTGCGCAATATATTCCAAACGCTTCACCACTTCGCTCATTCCAATGCGTTTAAAATCAAAACGCTGACAACGCGAAATAATTGTTGCCGGAATTTTATGAACTTCAGTCGTACAAAGAATAAAAATTGCCGTTGAAGGTGGCTCTTCCAAAGTTTTTAGTAGAGCGTTAAAGGCCGAAGCACTCAACATATGAACTTCATCGATGATAAAAACTTTAAACTTAGACCGAGATGGTGCGAGCCTGGAAACAGAAATTATATTATCACGCACATTATCCACGCCAGTGTGACTAGCAGCATCAATTTCGATAATATCCATATTCCGGCCCATATTGATCTCATTGCAAACATTACATTTGTTACATGGCTCATGTTCATCTTCCTTGCGGTTCAAACAATTAATCGCCTTAGAGAAGACTCTTGAAATTGTGGTTTTTCCCACTGCTCGCGGACCACAAAAAAGATAAGCATGTGCCAACTTTCCAGTCTCTATTTCATGCTCCAAAGTTAATTTTATATGATTTTGACCAACAACTTCTTTGAAGTTTTGCGGTCGATATTTTCTGTATAGGGTTGCCATAAATTTAAGATTTTAGCTTTTAGGCTTTAGCATTTTAACTAGAAAAATCAGGTAACATCCCAAGAGTGCCTAACGGCCTAGCGCCAAATCAGCTAATTATATTTCTCTTTAAAAAAACGGCTAATCAGAGTCACATCAAAAAAGTTTCGATTTCAACTCCTTGTTATCCGTTTTAAAACATTATTCTTGATTTCTAACGACATTATCAACCGCCGCCCATTTGCTTTCACCATTTTTTGGAATCAAAATAACTGCTTCATCGCCAACCTGTCCTTTGTAATATGTCACACTAGCAGTCAAAACGCGCCATTTTCGGCCAGCGTCATCAACTACATAAAAATTACCACTCTCACTCTGATTAATCACCCCGACTACTCGACGTCGTTCAATTGGTCCAATTTGTTTGTAAACAAAAGTTCCGCTATCCGTAATCGTTAATTTCATAATATCCCCTTCAATCAATTTTGACTTGGAGGCATAGTTCGCTGGCATACTGTATTGCTTACCGTCTGGGCCAATCATATTTTCACCATCAAAAACGCCCTCAATTACTCGACTATCATCTTCAAGTTCTGCCTTGTTACGATTGAAACTTTCATCACTAATCTGACTAATACTAATTCTAGCTATTTCATCAGCGTTAATAAATCCACCCAACAACTGAATAATCTTATCATTATTTTCTTTTACATTTTGCAATAATTTTTCAATCAAAATATATTTTGACTTGCTCATTACAACTGTGTCCGAATTATCTATTTCAGCATTAACCACTTCTTCAACCGGCATTGATTCTTCATTAGCTTCTTCCACTTCAGCTATTTCTTCCTCACCAACTTCATCTTCACCAAATTCTTCCTCATCAAGATCATCGTCACTTTCTAAATCAGCGACATTGTTATATTCATTTTCGTCACCACTACTAAGCGAAGAATTCCCAAAACCACTCAAATCATGTTCAATTGAGTCATTGCCACCAATTTCAAATTCCATATCATCAATATCGTCATTGGCTGGATTGTTAAAAATTGAATTTAGATCTGTCATATTTTTGTTTTTATTTTATTTATTTAGAATTATTTATATTTAATATTTCTAGCTTATTAAAGCCGTAATTACCATCAATAAGCCTAAAATATAAAAAATACAAGAATATGAAAATATTTTTATATTCTTGTATTTTCATATTTTATTCTCTACCTCAAATGTTAAACTATTTTTTTAAGTTTGTCTACTACAAAATAGTGGTGGTTCGTCGTCTGATTTCAGCTTCAATTATTCGCCTATCTTGGCCAAATTTTAAGCGGCTCAAGGTTTTAATTTTCAGTAGCATTCCTTCTCGTTCGATTCCCGGAAGAGGCCAAGGGGTGGCGACAGAAAATGGTCGGGTCGAAGAATTGTCAACCAATAATTTAACATAAGCAGTATACTTTTCAACATTAATCAAGTCATATTGATTGAAAACTGGTGAAAACTCTTTTTCCATTATTTCCGCATCGTCGGAACCAACTTTGAATAAAATCCAAGTACCAACGTTACCAAATACCGCGTCACGAATCGGGTGACTACCACTTTTTTCGGTTAATTGTCCCAAATATTGGTGGGCTATAATTAAATTTAGACCATATTTTCTTGCCTCAGAAAGAATTGAGTTAATCGAATCGGTCGTAAAGTTTTGAAATTCATCAATATAGAGATAAAAATCTTTTCGCTTTGATTCTGACATATCCGTGCGTGACAAAGCCGCCATTAAAATTTTACCAATCAAAATCATACCAAGCAAAAACGCATTCATTTCACCAATTGCGCCTTTAGACAAATCAATCAAAAGAATCTTTTGCTTGTCCATCACGTCGCGCAAATCAAACGAACTCTTTTGCTGACCAATAATTGGACGCATCGTGTCGTTCGAAATAAACTGAGTTAATTTACTCGTAACATACGGTACCACATTGGCGAGCGCAGCATCACCACCGGCCTTTTCCGCTTCTTGTCGCCAAAAATCAACCACCGTCTGATCTTTGCATCTGGACAACTTCATCTTTCGGAATTCTGGATTAGCTAGAACTTTAGGAATTTCCATCAAAGTCGATCCGCTGGCTGGATCATCCATGATCAAAAGCATGGCATTACGCATGTATTGTTCAAAAATCGGACCACCGGTAGCTTTCAAATCATACAATTTATCAAAAATTTTGATAATTTCATTGATCACAAAAGATTTTTGTTCTGGATAACGCTCATCATATTCCATCAAATTAAGCGCTAAAGGTCTCTCGATATCAGCCGGGGAAAACACGATCACATCTTCTGCCCGTTCGGGCGGAATTCTTGACGCAATTGTTGAAATCAAATCACCATGAGGATCTAGAATACAAACCCCTTCACCGTTGATAATATCCTGAATTGCCATATTCGCAATCAACACCGATTTACCGACACCGGATTTACCAATTATATAAGTATGACGTCGACGATCAGAACGTTTGAAGTGAATATCTTTTGGCACATCACGATAAACATTTTTACCTAAGATTATTCCTTCATCTGGTAAATCTGACGGTGCTGGTGCGTGTTTTGCAGTCAACCACAATACATTTGGCGTTTCCACGGTTTTAGTTGGAAAATGAAAAAGACTGGCCAATTCTTCGGTGTTCAAAATAAAACTTCGATACCAATTGAAACGTCGGTAAATAAAATCATTAACCAATCTTTTTTGTCTTAGCGCTTTTATTTTATTATTAAAACTATTACCAAATTCATAATAGTTATATTGACTATAAGCGCTGGATAAATTTTTTAAATAAGTATAGGCCTTCCCTAAGTTAGCCGCGCTCACCACAATTCGCAAATTAACATCAAGTCCCGCTTTAGAATTTTTTTCTTCGATACCTTTTAGCATTTCTTCTTGGGTAGCGGTTGCTTTAGGTGTCTGTCCGATTGGAGTTTGTTTTGGTTGTGGCTTTTTGGTGCGAAGCATATCGGTCACAAAATATATTGAACGAGTAAACCAATTACTACGCAAAGCCTCCCGAATCGGCTTACCGCGTTGAACATCATAGCCAATCCGTCTGGCTCGTTTATGCCAACGAGAATGAGCACTGCGTACAACATATTGAATCGCCATCCCTTCATTCACATCCAATTTTGACATGACATTAATAATCGAATTCATGACATCAACTTCTTGCTTTTTGTAAGTCTTGATTGGGAAGAAATATTTTCTTGTGGTATTGAGTGAACCAGCCATAATCGAACCTTGTTGATGAAAAATATTATAATCATCAACTTCTTCAATTGCCGCCTCAGGATAATGGGCATGAACCAATTGCTCCAAATAACGTTCCATCTCTTCCGGAGCAACCACATAAAATAGAATTTTACTTTTGTTAGCCACGATTTCAAATGAAAAGTGATCATTTCTGCCAATCAACCACGCTTTAAAACCTCTTTGCGCACGTAAACCACCGATACCGGCAAACAAAGATTCCGCTTTAGCAATTTCATCTCGAAAATCTTGCGCCTTAAATTCTTTTTCTTTGTCCCCTGGTTTTTCCTTCGGCAAACGGACCAAAAAAACTTTATGTTTAAAATATTTATTCCTAATGCTAATTTCTCGAATAATAAAACGAATAATTAAAATTAATACAAAAAATACAATAAACCAGACTAAATAAATTAGCCAACCACCAAAAACTACATCGTAGACACTACGAGTCGCCACATCAACTCCGGGAGTTTGTACGCCAACATAAACACCCATATTATTTATTATCCACGAACGTGCCAAAGTAGTCCGACTACTCCGTAGTAGTCGGACTACTTTGGCACGTTCGTCTTATTTTATTA
>Ga0315272_10000406_pt1 | contig 21442 bp, 19 predicted proteins | sample C3_middle_MG_FD_203918 | JGI IMG/M metagenome (GOLD analysis project Ga0315272, IMG submission 203918) | Sediment microbial communities from Yellowstone Lake, YNP, Wyoming, USA - C3_middle | ecosystem: Environmental > Aquatic > Freshwater > Lake > Sediment | place: USA: Wyoming | collected...
ACATGGTGAGCGCCACCTGCTTGCCTTGCACCACATCCTGAGGCGTTGCATACAGTATCTTGTAATCCATAGGATTGGTGGCCGCCCCAGCAGTAATGGTTTGGGCCAACACCGCTGTCGCCAGCCAACCGCCGACCACAACGGTACCGAACATCTTCAGTAAAACACTTTGGGCTCTTCGTTTCATCAACATTTCCTCAAACAATCATCCAAACCGGCAACTGGCTTTGAAAAACACCACAAAACCGCAGCCGCAATAAGCATCAGCGACTGAGTTCCAAGACACATCTTATCTCTCAGCCATTACTTGCCTAAAGCGAAAATTTTAACAAGCCACCTCGCTCGGCCCAGCTGCACTGACGGCGCAATCATTTACCTTTGGGCGCCGTACTTTCGGCGAACATATAGATTACCGCCGAGCGCATTTCAGCATCGCTGAGGTCGGCCATCCCGCCGCGCGCAGGCATGGCACCGCGACCATGAATTCCGGACGCAATCACTTTTTCAAGACCTTTGCTAACGCGCCCGATCCAGGCGTCCCGATCACCTATCTTGGGCGCCCCATCTCTTCCGGTTAGATGACAATCCCCGCATTTTGCTTTGACCACTTGCTCGCCGGTGCGAGCGGTCGGAAGAGCATCTTTGTCAACAGCTTCAATCCAGTCACCGCCGGACCGATTTACCATGTAAATGATGGCTCGCTCCAGTTCATTGCTGCTTATGCCCGCACTTCCTCCGTGCGCCGGCATGCCGCGAATACCGTCAAGTGCGTGTTGGGTGAGGCTGGTCAACCCTTGCTCTTTTCGCTTGGCCCATGACTTTTTGTCTCCAATGATCGGGGCGCCATTCTTGCCCTGTAGATGACAAAAAGCGCAAACCTCTCTGACAACGCTTTCGCCACTGCGTTCGCGAACACCGGCCGCCGACACACTGTGCGAACCCGCCAACGCGATAACAACCAGCGCGCCAAACAACCACCCCCGTGGTTCCCGGTGCACCATAGACAGATCCCCCGTGGCTTTGAGCATGTTTGCGACTCCCATTTCTTTTTTGCCGACAACAACTTCAATTTGCAGCATCGAAACTCAAACCAACGCAGTAGCGCAGCGTCCGATCCAAACAAATCAACACAATTCCTCCCGTCCCCAAGGTGGGATTGACTATAGCCCAAATTGATTTTTGACACATATTCAATACCTTGATTTTCAAGGGCTCAGGAAAAACAAACCTTGTACGAAGTTGATTTAGATCAAATTCAAAAAAGGCGTCATTCACCGAACAGCCGTACTATGTACTCGCTATTCTTGGCCAAATTTGGCGCGACGACACGAAAGACGAGCATGCCCAAACATATTTTCCGACTACTGGTTTTGATTTTTGGCTTGGTGGTGGTCGCGTACGTTGCCGCACCTTATCTCACGGTCGATTCGTTTTACCGCTTCGGCCACTACCGCGCCAATTCGGTTCCTGAAATTGCCGCAAAAGTTCCGGTGTATCAAACCGCGAGCTACTGCAAGAACTGCCACACAGAACGACACGCGGTTTGGTCGGCAGGCAGCCATAAATCGGTGAACTGCGAAATTTGCCATGGCGCGGCTTTGGGCCACCCCCAAAATGGCAAGTTGCCCATTCCCAAGGACACAGCCAAGTTGTGCACCCTTTGTCACGAGAAGATGCCAGGTCGCCCGGCCACTCAACCTCAAATTGAGGGTGCATCGCATTCCGGCGGTCAGCAGTGTATTGTTTGCCACAACCCGCATTCCCCCAAGATCAGCGCAGCGGTAGTCAAGGTAACTGGCAATGCGGCAGCAGGCAAGGCAAGCGCCGCAGGCTGCGTCGGCTGTCACGGCACCCAGGGTGTCAGTCCGAACGACACCTGGCCCAATCTGGCTGGCCAAAATGCTGCTTACCTGGCACGCATACTCACGGCCTACAAATCAGGCACCCAGAAAGACGTGGCGATGACACCACTGGCGCAAAGCCTTGGCGGAGCTGACATCCAGAATCTTGCCGCCTATTACGCCAGTCTGAGTTGCAACACGACGTCAAGTGAAAAACCGGTGGGTGACACTGCCGCTGGCAAGGTGCTGGCCAAAAACTGTGCCGCTTGCCACGGGGAAACCGGTGCCGGTGCCAACCCCGCCTGGCCGAAGTTGGCAGCGCAGAAACCGGGTTACCTGGTCAACGCGCTCAAAGCATTCCGCGCCGGCTTGCGCAAGGATCCCATGATGTCTGGCGCAGCCAAGAGCCTGAGCGATGCCAACATCACAGACCTGGGCGCCTACTACGCGACACAAAGCTGCCAGTCCACCAAATAAGGGAAGACGAAATACCATGACGAATGAAAATTCAAAACTGGCCGTGACGGCTCGGCGCGCCTTCCTCACCAAGCTGGGTAGCGCAGCGACCTGTGCAGGCGCTGTTGTCGGTGCCGCAAGCTTGGGCCTGGTCCCGGCGCTGGCCGCCAAAAAAGAGACTTCTGCAAAAGACGCCCCCGCCGAGGGTGCCTCGTTTCCCACCAAAGACTACGACTGGACCAAACACCAATGGGGCTTTGGCGTTGACGCCACCAAATGCATTGGCTGTCTGCGCTGCGTCGAAGCTTGTAAAACGGAAAATGATGTACCGCACAATGCACATCAATTCCGCACTTGGGTCGAGCGATACGTCAAGATCGACGGTGATCCACACGTCCATATCGACAGCCAAGCCGACCCGGTCAACATCGCGGCGTCCGGCTCCGAAAAAGAATTCCGCTTTGCCAACCGCTACAAGGATGAAAAGGTCGAAAAAGCTTTCTTTGTGCCCAAGCTATGCAACCAATGCAGCAACCCGTCCTGTGTTCAGGTCTGCCCCACGGGCGCCACTTACCGGACCAAAGATGGCGTCGTTCTGATCGACCCGACCTACTGCATCGGCTGCCGCTACTGCATACAGGCCTGTCCCTATGGCGTGCGTTACTTCAATGAAAACACAGGCAATGCTGACAAGTGCAATTGGTGTTATCACCGTATCACCAAAGGGTTGAACCCGGCCTGTGTTGAAGCTTGCCCGGTCGGTGCGCGAATTTTCGGTGATCAGAACGACAAGCAAAGTCCAGTGAGCCTGTTCATACGCAATAACCGCGTAGATGTGCTTAGACCCGATACCGGCAACGCGCCGAATCTTTTTTATGTCGGTATCGATAAAGAGGTGAACTAATGGAAGCGCTCATTAATTTTGCCCCTTATACGGGCTGGGTCTATCCCAACGAGACCGTCTTCGAGTGGTCTATTTTGATTGCTGTGTATCCCTACATCACCGGTTTGGTGGCGGGTGCGTTTACGGTCTCCAGCCTGTACCAGGTATTTGGCTTTGAGCGCCTGAAACCGGTCGCGCACATGGCCTTGCTCACTTCTTTCAGCTTCATGGTCTTTGTGCCGCTACCTTTGCTGATCCACCTGGGTCACGCGGAGCGTGCTTTCAACGCCACGATTACGCCGCATCTGACCTCGGCGATGGCCATGTTCGGATTTTTTGCCAGTTTCTACGTCTTCCTCCTGCTGCTTGAAATCTGGTTCGCCTACCGTCCTTACATTGTGGATCAAGCCCAAACCAAAACCGGGTTATTGGGCCGGTTTTATAAAGTGCTCACATTCGGCTCCTACGACGTATCTGAAAAAGCCCTCAGTTGGGACAAAAAATGGATTTTTGCCCTGGCTTGTATAGGCATTCCAGGAGCACACGGTCTGCATGGTTACGTCGGCTTCATGTACGGTTCAGTCAAAGCCCGTGAATGGTGGTCATCCGACCTGATGCCGGTGATATTTCTGTTTTCAGCCATCATTTCCGGTGTATCGCTGCTTGCGGTCCTTTATGTAATCACCTGCAAATGGCGTAAAGTCCCGGTGGATCTACCCTGCCTCAAAACTCTGGCCTATACCATTTGGTCTTTCATCATGGTGGCGTTCGTGCTGGAATCTCTTGAGTTCGGCAGCATGGTCTACAAAGGTCGCGAAGGCATAGATATGATCATGCAGTATGTAACCGGCCCCTTGCTGGTACCGTACTTCGTTCTCCAATTTGCGATTGGTGCCGTCACACCGTTGTTATGGTTGTCGTACATGATCTGGCGCGGAACTACCGGTCGTGCACTGGTGTTTGGTGTCACTGTCAGCGCTTGTCTGGTGCTGTTCTCGGTGTTTATGATGCGCTGGAATGTTGTTATTGGCGGCCAGGAAATCTCAAAAACAGGCAAGGGTTTACTCAGTTATCAACTAACTTTCTTTGGTAAAGAAGGCGCATTGGCCGCCATTGTTTTAACGCTGGCTCCATTTGGTTTATTGGCACTTATCAACAACTTTTTCCCAATATGGTCTGAAAAGACAACTCATTCAAATCACGTTTAATTTCTATTCCAATCACGGAACCAAGCTCAGGTCCCGTGATTTTTGTTTATTGTTTCAGTTTAAGCCACAGACAGTTTAAGCCCATTTTCCCTCATACTGGAGTTATGGGGTTTTTTGTGCTATCTCTTACCGCTGATTATGAACATCGTCTTTGTATAACTTTCTTATAACTTGCCACTTATCCACAACGTTGTTTATTCTTACAAAGTTATGCAAACTGTCACAAGCCCACCAGAGGCACTCAAACACAGACTTTTAAAACTTGTAACTCTTTGATTTATAAAGTAATTCAGCATTTATTCACATTTTTAAGAATCCTTATCTACTACTACTATTTTTAAAAGAAGATAAAACATAAAATAATCACTGACGAAGGCTGTATTGAGGCGGCTTGAAAACATAGCACCCAACCAAATTCAAAAACCTTTATGAAGGAGATTTCTCATGAAAACAAACGAAGGTGGTATCGACCGTATTTTGCGTACCGTTGTCGGCCTGGTGATGCTGGGCTTAACTTTGAACGGAAACATCGGCGCTTGGGGCTGGCTTGGTGTGGTGCCGCTGGCCACGGGTTTGTTGGGCTGGTGCCCGCTCTACACCCTGCTGGGCTTGAGCACCTGCCCGGTTAAAAGTAAAAATTAACGCTCAAAGACTGTCGGCGGTACGTCTGTCGCCGCCGACAACACAAGGCGCTGGATTCCAAAAATTACCAGCTTGCTTCGCGCTCTGGCGAAGCACTGATTTTGTGAATCGACAGATCTGCACCGTCGTATTCCTCTTCCTGGCTTAGACGTAAGCCTGTAGTGGCTTTGAGCAAGCCGTAAACCACCATCCCACCAACGAGGGCCCACAACACTCCCATCAGCGTGCCAATCAGTTGACCACCCAGTGTGACACCGCCCAAGCCACCGAGCGACTTGCTGCCAAAAATACCTGCTGCAATACCTCCCCAAGTGCCACACAAACCGTGCAGCGGCCAAACACCCAGCACGTCGTCAATCTTCCATTTGTTTTGTGTCAAGGTGAACATCAAAACAAAAATTCCACCCCCTATGGCACCTACCACCAAGGCGCCCAGCGGGTGCATCAAGTCAGAGCCGGCGCACACGGCAATCAGGCCGGCAAGTGGACCGTTATGCACGAAGCCGGGGTCGTTTTTACCAACAAGTAGGGCGACCAAGGTGCCGCCAACCATGGCCATCAGCGAGTTCACAGCAACCAAACCCGAGATTTTGTCCAAGGTTTGTGCACTCATCACGTTAAAACCAAACCAGCCAACAGTCAGTACCCATGCACCTAATGCCAAAAATGGGATACTTGAAGGCGGATGCGCCGAAATGCCACCGTCCTTGCGGTAGCGATTGGCGCGGGCACCTAACAGGATGACGGCAGGCAAAGCAATCCAGCCGCCGACCGCATGCACGACCACGCTACCGGCAAAGTCATGAAACTCGGCATCGGTCAGGTGCTTGATCCAAGCCTGCACACCAAAGTGCTGGTTCCACACAATACCCTCGAAAAACGGGTAAATCAGACCTACGATAACGGCTGTGGCGATGAGTTGGGGCCAAAACTTGGCGCGCTCGGCGATGCCGCCCGAAATGATGGCCGGAATCGCCGCCGCAAAAGTAAGTAAAAAGAAAAACCGGACCAATTCATAGCCACTTTTAGCCACCAATTGTTCCGCACCGACAAAGAAGTTGGTCCCGTAAGCCACCGCATAGCCGACGAGGAAATATGCGACCGTGGAGACGGAAAAGTCCACCAGGATTTTTACCAATGCATTGACCTGATTTTTGCGCCGCACAGTGCCGAGCTCTAAAAATGCAAAACCAGCGTGCATGGCCAATACCATGACCGCGCCGAGCAGGATGAACAAGGTGTCAGCGCTCTGTTTTAGTGCTTCCATGAGAACCTTTTTGAATGAAATGAGTTGGATTGGTGCACTTATGGTCCAAAAGTAGTCAACGCACCAAACCAAAACAAACAGCTAAGCAATAAACGCGCCAAAAATGAGCGTACGCATGTTGCCGAATTCGGCTTTCCAAGGACAGTAGCCGGGCTCATTGAAACCGGGCTTTATGCACAGGTCTTAGATCGTCAGGCCCGCGTTGGTCTCGCACAGAATCCTATGCTCTGTTCCTTTTCAATCACTTTTTCATCGTCCAACTCCCTTTCCGGGTAAATTAGACGCTAAATTGCTATGTGGCTATTTCAGGGGGCAGCGCAATTTATACTAACCGCTTGCGTCGATTTGATCCAGGATGGCGGGACAGACCGCAGTAAAGTGAAGTGAACCCGTCTCTCCCCAGCCCAATGATTGCCACATCCCAGTCCATGCATTTTGCTGCCGCCCTGCCTTTGCAAAGCGGCGCGACCATTAGCGACTATTCATTGAGCTTCGAGACCTACGGCGTGCTCAATGATGACAGATCCAATGCGGTGCTGATCTGTCATGCACTCAATGCATCGCACCACGTGGCGGGTGTTTATGCCGGACAGGACAAATCCGAGGGCTGGTGGGACAACATGATAGGTCCAGGCAAGCCACTGGACACCAACCTGTTTTTCGTTATCGGCATCAACAACCTGGGCTCCTGCTTTGGCTCGACCGGACCCATGCACATCAATCCAGACACGCAGCGGGTTTATGGTGCCGATTTTCCGGTGGTCACGGTCGAAGACTGGGTCAACGCGCAGGCCCGCTTGATTGGTGCCTTGGGCATCAAAACCTTGGCTGCGGTGATGGGCGGCAGTTTGGGCGGCATGCAGGCCTTGAGCTGGTCGTTGCAATACCCCGAGCGCGTGCGCCACGCGGTGGTAATTGCCAGCGCGCCCAACCTGACGGCGGAAAATATCGCCTTCAACGAAGTCGCGCGCCGTGCCATCGTGACCGATCCCGACTTTCACGGCGGTCATTTTTACCAGCACGGCACGGTACCCAAGCGCGGTTTGCGCATTGCCCGCATGATTGGCCACATCACGTACCTGAGTGACGACGTGATGAATGAGAAATTCGGTCGCCAGTTGTGTGCAGCGGTCAAAGTGGGCGATCTCGCTCAATATCTTTACAGCACGCAGGAGGCGGAGTTTCAGATTGAAAGCTATCTGCGTTATCAAGGGGATAAGTTCGCCGAGTACTTTGATGCCAACACCTACCTTCTGATCACCCGGGCGCTCGACTACTTTGACCCGGCGCGTACCTACGGCGGCGATTTGAGCCATGCACTGGCGCGCGCCAGCGCCAAGTTCTTGTTGGTGAGCTTTACCACCGACTGGCGTTTTTCACCCCGGCGCAGCCGTGAAATTGTCAAGGCACTGCTTGACAACCGGTGCGACGTGAGCTACGCCGAAATCGACGCGCCGCACGGGCACGATGCCTTTTTGCTCGATGATGAGCGCTACCTGGGCGTGGTTGGTGGTTATTTTGACGGCGTCGCCAAGGAGTTGGGGGTATGAGTGACAACGTGACTATGCACGCCCTGGCCCAACTGGTGCCACCCGGCTCGCGTGTCCTCGATCTGGGTTGTGGCGACGGTGCCATGCTTGCCTACCTGCAACAGGCGCGCGGCTGTACCGGCTATGGCATCGAGATTGCCGACGCCAATGTATTGGCCTGCATCAAACGCGGCGTCAACGTCATTCAACTCAACCTGGACGAAGGCTTGACGCTGTTTGAGGATGCCTCGTTTGACGTAGTGCTGCAAATAGACACTTTGCAACATCTGCGCAACGCCGAGGTGATGCTCAGAGAGACTGTGCGCGTTGGACGAATCGGCATCGTCGCTTTTCCTAATTTTGCACACTGGCCGAACCGGCTGAGCGTATTGCGGGGGCGCATGCCGGTCACCAAACGGTTGCCCTACCAGTGGTATGACACGCCCAACATCCGCGTCGGCACCCACGCCGATCTGGAGGTCCTGGCGCAGCGCAATGGCATCAAGGTGCAAGACAGTTTTGGACTTCAAGATGGTCGCACAGTGCGCTGGGCGCCCAATTTGAGGGCCGGAACCTCGGTCTATCAATTGACGCGTGAATGATGGCCGACGCGGCATGATCAACATCGGTTTTTAAATTCGTTTTAGGAGGACTTTGCATGAATGCTGGCCAACCCGCATCTGTTTTGAATGCCGTGCAAGCGCTGAACCAGGTGAGCCGCGCCTGGGACGATGACATCGTCCACCGTCTCGAAGACTACATCCGCATCCCGGCCAAGTCGCCGATGTTTGATGCCGATTGGGAGAAGCACGGCTACATCGATACGGTGCTACGCAATGCCGCAAGTTGGGTAGAGGCGCAGAAGGTGACCGGCCTGACGCTGGAGATTGTTCGACTTGCGGGCCGCACACCAGTACTTTTTTTTGAAGTAGCGGCTTCGACCGGGGCCGCAGGCACGAATGCCGCCAACACAGCTTCCAGGGAGACGGTGTTGATGTATGGCCACCTTGACAAGCAGCCCGAATTTACGGGTTGGCGCGCCGATCTGGGACCTTGGACGCCCAAGTATGAAGACGGCAAGTTATATGGCCGCGGCGGCGCTGACGACGGTTACGCGGTATACGCTGGTATCGCCGCTATTCAGGCCATCCAAAGCCAGCAACTGGCGCACCCACGCATCGTGGGTCTGATCGAAACCTGCGAAGAAAGCGGCTCGTATGACCTGCCGTCCTACATCGATGCCTTGCGCGCTCGTCTGGGCGCTGTCGGCCTGGTCATTTGCCTGGACTCGGGTGCGGGCAACTACGACCAGCTTTGGCTTACCAACAGTTTGCGCGGGACGGCCAGCGGCGTGTTGCGGGTTGAGGTGTTGACCGAAGGCGTGCATTCGGGCGACGCCAGCGGTCTGGTGCCGTCGAGTTTTCGCATCCTGCGCCATCTCCTGGACCGGCTGGAAGACAGCGCGACGGGCCGCTTGTTGCCTAGCGTGTTTCAATGCCAGGTGCCGCCGGAGCGCCTGGTCCAAGCACAAGCAACAGCGGCGATTTTGGGTGACCAGGTGTACCAACGCTTCCCGTGGGCGCATGACGACAATGGGGGTGCCGGCAGGGTTGTCTTGCCCACCAGCAGCGACCCGCTGCAAGCCCTGCTGAGTCGCACCTGGGCCGCGACTTTGAGCGTGACCGGCGCCGAAGGTTTGCCCGAGCTGAAGAATGCCGGCAATGTTTTGCGGCCTTATACGGCGGTCAAGCTCAGCCTGCGTTTGCCCCCGCTCGTTGACGCGGCGCAGGCGCTGCACCAACTCAAGATTTTGCTCGAAGCCAACGCACCGTACCAAGCGCGCGTCACCTTTGAAAACGCAGCCGGCGCGACCGGCTGGAGCGCGCCTGATGCGCCGACGTGGTTCGAACAGGCGCTCAGAGGCGCGTCACAAAGCTACTTTGGCGCGCCCTGCGGCTACATCGGTCAAGGCGGCAGCATCCCGCTTGTAAACATGCTCTCCAGAGGCTTCCCGAAAGTGCAGATGATGGTCTGCGGCGTGCTCGGCCCCAAGAGCAACGCACACGGGCCCAATGAATTTCTGCACGTGCCGTATGCTAAAAAACTGACTGCGGCAGTGGCCCAGGTGATTGCCCAAATGCCTTGATGAGCACCGACAGCACGCTTTCTACTTTCGTTGCCATCGATGGCGACAACATTGCCGTGCAGGATTGGCCGCTGCAAGCGGAACAACCCCTGCGCGCGGTGGTGATTCTGATCCACGGCCTGGGCGAGCACGCCGGGCGTTATGAGCGTCTGGCGGGCCGGCTCAATGACTGGGGGTTCGCAGTGCGCGGCTACGACCAGTATGGCCATGGTGAATCGGGTGGGCGACGCGGCAGTCTGTTGACAGATACCCGTTTGCTGGATGACCTGGCCGATATTGTCGATAGCGCTCGCGCCCGCATGAACCCAGAAATACCCTTGATTTTGCTCGGCCACAGTCTGGGCGGTCTGGTGGCCGCGCGCTTTGTTGCGCTGGCGTTGCGCCCGGTCGATGCGTTGGTTTTGTCTTCGCCGGCGCTCGAACTCGGGCTTAATCCTGCGCAAAAACTGTTGTTGGCGGTGTTGCCAAAAATTGCGCCCAACTGGTGCGTCGGCAACGGACTCGATCCGGCATTGATTTCACACGACCCTGCAGTGGTTGCGGCTTACCGCGCAGACAAACTGGTGCATGACCGCATTTCGGGCCGGCTCGCGCGGTTTATGGCCGATGCCGGGCCGGCCACGCTCGCTCTTGCTGCAACCTGGCAAGTGCCCACCTTGTTGCTGTATGCCGGGGCAGACCGATTGGTCAATCCGGCCGGCAGCCGGGCTTTTGCCGCTGCCGCGCCGAAACAGGTGGTGCGCGCGCGCAGCTTCGAGTCGCTTTACCACGAGGTCTTCCATGAGAGCGAATCGGAGCCGGTTTTCACCGAACTCAAGCAATGGCTTGATGCGCAGTTTCAGGTGTTGGCTTGACGCCCGCGCTGGACCGGTTTTGGCTGTTCGCCAAGAGTAGGGTCTTGTTTTCGCGGTAAACTTCACGGCATTCAGTTTGTTTGCCACAAAAGGCAGGCAGCGACGCACCTGCTAAGGGTGTGTCCCACCCCACAACCATGATGAATTCCAATTTCGACAGTTCCCCTGTGCCCCTGCGGGCTGCGTCTGTTGCAACGCCGCTGGAACTGGTCTGTCCGGCCGGCAGTCTGCCCGCGCTCAAAGCGGCGGTTGACAACGGCGCCGACTGCGTTTATCTCGGCTTTCGCGATGCCACCAACGCGCGTAATTTTGCCGGCCTTAACTTTGATGAAGCGGCAGTCAACAGCGGTATTCGCTACGCCCATGAGCATGGCCGCAAAGTTTTTGTGGCGCTCAACACCTATCCCAAGGCGGCCAACCCCGAGGTCTGGTGCAGCGCCTTGGATCTTGCCGCCCAAAGCGGCGTCGATGCGGTGATCCTGGCAGACCCGGGCTTGATGGCCTACGCGGTCAAGCACCATCCTGGCTTGCGCCTGCATTTGTCTGTGCAAGGTTCTGCCACGAATTTCGAAGCGCTCAATTTTTACCATCAGCACTTTGGCATTTCCCGCGCAGTGCTGCCGCGGGTGTTGTCGATCACGCAGGTCGAGCAGGTGCTGGAAAAAACACCGGTAGAAATCGAAGTCTTTGGTTTTGGCAGCCTGTGTGTGATGGTCGAGGGGCGTTGTGCGCTGTCTTCTTACGTCACCGGCGAGGCACCCAATACCAACGGCGTTTGCTCACCGCCCAAAGCGGTGCGCTGGGTCGAAACACCCCAGGGCCGCGAATCGCGTCTGAATGGCGTCTTGATCGACCGCTACGCCGGTGGTGAAAACGCCGGCTATCCAACGCTGTGCAAGGGTCGCTTTGACGTGGGTGACGAAAAAAATTACTACGCGATTGAAGAGCCGACCAGTTTGAATACGCTCTCGCTGTTGCCGGATCTGATGAAGATGGGGGTGCGCGCGATCAAGATTGAAGGCCGTCAACGCAGCCCGGCTTATGTGGCGCAAGTCACCAAAGTCTGGCGCGAAGCGATCGACAATTGCCGCGAGAATCCGCACCGCTATTCTGCCAAACCGAGTTGGATGAATGATCTGGACAAGGTTGCCGAAGGGCAGCAACACACGCTGGGTGCTTATCACAGGCCATGGAAATGATGAAGCTCGCTTTGGGTCCTTTGTTGTATTACTGGCCACGTGATACGGTTCTCGGTTTTTACGAAACCATTGCGGCGACGCCGGTTGATATCGTCTATCTGGGCGAGACAGTGTGCTCGCGCCGCCATGAACTGCGACTGGCCGATTGGCTCGGTATTGCGCAGCGTTTGCGTGCAGCTGGCAAGGAAGTGGTTCTGTCCACCCAGGTGCTGATCGAATCGGGTGCGGATGTCACGGTGTTGCACAAGATCACCGGCAACGGCGACTTTATGGTTGAGGCCAACGACATGGGTGCGGTGCGTTGTCTGCAAGACAAAGCGCCGTTCGTGGCCGGGCCACACCTCAATATTTACAACGTGCCCACGCTGCAGTGGCTGGCCGCGCTGGGCGTCAGGCGCTGGGTGATGCCGCTGGAGATGGGGCGTGCTGAGCTGGTGCTGTTGCAAGCGGGTCGTCCACCCGGCGTGCAGACCGAAGTGTTCGCCTACGGCCGCATGCCGCTGGCCTATTCGGCCCGCTGCTTTACCGCGCGCTACCGCAATCTGCCCAAGGATGACTGCCAGTTCAGTTGTCTCGACCATGCCGATGGGCTCATGATGCGCACGCGCGAGAGTGAGGAATTTCTGGTGCTCAACGGCACCCAAACCCAGTCTGCCCGCGTCTACAACCTGCTGCCCGAGCTGAACGACATGCGCGACATGGGCGTCGATGTGGTGCGTATCAGCCCGCAGTCGCAGCACAGCGCCGAGATCGTTCAGTTGTTCCATGACGTACTGAGCCAGCAAACGACTGTTCCGCAAGCGCTGCAAACACTGCTGGACTTGATGCCTGCGCAGGCTTGTAATGGCTATTGGTATGGCAAGCCAGGGTTGGAGCAGATCGCAGTCAGCACGGCAGCCGCTGCCGTATGATTTCGATGGCGCGCTTCCCGGCCCGGCACTGCACATGAACCTTGTACCGGATCCCGTCACTGCAAGCGTAGCGCGGCAGTCCAGGCTGCCTGGATTGCGTCCCTGCGCTCGCAATGACGATTGAAACAACCTATTCAAAAATACCATCATGCCCGCCCGCCCCTACCTCCTGCCCAAACCACTGGGGCAACTTTTGTCGCACCTGCCCGCCTATCCGGGTTCCTTGTTGTTTGTGGCTGGTTTGAATTTGGCACTGACCAAACACCTGGCCAGTGACGTGGCGCAGATGCTCATTGGTAAAAAACTGCGGCTGTGCGTGACCGATACCCAGTGGGTTTTTGATTTTGAATGGTTGAATGGCCGTTTTTCAGCCAGCAAGAACAAGGCTGCGGCTGACTTGACCATCAGTGCCAGCGCCAATGATTTTGTGCTGCTGGCACGGCGCCAGGAAGATCCCGACACGCTGTTTTTCAGCCGTCGCCTGTCGATGGAAGGCGATACCGAACTGGGCCTGCTGGTCAAGAACACGATAGACGCGATCGAAATGCCGGTGCTTGATTTGACACAGTTCAAGCCGGCGCAGGTGCTGGCGCGGCTGCGCAAGCACCTGACGACCAGACCCGCAGCCCATTGAATTCAACAGAGGAGCGGACCGATGAAAATCATCGTCGCCATCTCAGGTGCCAGTGGTGCCGTCTATGGCGTACGTCTGCTCCAGCTGCTGCGGGCAGCGGGTGGCGTTCAAACCCACCTGACCATTTCTGCGGCCGGCTTTCTCAATCTGCAACAGGAACTGGACCTGACACGCGCCGATGTTGAGGCCCTGGCAGACGTCGCCTACCCGGTGCATGAGATAGGCGCAGCGATCGCCAGCGGCTCATTTCAATGTGACGGCATGGTGGTGGCACCCTGCTCGATGCGCACGCTGGGCGCGATCGCTCAGGGCCTGTCAGACAACTTGATCACACGCGCCGCTGACGTGATGCTCAAAGAGCGGCGTCGCTTGATTTTGATGGCGCGCGAAACGCCGTTGAACCTGGCCCATCTGCGCAACATGACCCAGGTCACCGAGATGGGCGGCATCATTTTCCCGCCCGTGCCCGGCTTTTACCATAGGCCACAGACGATTGCCGAGATGGTTGATCACACGCTGAGCCGGGTGCTTGATCTGCTGGGCCTGACGCAACCAAGCGCAGCACGCTGGGTCGGTATGAAAGCAACCGACTGAACACCATGGCCTACCGCGATCTCAGGGACTTCATCACCCAACTGGAACAATTGGGCGAGCTCAAGCGCGTCCAGGCCGAGGTCTCACCTTATCTTGAAATGACCGCCTTGTGCGACCGCACCCTGCGCGCCGGTGGCCCGGCCTTGTTGTTCGAGAAGCCCACTGGCCACAGCATGCCCGTGCTGGGTAATCTGTTCGGCACGACGCGCCGGGTCGCTTTGGGCATGGGTGTCAACGATGCCAGCGAGTTGCGTCAGTTCGGCCATGTGTTGGCCGCGCTCAAGGAACCCGAAGCGCCCAAAGGATTCAAGGAATTGATGGGCCTGGGCAGCATGGTCAAGACCCTGTGGAATATGGCGCCCAAAGAACTGCACAGCGCGCCTTGCCAGGCGTTGGTGTGGGAAGGCGCCGACGTGGATCTGGCGCGCTTGCCGGTGCAGCACTGCTGGCCCGGCGATGTCGCACCACTGATCACCTGGGGCCTGGTGATTACCCAAGGCCCCCACAAAGCGCGGCAAAACCTGGGCATCTACCGCCAGCAGGTGTTGGCCCGCAACAAGGTCATCATGCGCTGGCTGGCGCAGCGTGGCGGCGCGCTGGACTTCAAGGAGCACGCGGCGCTCCATCCCGGCCAGCCTTACCCGGTGTGCGTGGCCCTCGGTGCCGATCCGGCCACTATCCTGGGGGCGGTGACGCCGGTGCCCGACAGCCTGAGTGAATACCAGTTTGCCGGGCTGCTGCGTGGCAGCCGCACCGAGCTGGTCAAAGCCTTGGGCAGCGAACTGCGCGTGCCGGCCTTTGCCGAAATTGTGCTCGAAGGCCACATCTACCCCGACGGCGCGCACGCCAGTGGTTTCGAGCACGCGCTGGAAGGCCCGTTCGGCGACCACACCGGTTACTACAACGAGCAAGCCGAGTTTCCGGTGTTCACCATAGACCGCATCACGCAGCGCCACGACCCCATTTACCACTCCACTTACACCGGCAAACCGCCGGACGAACCCGCCATGCTGGCGCTGGCGTTGAATGAATTGTTTGTGCCGCTGCTACAGCGCCAATACCCCGAGATCATCGATTTCTATTTGCCGCCCGAGGGCTGCAGCTACCGGCTGGCGGTGGTCAGCATCAAGAAGTCCTACCCCGGTCACGCGCGCCGCGTCATGTTTGGCATCTGGAGTTTTCTGCGCCAGTTCATGTACACCAAGTTCATCGTGGTGGTTGATGACGACATCAACATCCGCGATTGGAAAGATGTGATCTGGGCCATCACCACCCGGGTCGATCCGACGCGCGACACGCTGCTGGCCGACAACACACCGATCGACTACCTCGACTTTGCTTCGCCGGTGAGCGGCCTGGGCAGCAAGATGGGGATTGATGCCACCCACAAGTGGTCGGGCGAGACCAGCCGCGAGTGGGGCCGCCCGCTGACGATGAACGCCGAGGTCACGGCCAAAGTGGAGCAGGTCTGGCAGACGCTGGGTTTATAAGAAAAATCCGGCTCTAGACGCCGTGGAATGTGCGCAAGAAGCTATTAATTCATGAGTTGGCGTTTGCCCGATGTGCAACACCCGGCGCATCAATTGGTGACAGGGCGAAAGGGTGATTCAGACTCGCTGCGGGGTAGCCATGGAGGTAGCGCTCTCGGCGAACCGGGAATCACTCTCCTGAACAGGACTTTGAGGTGGACAACCTGCCAGGCAAGGCGCTGTTGCGTGCAAATTGAGGGTCTTTACGCGGATCGAGGGCTGCTCCAAGGTGCGCTACTTGGTCTCATGTGGTTGAGTTTCCTATCCACCACCCGCACCCGACCCTGGGCGAGAGCATTGCATGGGTTCCGCTCGTAACACCGAAGTGACTGCCCGGGCGGCTCTGATTTACGTCAAATGGGTGATGCCGATGATCCTGGCCAGAGCGATGGCTTGCAACAAAGCCTCGACCGCTTGCGGGCGCGCGAAGCTTTTACGCCAGGCCAGTGCGATGCGTCGGGACGGTGCCGGTTTGGTGAACGGGATGATGTTGAGCAAACGGTTGCGATGACGCGTACTGTTTGCTGACGCCGGCAGCACCGTGATGCCCAGACCCGACGCAACCATATTGCGGATCGTCTCCAGCGAAGTACCCTGCTGGATTTCGGCACCCTTGCGGTGCAACTCGGGGCACGCTTCTTCCACCTGGTTGCTGAAACAGTGGCCAGAATCGAGCAGCAAAACTTTTTCTACCGACAGTTCGGCTGGCTTGATGCTGCGCCGCGCGGCCCAAGGGTGCTCGATATTAACGACCACTTCAAACGGCTCGTCATACAACGCTTGCGTCAGAATGCTTGGATCGCCAAAAGGCAAGGCAATGATGAGCACATCGAGCTTGCCATTGCGCAGCAACGACTCAAGCTGGACGGTGATGTTCTCCTCCACTTCCAGCGCCATCTGTGGCGCTATTTTCTTCAGCGCCGGAATCAGATCAGGCAACAGGTAAGGGCCAACGCTGTGGATGATACCGATGCGCAACGGCGCCGCCAGTTGATTCTTGCCTTGCGCCGCTATTTCGCGGATGCGCTGGGCTTCTTCCAGCACGCGCTGTGCCTGCTCAATGATGGCGATGCCGACTTCGGTCGGCGTGACCTGGCTCTTGCTGCGCTCAAAAATCTTCAAACCCAGCTCGTCTTCAAGCTTCTGAATCGCCAGCGACAGTGCGGGTTGGCTGATGAAAGATTTTTCCGCCGCACGGCGGAAATTTCTTTGCTGTGCCACGGCGACGATAAAGCGAAGTTCATTGAGTGTCATGCTGATTCCTGTGATTTGAATCATAAATCAACTTCGTTTGAACAATCAATTGGATTATTCAGTCGCCAACGCCTACATTTACTTCGTGGCACACACGTCATCGATTAACCAACCAAGGAATTCAATATGCAACGACCCGATATCAAGACTCACGCAAACTTGGAAAAGGAGAAACAAATGTCAATAGAAACGAAATGCCCCTTCCATCACACCGCCGCAACTGGAAAATCGAACCGTGACTGGTGGGCGAACCAGCTTAACCTGAATATCCTGAGCCAACACTCGTCCTTGTCTGATCCCATGGACAAGGACTTCAACTACGCCGATGCGTTCAACAGCCTCGACCTGGTGGCCGTGAAGAAGGACCTGCTGGCGTTGATGACTGACTCGCAGGACTGGTGGCCGGCAGATTTTGGCCACTACGGCCCGTTCTTCGTGCGCATGGCGTGGCATAGCGCCGGCACCTACCGCACTGGCGACGGTCGCGGCGGCGCCGGCAGCGGCAACCAGCGCTTTGCGCCTCTCAACAGTTGGCCTGACAACGTCAACCTCGACAAGGCGCGTCGCTTGCTTTGGCCGATCAAGCAGAAGTACGGTCGCAAAATCTCCTGGGCCGACCTGATAGTTCTCACCGGCAACGTCGCTCTGGAATCGATGGGATTCAAGACCTTCGGTTTCGGTGGCGGGCGTGAGGACATCTGGGAACCGGAAGAAGACATCTACTGGGGCGCCGAGACCACCTGGCTGGGTGCCGACAAGCGCTATGGCAAGGGAAAGCCCGGCGACGATACTGGCGTGATCGTGGCCGACGAGGACCTGCATGGCAGCGAGAAAGGTCGTGCCGACAGTCACGGACGCAACCTGGAGAATCCGCTCGCCGCAGTGCAGATGGGGCTGATCTATGTCAATCCGGAAGGCCCGGAGGGCAATCCGGACCCCATCGCTGCGGCCCACGATATCCGCGAGACCTTCGCCCGCATGGCGATGAACGACGAGGAGACCGTCGCGCTGATCGCGGGTGGCCACACCTTCGGCAAGGCCCACGGCGCTGGCATTGCGTCCCATGTGGGACCTGAGCCCGAAGCCGCCGGCATCGAAGAGCAGGGCCTCGGCTGGAAGAACAGCTTGGGCACCGGCAAGGGCGGCGATACGATCAGCAGCGGCCTGGAAGTCACCTGGACCAGCACGCCGACGAAGTGGAGCAACAACTTCTTCTGGAACCTGTTCGGCTACGAATGGGAACTGACCAAGAGCCCGGCGGGTGCCCATCAGTGGACGCCAAAGCATGGTGCAGGCGCCGGTAGCATTCCAGACGCCCACGACCCGTCCAAGCGCCACGCGCCGGCCATGCTGACCACGGATCTCTCTCTGCGGTTCGACCCTGCCTACGAAAAGATTTCGAGGCGCTTCCACGAGAATCCGGACCAGTTCGCTGACGCCTTCGCCCGCGCTTGGTTCAAGCTGACGCATCGCGATATGGGCCCGCGCGCCCGCTATCTCGGCCCGGCCGTGCCAAAGGAAGCGTTGATCTGGCAAGACCCGATCTCTGCTGTGAACCACCCGCTGGTCGATGACACAGACATTGCGGACCTCAAATCCCGGCTGCTCGCCTCCGGCCTGTCCATCTCCCAGTTGGTTGCCACCGCCTGGGCCTCGGCATCCACCTTCCGCGGTTCCGACAAGCGCGGCGGCGCCAACGGTGCGCGCATTCGTTTGGCGCCACAGAAGGATTGGGAAATCAATCAGCCTGAGCAATTGGCGATCGTGCTGAAAACCCTGGAGGGTATCCAGGGCGAGTTCAATAGTGCGCAATCCAGTGGCAGGCAGGTCTCGCTCGCCGACCTGATCGTGCTGGGCGGCTGCGCGGCGGTCGAGGCAGCGGCGAAGAAGGCCGGGCACACCGTAACCGTTCCTTTCACGCCGGGACGCATGGACGCCTCACAGGAGCAGACCGATGTGGACTCGTTCGCTGTGCTCGAACCCGTCGCCGATGGCTTTCGCAACTACCTAAAGGGAAGCTACAACGTATCGGCCGAGGCGCTGCTGGTTGATAGGGCACAACTGCTGACCCTGACCGCGCCCGAAATGACGGTGCTCGTGGGCGGCATGCGCGTCCTGAATGCCAACGCCGGACAGACCCCGCACGGCGTCTTGACCGAGCGGCCTGAGGCGCTGAGCAACGACTTCTTCATGAACCTGCTCGACATGGGCACGCAGTGGAAGGCGGTCTCGGACGCCAAAGACGTGCTTGAAGGGCGTGACCGCAAGACCGACGAAGTGAAGTGGACCGGCACCCGGATCGATCTCGTGTTCGGATCGAACTCGCAGCTCCGTGCCCTCGCTGAAGTTTATGCCAGCTCGGATGCGCAGGAGAAGTTTGTCCATGATTTTGCAGCGGCCTGGAACAAGGTAATGAACCTTGATCGCTTCGACCTCGCGTGATCCCGGAGGAGAGGCCTTAAAGGTCTGATGTCGAACAATCTCGATCTGGCATCGAGTTATCCCAAACCAGATCCAGGTCGAGCGGCTTGTACAGGACCAAGGCTCTTTGCCGCAGTCGGCAAGAAGACCGAGATGTTCGGCAGCTTCACCACCATGGATGGTGAGCGCGGCGCCGTCGATGCCAATCATGATGTGCGCGGCTTTGCCCTCCAGTTCCATACCGCAGAAGGCAACTGGGACCTGTTCGGTAACAACACGCTAACCGGATGCCTCGCAGGCCAGCGGTTTCGAATACGCGCTGGAAGGCCAGTTTGGCGACCACACCGGTTACTACAAAGAACAAGCCGAGTTTCCGGTGTTCACCATAGACCGCATCACGCTGCTGGCCGACAACACACCGATCGACTACCTCGACTTTGCCTCGCCGGTGAGCGGCCTGGGCAGCAAGATGGGGATTGATGCCACCCACAAGTGGTCGGGCGAGACCAGCCGCGAGTGGGACCGCCCGCTGACGATGAACGCCGAGGTCACAGCCAAAGTAGAGTTGGTTTGGCAGGCGCTGGGCTTGTGAACCAGTTGAGCGGCTAGCCCTCACACCACGCTTGATAACCGCCGCGCAAACTGCGGGTTTGCGTGAAGCCGTGGCGCTCGCGCAGGATAGGCACTGCCTGGCGGCTGCGTGCGCCAACTGTGCAATAAACCACAGTCGGCTTGGCTGGATCGAGCAATTTGATCGCTGCGTTGTCCTGTCCCGCCTGCAGCGCTGCCAGCGGCAGGTGCGCCGACGGCAGGATCGCGCCGGCCGCGCGTTCCCAATCCTCGCGCACGTCGATCAACTGTAGTTGCGAGAGCAGCGCGCGCAACTCGGCTACATCGATCTCGTCGGCCCGGGATATCAGCTCGACCACGCAGGTTTCGCCATAGCCCTCGGGCGGCAGTTCGCGGATGTCGTGGCGGCGCGGATCGACCGCCAGCGTCACGGTACGCATCCTCATCGTCAGCGCGTCCCAGAGCAGCAGACGACCGCTCAAGCTCTCGCCGATCCCTGTGAGCAGCTTGATCGCCTCCGTGGCCTGCAGGGTGCCTATCAGTCCAGGCAACACGCCCAGCACGCCGGCCTCGCTGCAGTTCGGCACCGTCGCGGCTGACGCCGGCTCCGGAAAAAGACAGCGATAAGTCGGGCCACCGCGCCAATTAAACACACTCGCCTGGCCCTCGAAGCCGTGAATCGCTCCATAAATGAACGGCTTGCCAGCGATCACACAGGCGTCGTTGACGAGGTAGCGCGTGGCGAAATTATCCGAGCCGTCGAGTACCAGGTCGCAATTGCGCACATGCTCCAGCGCGTTGCTGCGGGTCAAACGCTCAGCCTGCGGCACGATCTCGATGAGCGGATTGAGCGCGTGCAGCCGCCTCGCCGCAACCTCGACCTTGAGCTGGCCCGCATCCTCGCTGGTAAAAAGCACTTGTCGTTGCAGGTTCGATACTTCAACGCGATCGTCATCAAGGATTTCTATGCGTCCCACGCCCGCTGCCGCCAGGTAAAGCAGTGCCGGGCAACCCAGCCCGCCTGCGCCGATCACCAGCACCCGTGCGCGTTTCAACTTCTCCTGCGCCGCTGGGCCAAACCCCGAGAGCGAGAGATGGCGCGCGTAGCGCTCGAGTTCGTCAGGTGTGAATGCTATTTCCGTCATAGGTCGAATCCCAGTCTTTCCAGACCGGATCGTAGCCCTGGCTGCGCAGCAAGGCCGCCACCTCGGCCGGGCTGCGATCATCGTCGATCTCGAATTGTTTCAGGGATTCAATCTTGCCAGCGTAGCCCCCTGGATTCGTGCATGAGCCCGCGCTCATGGCGGTGAAGCCCAGATGCAAGGCGTGGTCGCGAAAGGCAGCGCCCTCGCGCGTCGAAAGCGCCAGTTCCACCTCTTGACTGAAGAGGCGAAACGCACACGCCGCTTGCACCAGCTCACGTTCGTTGAAGGGTGCGATGTCGATCGCGCTGCCGGCGTGCGGACGCAAACGCGGAAACGAAATGCTGTAGCGCGTGCGCCAG
>Ga0315272_10000407_pt1 | contig 21423 bp, 43 predicted proteins | sample C3_middle_MG_FD_203918 | JGI IMG/M metagenome (GOLD analysis project Ga0315272, IMG submission 203918) | Sediment microbial communities from Yellowstone Lake, YNP, Wyoming, USA - C3_middle | ecosystem: Environmental > Aquatic > Freshwater > Lake > Sediment | place: USA: Wyoming | collected...
CAATCTTTGGCTATGGCTATACAGGTTCAAATGTCTCAATGACAAATCTGGTCAACAACTTAGGCGTAGTAGCCACAGATACTACGGGGATTGGAACTGCTAGAAACTCTCTTGCAGCGGCTGGCTACTCATTAACATAAGGAGGAGGTATGGCGGACAGACTTAATTCAAAATTTAACTATATGTACTTGGTGAATGGCGAAACCCCATGGGAAAAGATCAAGGTTCTCAAAGGGTTTTTGATCGGAAGAAAGAGGGCAGCGGTACTTGAAGAAGTAGCCAGATTAAAACTAAAAGCATTAAAATCTGAGATTGAACATTTAAAATCTATCCCAGCCCTACCTCATGTTATTCTTAGACTTGAGGCAGAACTTATAGAAATGGAGTCACACAGCGAAACACAAGCTGACGCCTTCTTGCTGAATAAGCAAGAAGTCATTGACATAGAAGATTTGTTATCTCAGCTTTATGAGATTGCTGAACCAACCAGAATCCCTGGTTATACAGACGACCAGATGTTCGAGGTTAATGCAGTTAATGAGTTTACTGTACTGCTCGCCAGAGAAATACAATCGGAAATAGTTGCCAATGGCAGACCATCACCTGCTAAACTAAAAAATGCCATGAGTAATCCGTTCACCTTTCAGGCACTTAAAAATGCTGGTTTAATCCCAGCAGAAACTACTATGATCGGAGGCACAAATGATCCTTTACGAATTGCCATCACATCTGTTCCAGACAGTATTTGGAACGCCGGAATCACCGAACCAAAACTCATTTGTGATACAGATAATCGCCCAAAAGCCTGACTGTGGTTCGTTTCTGATTTTATCGGCAAAAGAGATTTCGGGATTAACTGCCTTACCAACAACTCCAACTGGTTATGATCTTACATATTGCCAAGCGTGGGGGCTAACAATCAACGATGATGTTATTCGTCGCATCATCCAAGACATGCGGGCAAAGGCTTATCCCCCAGGACCCAACTACTTAGACGCCTTTGTTAAAGGGGACAATGAAGCGCTGGGTGAGTATGTTGCAGAGTGCCTTAAAGTAAAAACTGATATTCCCAAGTGGTTTTCATGAAAACCAACGGAATCTCCCTGAACAACGGCAAGGGCAAAATCCAATTCGGGAAAATGGCAGTCGGCAAGTCCAGGACACACATTTTAATTAAGACCGATGTTAAACCAACAAAAAATAATTAATGAACTTTCATATTTGATAAGGGAGAGGAGATTTCCATATATAAAATGTGTGTATGTATTAAGAAATATTTTAGACAAAATGGGTGGAAGATATAAAATAAGAATCGTATTTGAATATATCCCTGGGATTTATGCGACGATAATTTATAAAAAACATAAAAGGGCTTCAATGCCAATATTAACAATAAATTCAAAACTATGTGTTAAGTGTGGAAATTGTGAATATATACTTGGAGAGACTAGAAAAAGATTTTTTAATAATAGATTGGAATTATCAGAAGATGAGGCTGAAATTCTGAAAGATAAAATAAATAAAGCCCTTGATAAATGTCATTTGGAGGCGTTAAGAATGGAGGAATAAAATGGTCATAACCCCTGATATGTTAGCAACCATAATATTTTTAATGAAAGCTTTTGGTGTAGTTATAGTTTCTCTTCTTTCAATAATTACTGTTTTGGGAGGAGTTATTTGGAATGATTTGAAAAATAAATTAATAGAAATAAGAGCAGAATCATCTCAAGCGATAAAGAGCTTGAAGGAAGATGGGCAAGTAAAGTGTGGAATTTGTTCTTCAAGGAATAAAGAAGATCATGATTCTATTATGAAAGAGTGTGAAGAACTGTGGGATGCTGTTGAAGTGTGTTGTCCAAGAGGGAAATAAAATGGCTGATTTTAATGAATCAATGAAGATTTTGATGGAACTTGAATTTTCCAATCCTAAGAATGCTTTGCATAAAAATAAAACAGAAAATGGCTACACCTATATGGGGATATATCAAACCGCTCATCCTAATTGGTCTGGATGGCTGATAGTTTCTGATTTTATGAAGAAATATAAAGAAATTGCAATTGCTTCGCAGAAACTAATGGAAGATGCTTTATTGACTAAGCTAGTGTATATGTTCTATAAGAAGAATTTCTGGGATATTGCAAGATTGGATTCGGTTTTTTCTCAACACAACGCCTCTGAGATATTTGTGTTTGGGGTGAATGCTGGAATGGGTGTTGCTGTCAAAGCAGCACAGAGGGTGATTGGCGCTTCTTTGAATGGGAAGATGGATACAGAGACGCTTGAGAAACTGAACAAATTCCAAGAGAAAGTTTTTGATGAGCAATATGATTTGATGGAACAAGAACACTATAATAGATTGATTGCCAAAAATCCTAAATTAAAGATTTATGCTAATGGATGGAGAAATAGAAGTGTCGCTGTTTAGGGTGTATATAACGTGATTTAAGCGACTTTAGATGAATGAGGTAGGTGGGTATGGTTTACATGCTAAACGCCCCTATTTGAGTGGTGTAGATACTCAAATAGGGGCGTTCTTATTTTATCCCCCAGAACTTCTTACAAATGCCCATTCTGGCCCACCATCATCAATGAAGATTGGTATTGAATTAAATAGGGGAACTTTTTCATTACCGATCTCTTTGTATTCAATTGGTGTTTGATTCCCCCAAGCGTAGTTATCTCCTACTTTATGAATCCCTTTGTAGAATGTTAGCATATCAAGATACATAATAGAATTCATAAATATCTTTTCAATATTGCATTCCTTCAATTCGTAGTATTTTTCGAAGAAGTGGTGGATATTGTTCATTTTAATTCACGACCAGCATTGAATATAAGTTCGTCGCAATAATCCATGTATTTTTGATATTTGTATTTTGGTTCTACATTTGCATTTAGTTCTTTAAGTATCTCATCGATGGTCATTAACACTCCATCTTTTAAAATTCCTGCACCATCATGGACAATTCCTTCTGTATATCGTGGTTTATCACTCATCTACTTTCTCCTTTAATTTCCTTCCATATTTTGGTGTTGGTTTATCTATATCACATAGTATAGGAAGAAACCGTTCATATGTCAACTTCTTTCCACATTCCTTCATAATAATTTTTGCTATTGACTTGTAAATATGTTTTACTTCTTTAGGCTTAAAACCCTTTTTAATTAGATAGTTAATAATTTTCCTGATCTCAACAACTCCATCCTTATCACGAACAGGATAAAAATTGTTTACTATAACTTCAGCTCTTTTTTTGTCTTTCTTCCATTTCTTTTTAAGCCTCTCATAATTATCAATATCTCGTTGTGCAATATTTTCTATTCTTTCTTCAACTGTAGGTGTCTTTACAGGGAATAGTGTTGGCAAATCCTGGGTGAACATTGTAATAACCCATTCATCAATTGACTCCTCTGTAGAGTATGCAACTCCATTGATGAATTTTATAGGGAACCCGTAATGAAGTTCCAGAGGGAATGGCTTGGCCCCACCTCCAACCCCATGCCTCTCTTTTAGGTAGTTGTATATGTCCCTTCTTCCCTTTAAAATATGGGGTGTTTGTTGCATCGGATTAACCACACTTAGAGAGTCCACAATTTATACACTTTTCACACCCTTCCATCTTGATAAGCTTTCCACCACACTCTGTGCAAGTTTTTTCTTTCTCATAAAGGTATTGTTTAATATAGGTTCTCAATACCCTATTTACAACTGCTGTGAAGTCAGTGATATCCCCACTCGCTTTCTTTAACTGTTTTACAATAAACTCATAATGAACCCCATGTCGTAGAGCAAGACTAACCATTCTAGTCAAAGCTTGTTGCTCTGGGGTCATAAGAGCATGGGCGATATTATCAAATTTTACATTTGAATTCCTGATTTGGATCGTTAGTGAATATTCTCCATTTTTCCCCTTTGAAATAAACCCAGTTTTGCAAGTCTTTGGAATATAAAGATCATTCATTTCCCCAGAGAACAATTCATATGGCATATCATTAAATAACCCTACAATAACTACCCAAGGAGAGCCTTTAATGGAGCAGTGGTGGATATCTGCCTTTAGTTCTTTTGGCCTCTTTGGGGATAGGTTAAAATTGATTCCATCTGGTCTATTGTCAAGCTTAATTTTTGTAGATGTATTATTTAGAACTTGTTCGTCTCTTGACCCATCACGATAGACAGTAACCCCTTTGCACCCTAATTTATGAGCCATTCTATAAACACGTTCCACATCTTCTACAGTAGCAGAAGAGGGCATGTTAATTGTTTTGGAAATTGAACTATCAACATATTTTTGCATTTCTGCTTGCATTAGAATATGAGATTCTGGAGAAATATCATTTGCACCCTTAAATAAATTCTTTAATTCTTTAGGAACTTCAGGGATATCAATAGTCCCGGCTTCTTTAACTTTGTCTAAAATATTGTTGACCTCCCTTTGGGAGAGTTCTTTCAGAAGAGATTTTTCAAACCATTTATTTACCAGCACAAGTTTTTCACCATCAAGAACATGCTTCATCGTGATAGTTGAATAATAAGGCTCTACGCCACTAGAGCAATCGCATAGCATACTCAGAGTCCCAGTAGGAGCGATTGTCGTCAGATTCGCATTCCGGCGCTTAGGGCAACCTTTAACCCATCCCTTATAAATACCCTCTCTAACCCCTAACAAAACAGATTCTTCGTTGCTTTTATTGGCAATAAAATTCATTACTTTTCCGGCAAGCTTTATTCCTTCTTCTGAATCATAACAAAGTTCCATTTGGATAAGTAAATCATGGAGTCCCATCAAACCAACACCAATTTTCCTTGTTTTTTCAAGTGCTTCTTGACATTCAGGAATTGGCATGGTTGTTTTATCAAGGATTCTATTCATCAATAAAGTTGCTGTTTTCACAGCTTCTTCTAATCTATCCCAATCAATAGTCCCATTTTTAACAAAATTACCTACATTAATTGAGCCAAGGCTACATGATTCATAATTTAACAACCATTGTTCACCGCCTCACACAATAAGTATCAAATACCTTCTTATCGTGCGCTGGCACATCGCATACACCTTTATGGTGTCCTCTCCGCTTGTGCTCTCACGCTGGCATTACCCTTGCGCCCTGTAGGTGTGTATTCACCGTCCAAGTCAATCAGGAAAGGTTTTAAATCCGCACGTTATTTAATTGGCTAACGGATTGGTAGTATTCAGAACCCCAAGATGAGGGGTGTTATTCGCTCGTTCTGCCGTGTCTCCAAAGAGAACCCCAGGTTCTGCACTTTTCCACGCTTTATGGCAAAGCAAATTCCACAATTCTTTTTCTGGCCCGTCCTTATCAATCTTCCCCATAAATTTATCTGAAAGAAGGACGGAAAGATTATAATTGGTTAGCTTCGTTTTATCTTCTTTGTAGCGGATAAAGTCAAGGATGTCTGGGTGGGTTGAATCCAAAATGCCCATATTTGCACCCTTGCGCCGTCCTCCTTGCTTGATTGTGTTAGTGCTTGTGTCTTGTACCTCCATGAAAGAAAGTGGCCCAGAGGCAACCCCTTTCGTCGAATTTACGCAAGCGTTCTTCCCTCTCAATTTCGAATAGTTTGCTCCAACACCACCACCACTTTTGGAAATCTTAGCAGCGTCAGCGTAGAACTTATAAATAGACTCAATCGAATCTTCTATTGGTAAAACAAAGCAAGCAGAAAATGAATTGATAGATGTTCCAGCATTCATCAAGGCAGGGGAATTTGGCAAAAAATCCCCGTCAACCATGATATTAAAGAATAACTTCTTTTCTTCTTCCGTATTGCCAAAATGGTTTGCATTCCTGTGACACAAATCTGACCATTTAGATTCTCCAGGCAAAAAGTATCTTTTGTTCAAAACGACTTTCGCCGTTTCTGTTAATTCCATAAACTTCCCTCCAGTTAAAAAAGGAGCCGTCAAGATAACTATTATCTTTTAGCTCCTTTAAATTAATATGTTGTTGTAAAACTTACTTTATAATTTTCTCGAAACATATTTGGGTTGGTAAAATATTATGACAAATATAAACACTACTGAATGGTGGATTCAATGAAGGTTTCTGGTCGCTATAATTTTTAAAATAAGAAATTCTTTTATCAAAATACATAACCTCAAATTTGTTTGATTTAAACATGTTAAATCTCTTCTTGGATTCGAATAATCCAACTACTCCAACAAGCATGGCAAACGGCTTTTTTATTTCAAATAACCTTTCAAATACCTGGCCCTTTAAGGAATACGGAGGATTTGAAATTATGTAATCTGCATCTTCATCAAGATTGAAGAAATCTTGTCCATTGTTTAAATGGGAATTGTTAACGGTCATTCCTTGACTTTTAAATATTTTAACAAAATTACTTTCCTCTGTATCGAACGGGCACCATATTTTTGATTCTGGCGTCAAATACCTCAATAAAGGCAATATCGCATATTCTGGAGTATAAAATTCATCATTTCCGCTATTAGCTACTTTGTCCATTTTCATTTTCTATTCTCCATAATTAAACCCCAGTGCTCCCCAGTCCTCCAGAACCTCGTTTAGTGGTAGACAGCTCCTCAATCTCTTCAATAATCATTTGTGGACAGGGGATGACTAGAAGTTGCGCAACCCTGTCTCCCTTCTTGAAACATACCATTTGACTGGAGTGATTGTAGAACTTGCCCTTAATCTCCCCCCTGTAGTCTTCATCCACGACGCCAATTCTTGACTCTACACTTTGCTTGAACCCGATTCCAGAACGGGTGGTAACAATTCCTACATGCTTCTTTGGAATTTCAATAGCAATCCCGAATCCAAATTTCTCGTCACTATGGGGAAGGATCATGATATCTTCTGCGATATATAGATCAATTCCATTAGCTCCAGATGTTTGGTAAGACGGGAGGGGGAGTTCTTTATCTAGTCGTTTAATTTTCAACCAATTGCTCATTCATTCTCCTTACCTTATCGGCATTTCGCTTTAAATTCTTTAACGCTTTTCTAGTTTAGATGCAATAAATTCAACAAATGAAACAAGCCCAAATATATCAAAACCAATCACATTTTCTGAACTTTCAAGATACAGAAGAGAGGCTGATTTGTTGTCTGCCCATGAAAATGTCAGAATGTTTATGAACCACTCATCTTCTGAAAACTCGAATGAAAATAGATTGAATCCGTACATTTTGGCTCCTTTTATATAGATACGATATTAAATGGTGCTTTGACTCCACCAGACAGATGTTCAGCGGCGGAAAGAGCTTCTGTTACTCTGTCATGTGGTTTCATTTTAAACCTCTCCATAGCATATAAAGCTCCAAGGGCATAATACTCCCCACATCCACAAGCATCGTAATTTTCAATTGACATTCCTACTTGGAAATCGCTTTGTACGTTATATAAATTGCTATTGTAACCAATTAAGAATGTCCCGCCAGAAATTTCGTTGTTATTGATAGTGGCGTATCCCTTATCTTTAAATGATTTAATAAGTTCGTCGATAAATACAGAACAGAGATATTCGTAATCGTCAACCCGTGGATCATGGTCTGGTATTTTGAACCCATAACGCAGGATTTGGCCCATTCGGAACGACGATGCATATCCAAATATCATATTACCTTTAGTGAATACTTTTTCGTCGGAACGCATTCTTACATCAAGTCCAGCAACTCCAGCAGAATCCCCTCCGATATATACTTTCCCATTTTCTACTAGACCAACTATACAAGTCATCATTGCTCCTTTAATTTAACACCCGTTTGTATTGCATATGATTGAAAATTCTTCTACACCCTAAACTTCTTGCAAATGACGAAATTGTAAATAAGCTCGTTATCGCAAAATTAACATTAAAATCCTTTAGGTTTCCTCCCATAGCATCAATTAGAGGAATAGCCAGCCAATGCCATACTGCAAGGGATAGTAGAAATCCCGACCCTATATTTAATGTGGTTTCAATTGTAGAGTGTTTGAATGATTGGCTCATAAAAGCCTCCTCAGCGCATATCTAAAAGAATCCCAGCTCTTCAATAAGAACATTTGGTGTTTTAGAAAGGAGTGTTCAGTCAAGTAATTTCTCCCAAGGCATCATGTTCATCAACCGCACCATATCGGGATGTGCTGTTTTATGTGTTCTCAGCTTCTTAATGTGCATCCATTCCGCCGCGTCAGCCGTGACCACGATCTCAGTCTTGAGGGCATTGGGGAGGACTGTGCGGGCTGCCTGGGGCTTAAGACCATCATCCACCAAGAACGAGTAATTGTCCTCTGCGTGCCGACAAACCATTTTGAAGTACTTTTGTTGGATATCCTCCCACTCTTCCCACCCAGCAGGCTCAACAAATTCCATATCCTTGCCGCCGTAATTGACATAGCGGGTGGACTCCTGAGCAAAAGAGCAAGGACGATGTCTAACCAACTCATGACTAATCCCTCTGTCGCAGATGAACTTGGCACTGTAGCGGTGCAATGCATTAGGGATTTCGTTGTGAGGGCATGCCTCCCACCCTGTGTGGTGTCCTTCATTGAATCGGCCAAACAGCTCCCCGTACATTAGAAAGAACGGAGTGAACAGTCCATCATCCATGGGCCGTTCATCATCTACATACCCAACATACCGTTGCATCCACGCTGTGAGACTACCGCCAACGTGCAACTCCCCATTCGCAAGATGGACATTCAGGTATTTGCCCAACTCTCCCTGAAGGATCAAGAAGTCAGGAAGCATTGGGTCTGTAAATCGAACCACAAAATTAGAGTGCTCTACCATTGCAAGGTGTCCAGACTTGATCAGCCGTTTAACAAAGCCCTCTGCACTATCAGCAGTAATCTTACCCTCGGACTTGTAACAGGTACGTCCCGCCATTTCAATAAAGCTCGAGGCGTTGGTGTAGTCAGTCGGCATAGCTCCAAAAAATTCAACTGATGGTTTAATTATTTTCATTTTGTTTTACTCTCCCAAAAACATAATTTTATATTTAATACAATCTAATTCTTCCCAGGTAAACATCAGTTCATCATTCAGGAACATACCAGCTTCTGTGAACTGGAACTCATTAAGGTTGTGAACGATCTCCTCATAATCAAACCATATACCATCACTGTTTACAATCATTTCTCCTCTAGGCATTTTCGTTCTCCCTGTATAGATATTCAATTAATCCTCTGGCAGAATTTTCCAGATTATCCAATGTACTGTTGTTTGAAATATAGAAATCATAAAGCCAGCTCTCTACCCCTGAATCCGCATGGTTTGAAGCTTTATCACAATTCTCCCTTTCTACAAATATTGTAACCGTTTCGGGAAATTCTTTTACGAATCTCTCAATTTCTAAAGGCTCTCGAATCATGAAAATAACAAACTCGTTTTCTGCCATCCCATTTGCATAATCCTTCATCATTTGGTAGGGTCCGTCCCACCACTTAGAGGAGAAATCTTTCAGTGCGGATAGAGCGTTCCTGCCATCCTCATCCTTCTTTTTATCCCATCCAAGAATCTCAGCAGCCCACTTAACATTATCAACGCTGGAAACTACATTGCCGTTTAAATGCCTTGAATTAAACAATTCGTCAATCATAAAGCAAGCAAACGAATCCTTTCCTGACCTGGGGTAGCCATTCAAAATTATGATTTTGGGGTTCTGTTTATTGCATCTACAATCCCCACAAGTGGAACAGAATCCACATTTGGGGCAAACCAGACAATCTGTTCCATCCCGATATTCTTCATTCATTGTTGTCATTTAATATCCTTTATGGTCGTGGTGTTCTCTTCATGCTGTAATTTGATGTGTCATATAATTTCCATTACATTGCCATTTGTAACTTCAAATTTTTTATCATATTCAAGATCATTTTGGTCAGAAACTATAATGAACTGTAGCCCAAGCTTTACTGATAGCATTTTTAACATTTCTGATGCTCGTTCTAAATAAAGCGGGCTGTGAAGGAATGATATTGGCTCGTCAAGGAAGAACAGGGGACGTGATTCTTTGCTAAGATTCCAAAATGCTATCCTACTAGCAAGGGAAATGATGTGAATTTGCCCACCTCCGCCGTCATAAACTCCAACCCTATTCCCATCCTTGAGAATGAAACACTCCAATTCTGTCTTGTTTCTTTTCTCCACGAATTCAATTTTGAATTCCCTATCATCCTGGAAAATGGATTGGATTGCCATTGTCACCAGATAGCTGAATCTTTCCTCAAGAAGTTTTTGCGTGTTCTTAGCAACACTTTGGATTATGGCCCTAGCTTCCAGAGCGTCAGTCCCAAACACTTCTGCTTCAGACTTCTTGATTTGATATTCTTGCAGTTTCTGAGTTAGAAATCTCATGTCTGCCTTGATATCATCTACTTTAGTTCTGAATTGTTGGAGGTCGTGTTTGGCGATCATAGTAGATTTTTCAAGTCTTTAATCTTAATCTTGTCACTGTCCATTCCGTATAGAATGTCGTTAGCATCACCGAGTACATTGCAATTACTACAGTCTGGAGAGGTATTAGTATTGTAATTCTCATCAACATAAATGGTTTGCTCATTTGTGCAAACAGAGCACCTGATTATAATTTTACCCCATTCTTCAATAATCTTAGCGTATCCACTACACTGAGAACGGGAGCATTTCAACCCGTGAAACGATTCAAGAACTATTTCATCCATTTTCTTCACCAAATAAATTGTATTTGTCTATAATGACTCTGTACCGTCTGATAATTCCGAGAGTCGGTTGGCAAACATAATATGGGGCAAAACTCATTTTATCTGCAAAAGACAACAACTCCTTGGATAAATTTATCAAATCCTCTTTTTCTGAATCGGTTTCTGTTTTAAAAGTCCCTAGTTTTTCTGCAATTCCTCTACATTCTATACTTCCGCACATTGGAGTTCTTATGCTTGGATTACAATAGCACATCTCAATCACCACTCGAACCTAGATTTTAGATCGGCATAACCGCCAACAATTTCTTTCTCAACCTGTGACAATTCTTTCTGATTTTTAGCAATCAACTCTTTAGCCTCTGCAACATTTTTAACTCCGTGTTGTTCTCCCTGCTGTTGTAGGAGTTCTTTCTTTGCTTGACCAGCAGCAAGTTCCTTTTCAGCAGTAGAGATTTCTTCTTCCAGCTTATCCAGATCATTTGAAATTTTTGAAATATCAGTCACGGTTTTCTCCTTCTTCAGGTCCATAATTCCATTCATTGAATTGGTTTCGTTTATTTTGGTATGCGGTATTTGCCGATTCCCAATTATAATCACTATATTTTTTACAAAACGCCCCCCACATTTTATTCGCCATCCCTTCCAATTGGTCCTTCGTCTCGCAAGATTCAATCACTCGAATCAATTTGGCAAGATCAGTCCATGGCCTGTTTCTAATCTCCATTTTCATATTCTCCCTCAATCTCTTCATTCGTTAGATTCCACCATTCGCTAATCGGCTCCAGAACACATCCACATGAAATGCAATTAGAGTACGGATCAGCAAGGACAATTTCGGTATCGCAGTTGAAATTCTGACAGGAACACTGGCTCATGGTCTTATTGTTCATTTCTTATCCTTAGTTGATGAGTAGCCATTTTTATAAGATGCTCCGTTTATAACAAAATTAGCGAATGTCGGAATCTTAACAGCCTTTGATCCGCAATTAGGGCAATCAATTTCTTTAGGGTCGCTAAACATCAATTTGTCTGTGATTTCAAATTGGCAAGTTCTGCATCGGTAACTGAATATTGGACTCATTTATGCGTCCTCAAAACATACTGAATTAAATTTATATTTTTCGAGTCCAATTAAATATATTTTTGTATGCCAAGAATGAACTTCTGTTTTAGAAATAGAATATGTTCCCCCAATTACCAGGATATCTCTGGGGTCATCATTCCCGCCATAATTCATTTGAGAATCATCGCATCCGATATATTTTACCCTATCTCCATTCTTTGCATAGATATTCATGCTTCCACCAAAGTTGATTTAATAATCTTATCCACACTTCCTTTTATTCCATTTGACTTAAGAAATTTATCCAAATTCCCCACGAAATCCCACTCTCTTGTTTCTGCCTCTTGACTTAGAATATCAATATAGTCTTTTATTTTGCCATTCTCGTCTTTGTGTTTCTTTGCCTTTTCTACTTCTTCAAGGTTGAATACATTTTCTGGGGGCTCGATTGGGATTTTGAACAATTCATATGTTTTTGTATCGGTATCGAATATAGCTACCTGTGGTTCGTGGTTGAGTTGGGCTGTTGTCATTCTGCATAGGCTACCCATATTTAATAGAGTCTTGCCATTGTATTCTGAAGTGAAGTTGCTATGATTGTCACCAGATACAATTAAATCAAAACTATTTTTCGCTAATATCATTCGAGCAGTGAAATAATTTTCTTGTCCTGGATACAGCTCGTCTTCCTTAATAATCATTTTATGAATAACCAAAACATTAAAGGCTTTTTTATTCAATATTTCTGGGATTGGTTCATTCCACGATGCACCATAAATATAAACATCGTCAAAATTATAAGGTTGATTGTCAAGAATTTCGATTAGCCCACTGGATTCCACAACCCCAAGGGGGGTATTTCTTAGATCATTCCGATAATGATAAACGTCATGTTGCCCAAAGATTCCAAGGAAATGAATATTGTCGTTTCTTTTAAGAATATCTTGAAATCTTCGCTTTGTATCATCAGAAGCCCTAGGAGAATGAAAAATATCTCCAGGCCCAAGAGCCAATTCACACCCATGTTCTTGACCTAACTTAAAGCACCATTCCAGCTTATTGAAATGAGTATCCGCAAAATTGTCAATTCTCATCCTTGGAGAAGAAATCCTATTGTGAATATCTCCGAAACATAATATTTTCATTTAATCACCGATCCACACAATGGGCATTCTCCAAGATCAATCAAATATTGTTTTTTCTTTTTTTCCAGCCGAATCAATTTGTCTTTTGTATTATCCAAGATTTCATCCATACCAATTATCTTTTCAATCCACTCATTCAAATCTCTGTTCTTAGACTCAAGAACATCGTACTCAAAAATCTTATTGTCAAGTGATTTCCATAACACCTTACACTTTAGCCATTCAGAAGTCAACTGAATTGTTTCATCAACTTCACTAAATTCCTCAACATACTTTGTCAACGCAATTAGAGGCCCATTCAACTCTCCGAATTTCTTGATTTGCAATTTTAGGGAAAGAAACCCTTGTTTGCATTTCAAGAATTCGGAATTGGTGTTGATTGTTTCTTGAACTGTTCCCATTTGGAAAACATATTTTTCAAGAATGGAATTTTGGTCTGCGGCTTTAGTGTGCTTCTCCAACTGGTCACGAATCTTTCTGACTTTGCCTTTAACCAGAAGGAATTCTTCTAACTCGGCAATCTTAACTTCTAGTTTCTCAACTTCGGAAACGTATTCCCCTAGTGCAGAGTTCACCGATTCCAGTTGTTCATTCTTAGTGAACAGCGATTCTAAGTGAACAAGGATTCTATCCGCTTCATCGACAAATGCAATATTCTCAATTTTTTCAGATACCTCTTTGATTTCTTTGTCAATTCTCTTTTGCTCTGCTGTGTTCTCCCGAATCATTGAATTAATATTAGAGAGGGATGTATCTACAATTTCGAGTCCGGTTATGCTATTTAGGCTCTTTGCCCGATCAGCGGGAGAATCGGAGATGAAAAAGTTCGGATTGTGTTGAGGTTGGAGATTGTAGTCAGATAGATTCAAAAATTCGGCCACCCCATCTGGAACTTGGCGATTGAGGCTGCTGTACACCTCCGTCTTGCCGTTTCCAGTGGTGAGGGTATACTCATCTATGGTATCTGACTTGCGCCTCTCTACGGTGCCACCATTAAACTCTAATGAGCATGTGGTGATATCTTTCTTTTTAGAGTTGAATGGTTTATATCCATATCCAGAAGGGCGATTTGTCAAAACAAGATTGATTGCTCTTAGGATAGCCGTCTTTCCATTATCCGATGCCCCTGATATGCAATTTACTCCAGGATCAAGATTGAGAATCGAGTTCTTGTGATTCTGGAAATTTTGAATTTTGATTGTTTTAAGATACATAATCTAATAAATATTCTCCCATTTTTGCAGCATCGGCTAAATCAAATAATCCTGTTTTATCAAATTTGTTTTTCGTGATATATGCAACAAACTTTTCTTTCACTTCTTCCGGCAATTTCTCCACAACCCCTTCCTTCTGCCACTTCTTTCCATATTTTGCTTTCGCATCTGCCCGGTCTTGTTTGTTGAGAATTTTGCTTCTCCACGATTGGACCGGAATGATATGAACCGGAATTAGGGGAAATTTCTTTTTTAGCTCAACCCTAAGAACCCATATGTTCCCTGCGATTGAATCTTTACTTCCAGAGAGAGAACCAAAACTCAATCCCTCAATTAAAATTGCATCTAACCCATGCTTACCAATCACTTGAGAAACGAATTTAACAATTTCTGTTGAGTTGTAGATTATCAAATCTTCATCATTCAAGCATGGCAATATCTTGTGTGGCTTGTTGGAAGATTTAATTAGTTTAAAATCAATGATATTTTTATTATCATCTAAGGCAATGACTCCAGTTGAACGTAGCGATAAATCAATTGAAATTATCATTCCTCTTCCTCAATCGTTTCTCCATCCTCTTCCAAATCAATCTCTAAGTCAACGGCCCCATCTTCGTACTCACTCTCATCAACATGCGTGTCATATTCTTCAGGAGGGACCACATAATATTTTCCTTCTGGTATAACAAAGATCAGGAATTTATCAGGCTTCTTCTCCGATCCACGCTCTAACTTAAATAACAATTGTTCATAGTTTTTGCAATGTATTTCGCATATCTTTCCAGTTTCTGCATCCACTCCTGAAATTGAGATCATTTCCTCTCCTGCAAAATAACCGAACAGGGTTCATCTTTGAAAAATTTAGAAAGATTAACCAAAACAATGTCAAATTCGCTTCCTGCCGCTGGCAAACACTTATCCCAAAATAATGGCAGTCCGAAAAGAGAAGAGAATGAATTGTTTGTTCCCATTTTAAGAGTTGGTATATTTCCAGTGCCAACCGCCTCGAATGCGAATCCAAACTGCCAAAACAACGATGGGCTTGCCAACCAGATAAAATTACCACCTCCCTCTGCGTATCCATACATCTTGATAATATTTTCCATTACTAATGGATTATTGTATTGTCCGGTTTCCTTAACAACAGTGATTGGAGATTTTAAAATATTCCTAAATTTTCCCCTCATAAAAACTTCAATAACATCCCCATTATCTAAGCTTTCCATATCATAAACCCTCACAGAATTTTTCTTTCCAAATGTCAAACGATTTTGAATTCAATAAACTTCTGAAACCAAATTCCTCACATATACCAACAAAATCTTTCAACTCAAATTTCTCATTTATGCTAAGTTTTAAATCTGGAAACCCATCAAATGGGAGTTTTACAAGCTTGAGATTTCTATTAAAAACTTCTTGCGGAGTATTTTCTATCGCCTTGTATTTTACAGATTTTTGGGATAGGTCCATTGTAATGAATTTAATAGCAGTCTTTTCACCAACCTCAGGAACCCCTTCTACACAATCTGAAGTGCAACCCGCTATTTTTTTAACTTCCGCCCATTGGTTAGGTTCGATTCCGTATTCAGAGATAAAATCATTCCTTCCATATAATTTCCCAGACTTTGAATCATATATCTTGCAAAAATCAAGAAGTTGCAATAAATCATTATCACTACTAATAACAACGAATTCTTTGTTTAACCCATACTTAAAAACTAATTGTGCAATGCTATCGTCCGCCTCATAAGATTCCTCAAGAAATAGGTTCTTGAACCCCAATTTCGGGAGAACACTTTCCCGTATTTCGTGGAGCTGAGAAAACCCCAATTGAAACATTTCTCTTTCTTCGGGAGTTTTGTCTTTCTTGTTTCTCTTCTCTTTGTACTGGGGATAGATTTCTTTTCTCTTGCTTGTTTTGGAGTCAAAGCAAAACACGAATTTGTTCGTGTTGAATTTGTTTGCCAGTGATATGATCTTATTTAGAAATCCAAATATGATGTGGACTTCCTTCTCTGCATTTGTTAGTTCTGGCATTGCCCAAATTAGGGAATAAAATACATGTGACACATCTATGATTAGTGTTGGGTTCATTAAGAATATTTCTTTGGCCTGACTGTTTTTACATTCTCTTCAATATATCGCCACTCTTCCTCTACGGCATCAATTAGTTTTTCTTTAACGGCATCATCAGAATAAGCTAGATTAATCAAATCCTTCTTAGTCGTCTCTTGTCCATCAAATTCAACATTCTTATCTTTAGGTCCGAATAGGAACGTAGTCATTGCCGTGATATTATCAACCCCATAATCAAACATAATTGGAATTTCTGCTTCACGATATGGGATAGCTGTTTTATTCCTTTCGATCTTTGCCAATGTTGAAACGCCAAAAATACGTTCGTTCCCATTAAATGTTTTCTTGAATTTTTCCTTGTTATACAGCCAAGCGACTTGGTGCGTGTAAAAATCGAGAGCTTTTCCGCCGTTCCTACGGAATTTTTTACCATAACCCATGGCATTGAGGTTCTCACGGACTTGAGAAATAATCAAAAGAGTGAAATCCTTTCCTTGCATTCTCTCACAAAGATCATTGAAGAAAGCTGTGGAAAAATATTTTTGAGCCTCCAATCCATAAGTCCCATCTGCTTTGCCACCAGTTTTAATTTGCTTTTCAATTCTATCATGTGCCGCTTCTGGAATAAGAGAATCAAGGGAGTCACAAATATATAGGATGGATTCACCCGTTTTCATACCATTAATTCTACGCTGAACATCAAGGCCCCATTTCTCAGCTTGATTGATCTGTACCCACTCAACGCCATTGTAAAAATCATTGCCATACATTTCAGAAACAGGGAAATCCATGACGCCTTCTCCGTTATTGAAAACAACCGTATGCTTCTTAATATTGGGGAACAGTTTACTTTTTACATTCTTGATATTGTAATAATACCATGCCGCAATTTCAAGAGCGTTGATTGTTTTGCCACTTGAACCATCGCCAACAAAATTGATAATTCGTCCTCTTGCAATTCCACCATTCCTGCCCTTCTGAGATAGGGCAAGATTGAATGGGATACATCCAGTTGAAATAAATTCTACTGACTCATTTCTTGATTCCACAACAGGAGCATCAATAGAATCTTTAATCTCACTAGCAATTGAATCGATACTTTTCTTAGGTCTTGCCATTTTATTTCTCCATTAATATTTCAATTTAAAATATATTGATAAACATTGTATTGCATTTTGGCAAGTGTCATGATAAACGATTTGATTTCGCCACCAAAAACAACCCCAAATATAAAGCAAATACAAAACCAAAAGAAATACATAATAGCTTTTCTCATTTCTTTCCTCCAAATATTTCACCAAAAATATCATCAAATCCTTCTGGATAAGACGGTGTTTTTGTTTTATTAGCCAAGTTGGATGCCATTCGTTTCCTGTTACAATTTTCGCATAAACCAACAAACCCCTTAATTAAACTACTTCCTTCCAAAATTATGGCAATTCTGATTGAACAACCAGCGCAATATAGTGTTTTATTTGCCATTTTTGTTTCCTTAAAAATTGTGGGTAGTCCAGGTCGCTAATGTTAACGGGCATCCGTTTTAGTTGCCCTGCCATATTTTTACTCGTCTAACTTTTGTTAGCCATTGCGATGTTGAAGAGTTCAAGCCTTCCATCCCCTCGATGCTACCCACAAACTGTTTATGCTGGCAATTGCCGATATAGCCAAATATCACGCCATCCGGGAATCTCAGGACATTTTCTATCTACCCAAATGTCATCCCGATCATCAGCCATTTCTTCAAGAAGCTAAATGTAATTACTCAAAATATTCTGCTGAATATCGCTAAGTGGAATATTATCATCCAACTTATCTTTAATTTCATTAATATCATCATGCGTCGCAATTTCAATCATTCTCAATCCTCCTCTACCCTACTAACAGTTCCAAAAACCTTTTTAATCAAGATAGCCGTATTCGCATTATCATCAGAAAACTCAGAAATCTTTTCCTTAACAATGCTATCAGCCATCTTCTGGAGAACCTTCTTCTTGATCTTCAGTTTCTTGACAGTTTCATCACTTTCCATTAGAGCTGCATAGGCTGCATCAATCCGCATCTTGCAGTCATCTTTTGCATTTTCCTGTTCCTTCAGAGCATCTACCATTTCTTTAATACAAATATTCAGCGTTTCCATATTAATTCTTCCTCGTCAAATGTCCATTCGGCAGTCTTACAAAGCTGCACTTATTGGTTTGATGCTCTTGCCACTCTTCTTTAGTTTGTGATACAAAACTGCAAGTAGAGCACTGCTTGGTGTGTTTATTTAGTGTTTCCATTTTCCCCTTATGATTCTTTAATAACTAAATATTGATTACTGTGGATATATTCCGTCACCATGCTTGTTGGGTAATTCAGTGGAAGTTCTTTCACCATAGTATCTGGATTCCCATCAGAGCCAACCTGCCACACTTGGACAGCAACTTCCCAATCACTCGTATCTGCATTTTCAATTCTAATGCTTTTAGTCATTTTTCTCCTTTAATTTAAATGGTAGCAGCCTACCAGACTCACCACTTTCATGTAGGTGACACATGCCTTAACCAGAGGCTTAACCACGATGGGCGAGCGTAATTAAGGTCTTCCACCGGGGCGGGGTGGGCATTATCTCAATTGAGACTGGACGGGACTTGAACCCGTAAATGACGATGATAGGCGTGCTGTAACGCCTCGTTTTAATGCCCGACTGGATTCGAACCAGTGATATACGATTTTTGGTCGCTGCCTCATTCCGACACCTGTGCTATCAAGGCTCTCATTCGTCTGATTAATGTCTACCGATTCCATCACCAATCTCAAAACTTACTTCTTACTTGGTTTACGGTTAATGGGCTTCTTAGGAGCTTCCATTTTCTCCTTCTCTGCCTGACAATCCACCCGAATATCACAATTATCACATTCCTGGTATTCATCAAACTCTTTCCCGAACACAGCATTGAACGGGCATTCCAGTGGAGCGTCACCCTTCAAATCCATAGGAACACCAGACCCCATTTCCGGTTCAGGAGTGGATTCCGGTTCTACTGGAGAAGAAGCCAGAGTCCGGCGATTAGTTACCGGAGGTTCTGGAGTCTCATCTTCCGGTTCCTCCTGCCCCTGATTCACACTTCCCATACCCATGATTTTGACAATTTCATTGTACTCATAAATCACAAGCATTTCATCAAGTTTAGTAGCTGACTCAATTTCAGCATCAGTGATATCGTAATTGCGTTTTGCGAAATCAGCAGCAGAAACCTTCCATTCGTTCTTGTCAAGCAGCTTATAACTAATCCAAATGGTCTGCCCAAGATTATCACCCTGATCAGGGGAAGCAAACAGGGTTTCGCCGCCCCCGCGCTTCTTTGCGGCTTCGGCCTTCTCCTGAAATTTCTCTTCTGCAAAACCATAAGAAGACTCGAAAATCTGAATTCCCTTTGCTTCTTCCTTTTCATCACTCCGAACAATCACATTATAAATTACCCGGCGTTTCGGACTCAACTCGTCATGATCTTTTGCCCACTTACGATACTCATCCTTTTCCATCCTTCCACGTTCTGCGAGAAGTTCTGCCCTCTTCTCACACAGAGGACATGGCAATCCATAATTTTTCAGAGGGCAAACTATCTGTTTCTTCATAGGCCCAACATTCGCGTGTCGCCATACATCAAGAACATAAGTAAGGCTTCCTTTAGACAATCCATAACGATTGTTAGTGGGATATTTACTACCCACGATGAATGGGATAATATCCATTCCCAGATCAAGACCCTCTGGAGTGGGCTTAACTACATACTTACTGACGCCATTTGGCATGGTGAAATACGGCTCATATAGTTCACTACCTTCCCCGTCCTTTGCTGCCTGCTGCTCTGCCTGTCGCTTTGCGAGTTGTTCCCGCATTACACTTCGATCAATTGCCATCTTTGTTATTCTCCCTTTGATTTATTTTCTTCGCCAATAGTCATCCAACCCGTAACACCACCAACAATTGGGATAAGGCTTACTGTTCTAATCACTTCAGTTTTGTATGGTGCTTCAAAATCACAATCTATAAGTTTGCTAATGTTCTTAACCCATCCAATAATGCTAAGAATCATTACGGCAATAATCAAAATAATTCCACCAATACTGAATTTTTCACCCATGTCAAGTCCCATAATCTTAGTCCTTCTTAACGGATTCAGCCCGCCACTCCTTCATCATCTTGGCGATTGCAGTTGTGATCTTCCGACTCTTCATGCCAGCAGAAGCATTCCCCTTTTCAATCCGTTTAGTTGCCAATTCATTGAACTCCGCCATCATGTCATTAATGTTCTTCAAAATCTCAGTCATGTTCATTGTGTTTTCTCCCTTTCAGTGATTTGTTTATTCAAATCTTCTAGTGTGTTTGTTTCTAGTGCTTTTGTGACTGTATCATAAGCCAACTTCTGTTGATACATTGCCTGATACTTAATAACGAAGAATGTCGCTAATGCCTCCTTATAAAATTTAGGAATGATGTAGAGGATTGTGATTCCAAGAATCAATCCAGTTAAAATCCATGACCATTGATTTGTCCAGTCTATTTGATTGAGTATGTTAGTCATATTTCTGGATTTGCCTGTCAGCCCAGGCAAACAAATCACTGGTAATTAAACTGATTTCTAGATGATTGCAAGGACCGTGTTCACTCATATTATCCTCAATTTCTCTGTCGGGGGCATTTGTCATTCCCCAAAACACTTCGAGTTCTTTCAGCGATTCAAACGTAACTTCCAACATAACTGGTTCAAATTTAGCTTCCCTTACAGTATCTTTGATCTTCATTTCTCCCTCCTTGTTGGTCTAGTAGTCATCTTTTCGGCAAATTCGCCAATAGCATTAGAACTATTTTTTGTTTTTTCTCCTCCTGAAAGGTCTGTGGTGAAGTATTGGGCTGAGAACATCTTCCACAAAAGGTCTATTTGCCTACTTTTATCGAGCAGGACATAATGCATTGATTTGTAAAGTTGCTCATTTGTCAACGCGCCCGACCTTTCTTCCCTCTTTTGTTTTAAATCTTGAAATTTTTCTATATACTCTTTAGAGGAAAAAGCAATAGCTTCCGCCATTTTATCACTTAGCTTGCCATCACCAGATTTCGCTTTAAAAAACAAATCCATTCTAAGAATTTTAAGTTCATCATTTAAATTTTCTATCTGGCTATTCAATTTTTCGAGCCTTGAGAAGGCATCGCACCATTTTCTGTCATATTCATAGATTAGGCTTGAAATGCTTGCGGCCTCTTCATCTAGCCTGAAGCGATTTATT